>Ga0209611_10003302_pt1 | contig 28049 bp, 26 predicted proteins | sample S1TSphgellanicum_3_FD_187693 | JGI IMG/M metagenome (GOLD analysis project Ga0209611, IMG submission 187693) | Host-associated microbial communities from peat moss isolated from Minnesota, USA - S1T2_Fc - Sphagnum magellanicum MG (SPAdes) (version 2) | ecosystem: Host-associated > Plants > Peat...
GGGGGGGGTTGGGGGGGGGGGGGGGGGGATCTTTATGGTTTTGCTTGCCAGATTGCAAGATCAAGGGTTTTTGGGTGATGCCCGTACAGAGCACAAATGATTAATTTGAAACTGTAAAAACTCTTACGAACTCAATTGCATCTGTGAAAGTAGGTGCAGTCGGTCTTACCCTTTTTGGTTATCAGCGATATTTCGACATGCAGACGCCCGGTTTTGGATACAGGAAGAGGATAATCGGATTCTGTTTTGAGGCTTGGTGAAGTCCCGGTGAAGTTGCTTGAGATACAAATACCTTCTTTTTGTTTGTTTATTGGTACCAGTGAATTGTGTGATTGAAAAATCCTGGAGTTTTCGTTGCATCGCTCAAGAGCTCGACTGATTTGTGACTTTTGGGAAGGTTAACTGATTAAAGTCGAGAAACTTTTTGAACGTGTTGGTGAATGCTGCTTTACAGCACACACATGCACTAATTTTTGGGTTTTATTTGTCGCAGGCTGGACAGCACTTCTGGAAGTATGAGAAAGTCTGATCAAATACCCTGGGTTACTTTGGCAATGTCCCTGCAAGGTTCGTGTGGAGTACTTCCTCTGTACCAAATGTTGTTTGAGGATTCGACAGTCTTGAAATTTTCTTTCAATGGTACAATTTGGGACATTGTGCCGGAAGGAGGTTGGTTTTTCGTTATTGCATGGATATCCTTGACCAATGTCCTCCTCTCTCTGTGTGCGCCGCATTCTGTGGGCATGCCTATTTTTCTGATTTCTGAGGAAGATGATGATGGATGCTCATGAAACTGTGGGGAGATGGATGCAGATTTCTGGCAATTCTTTTGCAAAAGTGGCAAAATCCCATCTGGGAATGACGGCTGCATTGGAAACTCATCATGCGCAGTCTTCAGAGAGCTAGCAAAACATGGAGCGAAGATGAACATCTTACACCTTACAACGTGTATTCAACACGCCGTTATCTGTTTGGTGCATGTTTTATTCCTCCTCACATTCTTAATCTTCCTCGTGTCCTCGAGCAGCGTTCCACCGGGTGCTTTATCTAGCACCGAGTTGTTACAATCGTTTGAATTCAACTCAATTCTTTACAACGTCACGGCTGTGCTGTCAGCACTCGTGGGGATGGTCAATTTATCACTCGGGCTTTATATTCTTGTGATGGGGAGCATCATCCCCATGCACCCTTGGTTGCACCTTATTGTGCAAGGGGCTTCGTGGATTACCATAGCTGTTTCCTTAAGAATGAGGTTACCTAACCAAGCAAAGCAAATTGCACATGTTTGGTGGATCGTCACATTTTTGCTTGCGTCTCTGGTGGCTTCTCTTTCAATTGTCGATATTCTGAGAGACGCCTCTGATTTTTCTCCAAACGTTTTTGTGGTCATAGCTTCATGGCCAGTTTCTTGCCTCCTCCTTGCATGTGCAATCCAGGGAAGAAAACGGATTGCTGGTGAATCGGAAGCCAGTATATCGGAGCCCCTATTGAACGGGGAACATCAAAATGGGGGCTCAGAAACAGAAGACACGGAAGAGACACAGTCTGCAACTGCAAGCTTTCTTAGCAGGATGACCTTCCAGTGGCTCTTCCCACTTCTCGCTACGGGCTACAAGCAGCCATTGCAACTGAAAGACATTCCACACCTTGATCAGAAGCGTGAGGCCAAAACAGCTTGTGATGCATTTCTGAATGCTTGGGAAGAACAAAAGAAGAAAAACCCCACCAAACCTCAGTCAGTTTTCCAGGCACTTCTTACAGTGTACTGGAGAGCGTTGTTTGTGAATGGATTGTGTGCACTTGGAAAGGTTTGTGCACTGGCTTTAGGACCCATCATTCTACTGCTCTTCATAAACTATGAAGCAGGTGAGAGGCTATTTCAGTATGAAGGCTATGTGTTGGTTGCAGCACTATTTTTTGGCAAGATGTTGGAATCTTTATTCCAGCGACACTGGTATGCTGGAGCACGCACAATTGGAATGGAGCTCCGCTCAGGCCTTGTTGCCTCCATTTATCAAAAGCAGCTCAGGTGATGATGAGTCCATTTGTTTCATTGCTCCAGCAATGGGAGTTCATTTTGTTTTTCAGTGTTATTGAGCTGTTGATTGGATTCTACCAAATTCATTCTTGTTTGATTCTTGGTTTTTCCACCCAGAATCTCTCAACCTGTGCTTGTGATGAAAATGATGGTCTGATACTTTGTCTGAGCAGTTTTCATAAGGTGATGACTACAGTGAATGTCATGTGTTCTTCAATTGATGTTGTGGAGAATTCTCTCCAATTTTATTGATTATATATCATTTCTCCATTCTTGTAGAAGTTTCTGACTTCAGATTAGAATTCAAAACATGATTGTTATGCTTAAACTTTTCAAGGAGCAAATTGAATAATTTAGTTAAGGAAAATGGGTCTTTGACTCTTGACATACCTGATGTGTTATTTGAGATGATATATGATAAATTCCAGGCTATCGAGTTTGGGACGGCAAAGACATGCAACAGGAGAGATTGTGAACTACCTATCAGTAGATGCATATCGGTTAGGGGAATTCCCATGGTACGTTCATCAAATCTGGACAACACCACTTCAAGTTATAGTCGCTTCTGCTATACTCTTCTACACAGTTGGGTGGGCCACTGTAGGTGGCCTTGCAATTATTGTCATCACCATGATTTGCAACACTCCATTGGCACATGCCTTACAAAGATCACAAGTACAGTTGATGCGAGCTCAAGATGAACGCTTGCGTGCTTCCACAGAAATTCTGAACAGCATCAAGATCATCAAACTTCAGGTTGGTCTGAGTTAAAAAGAAAAAATTCACTCTGTTCTTTGTGCTGGTGTCCTACCAAACATCCTACCAACATGCATAACCTGTTTTTTGTGCAGCTCCAATTGTGTCAGATTTTTAAGAATTCCTGTATACCACATACATTATGGGAGTTTTGACCATCTCTTTTCATATTCTGATCTTCTTTGTGAGATGTGGGTGTTTTCAGGCATGGGAAGACAACTATTGTGAAAAGGTCATGAAAATTCGGCAAAATGAGTTCTACTGGTTATCATCATCTCTGTATAAAAGGTCACTAGGAACAATCCTGTTTTGGATGACCCCAGTATTTGTCTCCACTGTCACATTTGGGGCCTACATCCTGCTTGGTCATCAGCTCTCTCCAGCAATTGTTTTCACATCACTAGCTGCCTTCCGCATCGTCCAGGATCCAGTTCGTGTGGTTCCTGAGCTTCTGGCAATCATCATACAAGTGCAAGTTTCACTGGGTCGTTTGAGTCAGTTTTTGCAGGACAATGAGCTCCAAGACAAGGCTGTTGATCAGCACCACAGTGAAGATTATGTGGTGGAGATTCAGGATGCTGTTTTGAGCTGGGACCCCTTGGCATCAAAACCAACACTCCCATCTATCAACCTCAAGATCGTGCCTGGAAATCATGTAGCAGTTTGTGGTTCTGTTGGGTCTGGAAAATCAACCTTATTGTACTCTATAATGGGTGAGATTCCAAAAGTCTCAGGATCTGTAAGTCCTCCTCTACCATGTAGAACATTGCTTATATTTCAATTCAGTGTGCAAAGTGTCTCTGGGAACATGCCATGAGAGTTGTGATTGTGAGTTGATGTAAATTCATGAATAGTGGGAGATACACTTAGCCCACTTGGCCTAAGATTGGTTCCCAAGGACAACTGTGACCCTTTTTGGTCATAATTTTTTTCTGGGCAGGTGAAAGTTTCGGGAAGTCTTGCATATGTGGCTCAATCAGCATGGATTCAGGCAGGGACAATACAAGAGAATGTTCTTTTTGGGTTGCCAATGGACAAAGCCCGCTACCATCAGGCTCTGAAGGTTTGTGCGTTGGATCAGGACATAAATTCTTTTCCGTTTGGTGACCAAACTGAACTTGGTGAACGGGGCATCAACATGAGTGGTGGACAGAAGCAGCGAATTCAGTTGGCTAGGGCTGTCTATGCAGATGCTGATGTTTATTTGTTGGATGATCCATTCAGTGCTCTTGATGCACATACAGCTGCTGATCTCTTCAAGGTGCAATTTCCCTTCATTTGGAGTGAATTCCTCAGAGTCCAATGTGATATGTCCACATGACTGCTGGTGACCCCTTCTTTAGAAAGTGACCCCATACATTTGTCAACTTTCTGAAATCCACTCTTTCCCTAAAATTCATGCTGTTGGATGTTATGACAATCACAGGATTGCATCATTGGAGCACTGAAACACAAGACAGTAATTTTGGTCACACACCAAGTGGAGTTTCTTCCTGTAGTTGATATGATTTTGGTAACCATCACATTACCTCTTTAAAGTTTTCTCTTCCTGGGCCATACCCTACAGCCTAAGTGGACCCATACCCTCTCCAATATGAGCAAACAGTACCTTTCTTTCTCCATATTTGCAAAGGGACTCTCAAATCCAACTCCTGTTTTTGTCCTTTTTTAGAGTTTTAGTGGAGATTTCTCAATACTCATGAGAGTTATGTTATTTTGGGAGCCTTAATGGTACTTTTTTTTTTGGGTGATTGGTGAAGGTGATGGAGGCTGGAAAGATCATACAATCAGGGAAGTACAATGAGCTGGTGGAAGGGGGAGGTGCCTTCAAACGCTTGGTAGAAGCCCATGGAGATGCAATGGGCTGTTCATACCAGAGTGATGTAGAAGAAGATGAGCAAGAGCTGGAGCTGGAAGTGGCCAAGCTTGAAAAATCAAGATCTCAGGGATCGATGATGTTAATGAATTTGAGTAGAGCTAGATCAAGGCAGGTCAGTCAACAAGAGCGAGAATCAGCAGCTCAAGGGTCAACAGCACAATTGACACAACAAGAGGAGAGAGAAGAAGGGGATCAAGGTTGGGCAGTGTACATAAAATATATCAGGACTGCCCATGGGTGGGTGGTTTTCTTCATGGGCATTGTTACACAGACAATTTTTGTTGTTGGGCAGATGGCAGCCAACTATTGGTTGGCAACACGAGTTACTGATCAGGGCACCAGTGATATATTGTTGATTGGGGTGTACTCAGGGCTGTCAATTCTCAGTGGAATATTTGTGTTCCTTCGATCACAATACAATGTTGCCTTGGGTTTGAAGGCCTCAAAGAGCTTTTTCACACAGTTAATCATGTGTCTCTTCCATGCACCCATGGCATTCTTTGATTCAACGCCTATGGGTAGAATTTTGAGTCGGGTATGGGTTTTTTTTTGGTCTCCTCTTTCTCACCTCTTTATTTCATTCATTTGATCCATGATGAAGCAAAAAAGCAGTGAGTTGGTGCCAATTTCACAGTGTAACAAACCAACCTACTATTGGTTTGAACATGATTCTCTAATGCTCCATGCTTGATTATTGAGGTGAAATGTTACTGATGTTGTGCAGATATCTTCTGATATGACATTGTTGGATATAGATGTACCCCTTGGGTTTGGATTTGTATCAACAGTAGGCCTTGAAATCCTGGGGGTGATTGTTATCATCGCAATTGTGACATGGCAAGTCTTGTTTGTTGCCATCCCCCTGCTCATTGTTGTCAGATGGCTCCAGGTAAAACAAATCAATCACTAAAATGTAGTTTACTCTGTTTTTTCAGAATTTTTTGAAAAGTATTTGCGTTATTGAATGGAAGAATAGAGATATTCTGCAATGCTGCACATAATTTACAGTATTCAGTAAGCTTTTTTGTTTGGTGGCAGTTATTCTATTTGACCTCAGCACGGGAGCTGATGAGGATCAATGGAACCACCAAAGCCCCCATCGTGAACAACTTTGGGGAGACCATTAGTGGTGCCATGACAATCCGTGCATTTGGCAAAGTTGAACAGTTCAAGAAGAAAAATTTGCATCTTATTGATGTTGATGCCAGTCTCTTTTTCCACACTTTCATGGCCTATGAATGGCTTGTTCTGCGTTTGGAAACTTTATGTGCAATAATTCTCTGCACCACTGCCTTGCTTCTGGTCATCTTGCCAGCTGACAGTATTGATGGTGGTATGTGTGACATATCCTCTTGCATATCAATTTACATTTTTTCAAATATAATATATTTGCACAGAATGTGTGAGACATAATGATGTTTGTGATACCCAATGTGATTGATTCAAGCATGCTATGTAGACACCATGAAGACATTCATGTATGCTATGAAGACACCAAGAACTCGTTCTGTTCCTCTCTATCCCTAAGAAAGAATGTTAAGGACCTGTTGGGAACTCCACTACTGGATTTGCTACCTGTAAACGTGATACAGGTTATGCAAAATGAAGGCACTAGTCTAATGACAATTCATGTTGGGCGTGCAGGGTTCGCAGGACTGTCACTGGTCTATGGTCTAACACTAAGTGGAACACTGGTTTTCTTTATCCAGTATGTGTGCCAGCTTGCTAACAACATAGTGTCTGTTGAGCGCATCTGCCAATATATGGATATTCCTAGTGAAGCCCCAGCAATCATCAAGGATCACCGACCCCCTGCAAATTGGCCGTTGGAAGGCAAAATTGATCTGCAAAATCTGCAGGTATTATTTGTCCAATTGAAGTTTGCAGCCAATATTCTGTCTCTTTGTTTGTTTGCTTTCTGCATACCCACTACTTGTCCCAGTCCTTATCCTCATGTGTGTCATTGTAATATGGAAATTACAAATATTTCTCTGCCAGTTTAATGTAGTTGGATTTTAACAGGTAGATCTATTTCCATAACTTACATGTAGATGTACTGAAGTAGAGAAGATTTCAGGCTTAATTCCAGCATATCAGCATTACTTTGGCATATGATATTTAAACCTTAAAACCAACAATGCTTTAATGCTGACCAATTTGAACTGATCTGGAGAACAGATTCGATACAGGCCAACTTCACCTCTTGTGTTAAAAGGCATTACATGCACTTTCAAGGGAGGTCAAAGAATAGGTGTGGTGGGTCGGACGGGCAGTGGCAAGACTACTCTTATCAGTGCACTTTTCCGCCTTGTGGAACCTGCAGGTGGCAAGATCCTCATTGACAATCTTGACATCACAAGCATTGGCCTCCATGATCTGCGTGCACGGTTGGGGATCATCCCCCAGGAGCCTACTCTTTTCCGTGGCACTGTGCGCACAAACATGGATCCTCTGGAAGAGCATCTTGATATTGAGATATGGGAGGTGATGCATGCACCCACCACTATGATCTTCTTGCTATGTTCTAAACAGCTTATTTTTGTCCTCTCCAGGGAGCTAAACATTGGATAGTGCACCTGATCACCTTGCATTTGGTTCAGAAGGAGTGTTGCAAACTGAGATTATAGCAAAGGAAATGTACTAAGATAATTGTCTGCACTGTGTTGCAGGCTTTGGACAAATGCCAATTGTCTGAGAACATTCAGAACATGCCTGAGAAGCTTGATGCTCCAGGTATACACATTTGGACTTCATTCAGGTTTTAGTTGATTCCTGGTGAAAGGATAATTCTGACCTCAACTTCTCATGGTGTTTTGCAGTGAGTGATGAGGGAGGGAATTGGAGTGTGGGTCAAAGACAGTTATTTTGTCTGGGCCGTGCTCTGCTGAAGCACAGCCGAATTCTTGTCCTGGATGAGGCTACAGCTTCAATTGACAGCACCACAGACACCATCCTCCAGAAGCTTATCCGTGAAGGCTTCAAAAACTGCACTGTCATTACAGTGGCCCATCGGATCCCAACAGTGGCTGACAGTGACATGATCCTATCAATGACAGATGGTACATATTTTTCCTCTCCACTCTATGTTCATTCACATTTCTTCAACATTTTCATTTTCTTTTCATTCATTATTGTGCTGCTCTCTCAGCAATCTCATAGATATGTTCTATTTAACTATAGCTAGTTTACATTTTTCTATGAACAATCTGATGTGAGTTCTTCATTCACATACTAAGCAGGGTCCAGTTTCAAATATGTAGGTGTGATGGCAGAGTATGATACACCATTAAAGCTATTGGAAAACAGTCATACACTGTTTGCAAAGCTCGTTGCTGAGTATTGGAAAAATACCCACCATTTCTAGCTTTCCAGGAGTCAGTTTTACCTTCATGAAGCTAGTGCCTTGGCTTCTGGCCAGATCTGCAGCAATACTTCTATCACCATATGGAAAGATATTGGAGAAGTTCACAGCTAACTACAATTTATATGTATTATTCCCTGAAACAAAAGAAACATGGGAGAAAAGCTCACTCCCATCTAACTCCTTCCAAGAAATCATACAACCAGTGCACACAGAACATTAAATTCACGTTTGCAGGGGAACCATCACATCACCATTCTAGCTTTGAAAGCCTAGACAGCATCATTCCCTAAATAAAACCTGATCTTCTTCAAGTTCATTATCAATTTCCATAATTTTAAGCTTGAATGTGAAGAGCAAGAGTATCTTTCAGTGGACAATGTAAAGAACTGCTAAGCACTGAAGTTCTGTAAATTGAATGGCTTTTCAACATCTCCTGACCAGCCCAAGCAAAATTTGCCACTGCTGAAAAAGTTCAGTTGGCAGCCCTAAAACTGTTAGCAGAAATTGCCCAAACTCACAAGTCGATCAGATCAACAATCCAGATCTCAGATTCTTGAATTTACTCATGTTTATACACCCAATTTGTTCCACAGGGGCCCCTTGCAGCCAGATTGCACAGTCGTGTATAGCTTGATGATGCCAACTATCTAATATAGGTAATACCCAAGCCCATCACGGAGCAAGATATTCCCCAGGGAACCCTTCTGCCTTTGTTGCTTGTTCTGTAGACCCCATGCATATACTTTGCTCCCTCCCTATATGCAGGTTTGTGAAGTAGAAGAATCTTCCTGATAAAAGCATGGTGCAATGCCCACAACTTTCTGACACTAACTAAATGCTTCACTGCTAGACAGCTCTGTATGCTTAATCCAGTCTGAAAGTTGTGAATTGCCTCAATAACACACAGAAAGAGAACCTGAGTTATCCAGATTGATCAGTTTCTCTTGCCTCATGGAAATCCAAAAATGGTGTTAGACATGCAAAACTACAATGACCACTTGAGCACCACATGTATTTTTTTACCCTTGAAGCAACTAGTTGACATTGGGCAACTTCCAGCCCAAAACAGCAACTAGAGTCCATGTACTTGAAGCTGTTGCAGCTAGCATATCTGTTAATAACAGCAACAGAGCAAAGCTGGCAGAAAGTACCAGTGTTTTGAGTGTTGACAATGAGATATTCCCAGTTTTCATTACAGGAGACTTCATGTCATGATTCAATCAAAATTGGGCATGCTGCAGATGTCAAGACTCTGACCAGATTCAAAGTATTGAGCTTGCAGCCATGAGAGGCCCTTCTATGGAATTGCCTGCTTCCATATCAAATCATTCAGTATGAAGTCAATATAGTACATCACCTCAGAGCAATCTGCCACAGAGTCCTCCAACTCCATTGCATGATACTGAATACCATTCCATTGTGCCAGCTTTTGGAAATCTGGGCACTGAAAATCTGGGCTTGTAAGCTCTAAAATGGCTGTCTTCCCAGGCCTTGCAAACAGAAGATGAGAGAGGCCAGCTCCATGTGCTCCAATTATAATTGCAGATTCCTGTACAAGTTGCAATTGTTCTTGCATAGACATATGTGAGAGCAATCCATTGGTGATGGTGATATTCAATTTTCCTCTTGACTCCTCCAGTGATAACTTCTGTTGTCCAGCATGTGGACGTGACCTTATGGTTGCCCAAGTCATCAGTGCTTCAAAAACTTCTTCTTCATTCCTGAGATGGAATTCAGGCCTTTTCAAGTGTTGTGGATATGCCACATACTCTTCTTGTCGCACAAACAAAACCTTCACTATAGTGCTATCCTTTGTTGACACAGTATCCTTACTGAGGTTGAATGATGCAGTGAACATTTCACCAAACTCCCTTAGCCGTCCAGTTCTGTGTTCAGAGTCCATATCTGCATCCATAGGCAAGTTCCCTGTGCAAGGAATTTCCAGATCTTGGCCTCTAAACAGGGGAGTGTCATATCCCAGAGGAGCAAAAATGAGATGGTCAAAGCACACTGGCCCTGTCAAATGCCTGGCAAAATTTGTTCCACTGAACATTGCTTGCCATCCATCATCCATGGGTGACTGCTCAAACACACCAGGGTCAAGGAATCAAAGTGTGAAGAGGAAAAAATATATTTCTGCCGAACTATAATATGTTCATTAATCAAGAGAGCCTGCTTGATGCCAATTGCCATCAAAGTCAAGCAGCTCTTGATGGAGCATGACCATTTAAAGTAATAACATGACAAAGGAGTTCCAATGCACAGGAAACTTCAAGTGCCAGTGCTCACACAAAAGAGGTCATTCATTGTGTTGACCACAAATACAGCAACTCTCAAGCAACCACTCTCTACACTTGCAGTGCTGTTGCTGCAATTAATTGGTAAATCCAGCCTGATCACAAGAAGAGACAAATGCAAGGCCAACAAAAGGAAGCAAGAAACAGAGAAAGTGCCACTGATCTGAAAAAGGTGAGAGCAGGCATTAAACACTCCATACAAAACTCAAGAATGTTCTCAGGAAACTCAACTTCAAAGGAAAACATGGTATCTCATACTTATCAAGTAATCTGTTTACCTGACAGTGTCCATCTACAAAAAGCAAGCGTGGGCGCCTCTTGAGGTTCACAACTCGTGCAGTCATATATGCACTGTACCAATCTGTGATAGTGTGGAAGAGATTCATGTGCTCAAAGCGAGTGACCACCAATGTTGGTTGTGATACCCTCTGCATTCATTGCTCATCATTACCCTGTCAACAACTTGCTATCTCCCATCCTAGGTCACACGTACAATTCCTCTCTGAGAATGCAATTGCAGTAGTAGCAAGAAAACATTTAGTGACAAACTCTGGGAATGGGGCAAGAAATCACAGCAGATTTACCTGTGCGCATGTGACCTCATCAAGTGGGATGGTGCGTATCTGCTCCAATAAATGGTGCAAAGTGTGCTCTCGGACCTCGCCCTGAGGCATAATGCGGTCCAGCATTTTCTTGTTGAGCAACGGCCGTCTCTCGCCATTTTCGGGCACCATGACTTGAAATGCGCCGGACGTGAAGTAAGGCAGCTCTTCCGCAGCGTTCCGTTCCATGACTGAATCTAGACGTTCGCCCCCTTTGGACATCTTGATCTTCTTCGGGTACATTACCATATGCGTGCCCTCGCAAACAGACGTGTGCAGTACGGGACTACGAAAACACTGGAAGAGACCATCGTGCTGCGGTTGCAGTTGCCTATTTCTGTCGAGCCTTTGCGCCGCCCGACCTTCTGTGCCATTCAGAAAACGCGAAGAGTTATTCAATCCCCCGGCCGCGTGCACCGCCTGCTTTAGAACCAGTTTCGTCCACGCTCCCACCAACCGGGCGAGAATGAACCCAAACGCACTCCTACTCCTGGTAAATCCCCTGTGTTTGGCACGCCGCAACCTCGGCCTCGACTCCGGTTCCAGCAGGTAAAATGGCTGCGTAAATCCGTTCCCGAAAAGAGCTTCGCAAGAGCGCAAATCCAGATCAGGTTTCGCAGTCCACAAAGTAAACGAACGTAGCTGCGGCCATTGCTTCCCCGGGGACTGTCTCATAGTATTCGGCAACTCATTATCTCCGCTCTCGGCAGCATGCAAAAAGAAGATGATTAACTGACCTACATTCAACAATACTAATGCCGCCACCACCCTCCTCAGCCAACACCGTTTTCTCACACCTCCTCCGCGACACCCGGTTTGCGGCATCTGACTGAACGCCATCTAAAGACCGCTAGCCAAAAAGCTTAAAAACAACATCGGATGAAAGTGGGCTGTTCTCACTCCCAGTTGTTCCCATCGACCCTGCTCACTCCCTCCCCTCCAGACCAACATCCTTTCCCTACCAAGCTCTCTCAAAAATCCCAATACTCTTGAAGCTCAAGAAAACCTTCTACAGATTGACTGATCGTTCTCCTCTTTTCCTCGCCTCTGAAAATAACCCCACACACACACCCATCACAATCCCTTTCTCCCCAAGCTCTCGGGAACTTCACACAAATCCGAAGCTCAATCAAATGGTTAAAAAAGCAACCTCTAAAGATAGACTCCGCATTCTCCTCTTCCTCCTCCTCCTCCAACTCCTACGCAATAATGCCATCTACGCCACTCAATGTCTAGTCCAATGCGCAGACACACAGTATTCATCCCCTTCCACACACACCCTCCTCACCTCTCCCCTCTCCGCCGCAAATCACAACAAGAAAATGGAAAAGAGCAGCAGCGTTCCTGGTCTGTTTCCCAAATCCTCGCTCATCTCCACACTAGTATTTCCTTCCTCCTTCCAAAAGCAACCTGAACTCACAATACAAACAAACACCACAAAACAACGAAACAAAACACCAAAACAAACCGAAACCAAATCAAATGTGTAACAAAACGAAATCACAGCACACTGAGAGAGAGAGCGCGCGCATTTGAATACGCAGACGCGCAGACGTGCGAGCGCTTCTTTTTGAGCAAAACAGAAAAGATGGCGGAGTGCGAGCGACACATCTCCCAACGCATTGAAAATCGAACCAGATTGTTAACAAGACAACAAACGCGAACTGGACTGGAAATTAACAGCTGCATTAAATGATGTATGATTGCTTATTAGTTACGTAGTAGTGCGTACTACTAAGATACGAATTTGGAAGAGGAAGGGCTTACCTGTTAGATTTTCATGAGGAGAAGGGTGGGCGTGGACTCTTGTTTTTTTGGGTTTCACAAACGGCTTTGGGGTTCTAGGTTCTAGGGGGCCCGGGGGAGGGAGGGCTGAATTGGACAAGCTTCTAGAACGATTTTCTTTTTGGACATTCTTGTAAATTGGACTGTTTTGGAAGAAGAAAGCTATCTTGCACATCCATATCTTGATTGTACTCGCCAATATAACTTAAGTAGTATTAAGTTAGAATTTTTCACTCTGTGGGTGGTGTTGCTTTTCAAAAGGGAATGCCTACCTTGGGTGTGTGGTCTTCTTTTTCTTTCTCGGTATTTTTGTATTATTTTGGGGTTCTTTGGTTTGACAGGCAACCTTGAAAATATAATCAGCTTTTTGTTGACAGACTTAATTCTTGACAGAAATTTGCAGAAAATGACCAAAACCTTGCATAAAGAAAGCAAAGTATTTTGGGGTATTTTGGTTTGACAGGGTACTATGAAAACATCATCACCTTTTGGTTAACAGAATTAATTCTTGGCAGAAATTTGCATAGGTAACAAAAACCCTTTTATTATTTGTATAAAAAAACCAAATGGGAACTTTAGATTTCTTCGATTTCTAGTGCCATGGAGGAATTTGAGGGGTCTCATCATGCCCATCTAGAGTGTCCAAAACTCTCGTCAATGCATTTACCCACTACATAGATTGTTCTTCCACGTCCCTAGGCAGGTTAAAACACAAAATGGTCTGAGGTTGGTAGATTATGTCTTTGTAAGAGGATCAATGTCAGCATCAATACTGGATGTTTCTCTTATAATATTCGTGCCAGTTGGGTTGCATATTGGAATGCGCTGGACCAGCCCATTTTGTACCACACTCAAACCTTGTTTTACCCTGTTAGAATGGCCAAGGTGAATGGGCATAACCTTGGCTATTCCAAGGGCTAGAGTGAACCACCACCCACAAACGCGCATCTTGGTCATTCTGTCCATAGGATGGGCTACATTTTTTCATTCAGCTCCTGACCTTGCGTTAACCAACAAAGTACCACAATCCACCTTTTTTAACTGCTGACCAACGGCTTTTTTCTCTTGGCTGTTTTTTTTTCAACCCAGACCTCCATACTACCCTACTCACCTAGCTATCCCTTCAACCTAGCTACCCTACTGACCTACATCTTGACCTTGCCTATCAGCTAACAACCAATGCCCATTCCAACTTACCTACTCATGTTATCTACTTACTCTCTATCTTTTTCTGGCTAAAACTTTTATCTCTTGACAAAAAAAATTATATTATTGGTTAAACTTTCATTTCTTGACAAAACTTCTTTATTTTTGGCTAAACTTTTATCTCTTGGCAAAACATTTATCTGTTGATAATTAAACCTTTATTTCTTGATAAAAAAAAATTTTACTATTTTTTTATTTCTCAACAAAACCTTTGTATTTATTAGTTAAACCTTTTTCACTACTCGCTAAACATGTACCTTAAAGAAAAATCTCTTTACTTCCTAGCAAAACATTTACCTCTAAACAAACCATCTCTACTTCATAGCTAAACATTTACTTCTTGATAAATCTTTTTTATTCCCTAGCTAAACCTTTAATTCTCAATAAAAACCTCTCTACAACCTAAAGATAGCTCATGCGAATGGGATAATATTGTTAGAATACATGTTCATTATATTGAAAAGAACTAAATGTTATGATTTAAGTATTCAATAATTTTTCAATAGTACTTCAATATTCATTTAATTATTCAACATTATTAAATTGATTGACATTAATTATTGATTCATTTTTCAGTATTTATTTTCTTAATGTTCCATATATTCAATAATGAAATTTGAAATGTATCATTGAATATTCATTTGTTCAATCATTGATCAATATTCACATGGATTATTCAATTATCAATATACTGAATAATGGGATTTTAATTTTATTATTCAATATTCGATATGTTCAATATTGAAAATAGTTCAAATTGTTCTTCAATATTTTTTTATTGTAGGTCAAAACGTTATAAAACCACTTCGGTGCACCACCTACCCACTTGTCATTCCATCCAAGCCTATAAATGCCAAAGATGGTGCAAATGCAAATATTACAACGAATTTTTCATTAGTTGTTTAAACAATGTTCTAGGTTTTGATGAAAATATGTGTTAACTCTTGAATATGAATAATATTTCCAACTCAATTTTGACTTTGTCCCATTTAATGCATAATGTACAATTAGGGATATTTAATTTTCTTAGTTAAACTGAATATAAGGGCTTTTGGAAATCTTGTAGGGAAATGTGCAAACCACTCTCTCGATATTAAATAAAATAAAGTCATATAATATTTAGGTAGGATTTAAAGGTTTTTTTCAATCAAATTTATATAGAGCAAGCTTAATTCATTTGTTCTCTTTTGAATGGAAGTGAAAACAAAATTCAATATAAAGGTGAAAACAATATTCTCTTTACCTCATTTACAATTTTTATTAGGTTTCAAATTTTTATAATTATCTTTTCATAAAAAAACATTATTCTAACATTTGTATACCATTATTTGTTTATTAATGTTGAACCAAAAATTAAGGGATTATCATAGTTCCATGTAGGCATTGCATGGTAGGCATGGTAGAAAAGTGGGGATATTCTCATAATTACATATGTGGGTATTGGATTTTTCTACACAATCTAGGACATGTATTATATGCAAGTATTTTAGTTTTAGACTTGCACACAATGGAAGATGTTTGAAACACATGCAAGTATTGTAATTCCAACCTTACACATAGTGAAAGATTTTCAATGGCATGAAGGTATTGCACTTCCAGTTTTATTATACATAGTGAAGAATTTTGGATCACTTGAGGGTATTCCAAAAAAACTTTGACCTTCACTTAAACACCATTTATCTTTTAGAATACAAGATAGGGTGGATGAAATTGTTTAACACAAACTCTAATTTTACAACCTGGGGGCTAATTATTACCATCATGTTTATTACAAATTAGACTTAAAAACCAAAGCACATTTGCAATAACTTCAATCTATCATAACAAAAATGAACTAAAAAAAAAAACTCATGGAAAATTTTCTTATAAACATATCATTTACAAAAAATTACAAAAATGTGGGACCATAAAATCCCAAAACTAAGTTATGTACATGTTATGCTTAAGATGGGCAACTTTAACTATCCTCTTCATCATTAATGGAATGCTTTCAATGGTAAGTAGTTGTGACTTGAGTTGCCAACTTTCCATGTGTTGGGCCATGTACATGGCACAAATACTCAAGGTGAAGCAAATAGTCTCTAACACAAAATCATCCTATGTGATGTTGCAAATCCAACCCAATGCAAAAAAAAAATACCAAGCTTGAATCAAAGCTTAATAATAAAATATTTGCACATTTACCAACCATGAATCATTTTTTATTCATGGTAAGATGCAATTGCTTATATCTCTTTCAATTGGCACACCTTAGAAAGAGTATGATTTTCATGTTTGGGGTCCCATGCCACACATACCAAATTCGTGTATGCCACCTTGTTTGTTATCATGAATGCAACAAGTTCATCATCTTTTTCCATGTGGGAGAAAGTTGTGTTTACCCACAACCTATCGTCAACATCTTCAATTTTTTTTGAAGAATCATCAACATTCATTCTAGCAAAACATGACAAGTAGGGTAAAAGCATGGTTAGGTGGGCCACTTTTGGCATTTTGAGCACCCCACATCTTACACTAGGTGAAATTCCTAGAATTATATTAATTATCAAACTATAAATCCTATACTATCCCCTAAGCTTTTGGTCAAAATCATTGGTGAACTACCCTATAAATATCACTAAACATGTGATTAGTAAGAAAATCCATATAAAATAGTGAAGATTTCAATATGAAATGGAATGTGAATGATAAAAAATGTTGAAAATTTGAGTTGTTTTGAAATTTCAAATTTTCAAAAATCAAAAATTCTTATATTGGGAAAAATTTTATGCATCTTACGTTTAAATTCTTTCATTTCATGGTGGTTTTTATATGGTCACCAGCACCTATGTGACTCATGAATGTTGTCCAACCAGGAGTCGAACCTAGCACAACACTTAGATTTGCACCCCAATTCGCCACGAGGGTTACCTCGCAATGGTCTAAACTAGGGCCTTGTTAAGTGAATTTCACTAATTGCAGGTCTGCTTAAAATGGCATGTCATTTTCCCCCACTTTTGAGATGTCAACATCTTTGTTGACATTACTTAGGGGTGATTGCCCTTGGGCATTTATGTTTTTTTTTCCCCTTTCATCTGTGATTGTGGGATTAGTTACTTTTCAATCAAAGGAGACTTGCAAATCAAAAGAGACTAACATTTACACTATGTTTTTGTGTTCTCAACGCAAGAGGGATTATCAAGTGTGTCTTTTTGTTTTCACCCAATGCATTTGCTTGTGGCACCTTGTCCAGATTCCCATTGGTAGCCTTCTCTTCTTTCCTTGGAATCCACTTTGAATCCAACTTGGAAATTCTAATCACCACACACAACAACAATTTTAGGTTTTGTGATTGGCCTTTATAACTGCATACTAACCAAGAAGGACATATGCGACTAGTGACTAATGAGTTGTTAAACCCATGTCATTTCATCCAATTGCAAAGGACATTTAGTTGCAAAGCTTAATCATTTTAACAACTATGATTTTAAAATTTTCTTATAATAATAAAATTCCATGTCATTAATAACCTTGATATGATGTGTAAAGTGCATGCCATTTCAACTTAGTTGTTTTATTCAACTAAATGTTATAAAAGACACCTTGATGGATGGACGACATTTGTCAAAAATCTATAAACATGTTACAAGACCAAAAATGACCAAAAATCAACCTAATTTAACCCATGTAGCTAATGTAACCAAAAGTCAACCTATCATAACCTAATTAAGTTGGGCAACCTAACTAACTTAACCAAAAGTCAACTTAATTTAACTTAACTAGGTTAGGTACCTATGTTAGCAACCTATACTACCTAACCTAAGCCAAATGGCCTAAGTATTATAGTTTGTAAAAGTGAGGACTTGAACCCCTCACCTTCATTTTGGGGTTCAAGTCCTCATCCATCACACTATCACATTTTTATATATTAATTATGTTTAACACAAAGTTATAAAGCTCAAAATTTCTAACCTTGAATTAACCTTGGCCACCTTAGGTTGACCTAGGTCAACCTACTTATTACCTACCGACTTTGCTTAAACCTATACCTCCCCAGGTTCACTTAAAATGAACCAATTTGTCAACCCATATTACTTAATAATTTAGCTTAGGTTAACCTAAACATTCTTAGGCTAAAAAAAATTTTAACCTAGGATAATTATCTTGCATTTAATTGCATCATAGTCGTATGTAGTCACACAAACTTGAGGTGGCTACAAACTTGATAAAATATATTGTAATGAAGTTCTTTAAGTTGACTTGGCAAAAAACCTACAACTAGGAACCTAAGCAAGCTACCTTTGTTAACATATTAGTAGGGTAAACTATTTTAAATATATTTAAACATACTAAATGTAATAAATTTCTTATGTTTAATTAAGTAACTTATAAGGTGGCTTATATTATGAAATAGGTTTTTATTAAGTAGCCTACATACATAGGTTAACTTCATAGGTTGTTAACCTGAACTACTATGTTAAATAGTTTAAAAGTCAAGGAGTTATGTATCATCTTTTTCAAAATGACTATTAATATTATAGTCATAATTACAACTTAATAATAGATTGCTTAATACACATACACAACATGTGAATTCATGATTTCAAAAACTTCGTGGCACACAAAAAATTATGGCATGCCATGGCAAATATTGGTGCCATAAATTCAAAACACATAAAAACTTATGGTGTCACAAAAAACATATAAATTACTTAACTTATAAGTAAATTATGGGCTTGTTGCCAAATAACATGCCAACAATATTTTCAACTAGCTAATAAATGAGATTAATTCATCAAATCAATGACATGAATCATGATGTTGATAAAGAGGACCACATCATCTTGTTCGCATATAACATGCCATGTCACCATCAAGGGAAATTAAGTCATTATTAGTTGCAAAAGTGGATGGTTCTTACAACTAACTAACTAATGAACAAAAATTGAAAAATAATATGATATTTTACCCAAAAAACTAACAAGTTGTCATATTGATTACAACTACAAAACCATGATGCCATGTGGCATGTTGATGTCTTTTGCCATTACTTAATGATTATTATAACTAAGTAGTTATAAATATAATTGAAAAAAAAATAGTCATTTTTGTGTCTAGTTCAAAAAATAAAATTTATTGTAATGAAGGTAAAGTTTTTGGATTTGGATCTTGATGTAAAGAACAACATTGAGGGGTTGGACATCATTTTTAACATAGTGACTAACCAATAAATGCCTAATTTTATCCAAAGTAGTGTATGAGTCATCATTTTGATTAATAGTCAATTATTTTATCATGCATATCATGCAAGCCACCAATAATTGAGAGATGCAGATATATGATTATCTAAATATATATTAATCCACTTGCAATATTATTTCTAAAATAATTTAAAGCAAGTAGGGTCTTGTTAGTGGTTATAAAATTTAATTAGAAATTAATTTTAAGAATTAGATTTTTTTAGATATTTCACATGTATGTTCATATATTCATATTTTTATTTTTTGAATTTTTTTTTCCCCAACTATTGAACAAATAACCTTTTGTTGAGTAACCAAATAAAAAGTTATTTTTGAAGAGAAATTCTCTCATATTAATTTTTTTAATTTCAATGTTGTAATACCTTATTTTCAATATTTTCATGGCATAATTCATTTTTTCAATCTCTTATCTCAATATCTTTTTTTTTTAAAAACAATGGATCTCACCGACCTCCTTATAGTCATTTCAATGTGTCATATTTTTGTAAATTGACTCTAATTGTTATTGTACTTCATGAGAATGAATGCTGCTATTGACATTCATAAACTATTCCAAACTTGGTAATCATTATGGATATGTTCTGGTTTTATTTGAATGTATTAGGATATTCTTCATTTTTTGAAATAACATATGCATAAAAGTTAATAGATTTCACATATTTGTTTGTATTTAATTTCCATTCAATTGAATCATATTAGTAAGATATTTAGTTTAACATACTTATCATTGTCTTTGTTGCACCATAATATTCAAATCAATATCCCACATGAGTGCAATGTAAATCACACAGTAACATCCAAATTTAAAATTGTTTCATATAATCCAAAGATGTCGGGGTTTAATCACCTATGTGTGGCACATAATATTCATTGATCATCAAATTGCTTATAACATATAATTATATGTACAATCAGAATTGCCATTTCATATGTCTTGTAAGTGGAACATGTGTTATCTTTATGTGTTGACACATGTGCCATATTTACAAATGGTGCACATACAAATGGAGCTTGGATGGACACAAATATGACACATAACACAAACATGTTCCAATTTCACATATGTCACATGCAAATACATAGACATTCATATGCATAACACATATAGATGTCATGTATGCATGGTACATAATTATTTATGGAACATACATATTGTGCATAAATATAAATGGAACATACATTAGGTACATATATGTGTGGCACATATAGATGGTACAAGTTTATGGCATTTTCACATAATTGGTACATATGTTAATAAATAGGAGATATACTCAAGTGCAAACATAAATTTTTATTGAAAGGAAACTAAAACCTGATGCTCATAACACGAAACATAACATCAAAAACTCCTCAAGGTTTTTGTCACATAAAATACACAAACTTGTGCAATGAAAAAAAAAAAGCCAAACCATTAACACCGAAGTATTTAATTAAAAGACCAAACCACAAATAACCAAATTAATATAAGTAAAAAAAGTAATTCAACCTTGTGAAAGTAATCTATTTACTTTCCTACTTTAGTAATTAATGAAACCTAACTAATTGAGCTTGAATTCTTAACACTCCCCCTTAGGCTCAAATCCACTTCTAGTACACCAAACATTTTTTTAAACTTCCTTAGTTTGTTTGTACCTAAACCTTTGTGAAAATGTCAGTAACTTGATCTTCAATATTGACATGAATAAGGTTAATTTCTCTTGCTAGAACTTTTAAAGTGGTAGTGCACTTCAATGTGCTTTATTTAGGGGACTAGATTACCTCAATGCCAAGAAAGTAACGTAACTTTCCCAAATCCTTCATCTCAAACTTTTGCTTAAAAATCTTCTTCAAATCAGAAATGTCTACATCACTATTTCTTGTGATAATCAAGTCATCAACATAGATGACTATGACTACAATCCCATGATTTGTTTTTTTCACATATAGTGAAAAATCTACATTGGATGTTTGAAATCCACTTGTGACAAGATATTGACCTATCTTGTTTGACCAAGTTATAGGTGCTTGCTTCAAGTCGCACAAAATTTTCTTCAACCTACAAACCAAATTAGGATATGTTTGGTCCACATAACTTGGTGGTTGTTCTATGTACACTTCTTCCTGTAAATCTCCACGAAGAAAAACATTCTTTGCATCCATTTGATGTAAAGACCATCCTTTTCCTACTGCCATAGCAATGATTGCTCTTATAGTTATCATTTTGGCAATTAGATTATAAGTCTCTTCATAGTCTATGCCATAAGTTTGGGCATAACCTTTGGCAACCGATCTTGCTTTGTATTTATTCACAAATCCATTTGCATTATGTTTGACTTTGTACACCCATTTGCATCCAATTTTTTTCTTGTCCTTTGCTAAAGCTACCAATTCCCAAGTAGCATTAACATCCAACGTCGCATCTCTTCATCTATGGCAGTATCCCATTTAGGGTTTTTAACTGCCTATTCAAAACAAGTGGGTTCAACCTCCTGTATAACCCTCACCATGTATGTGTAATGATGAACTACAAAGCCATCATATGTTAGTCTTTGTATAGGGTATTTGATTCGTGCGGATCTTCATATTCCATCGTTGTTGTCAGGTGTTTTCAAAGCTTTCTTGGCCATCCAAACTTCGGGAATACTAATTGAAGTGATTCTTGATTTTTCACACACACTCTTTTTTTAATCACTTGACTCATCATCTACATGAAGATTTCTAGATGATGTTTGAGAACTACCATGTACAATGTTTGAAGATCTTAATCTTCCTTTCTATGGAGTGTTACTGGACCCACTAATTGAACACTCTTGTGGTCCACTAATTAATTGTGATTCTTGTTTTGGATTTCATAAAACATCACCATTTTTAGCCTCTCCGTCTTCTGCTATCTTCAGTGGTGAATACTAATTAATCATCTCATCAAACACAACATCTCTACTCACTTCTAACTTTCGAATGGAAAGATTGAAACATCTATATCCTTTTTGTTCTAAATATCCAATGAAGATACACTTTTCAACCTTTGGGTTTAGTTTTGATTTCTCATTGTCAGGGACATGCACATATGTAATGCAACCAAACACTCTGAGGTGTGAGACATCATGTTTCTTGCATGTGAATTTTTTTTCAGGTGTTATGCCATGAACTACTACTATGGGTGTTTGATTCATGATATAAACTATAGTTGCTACCATTTCAGCCCAAAAGTAATTTGGCAAATTCTTCTCATTCAACATGGCACATGTTATTTCTACAATGTACATGTTTTTCCTTTCAACAATTCCATTTTGATGTGGGGAATTACATGAGTACTTCCTTTGAATTCCATGTTCCTTCAAATACTCATTGAATTCATTTGAAAAATATTCTCCCCTTCCATTAGACCTTAAGCACTTGATGTTCACACCTGTTTCCTTCTCCACCATTGTTTTGAAATTCCAAAAATGTTGAAACACTTCACCTTTGTGTTTCATGAAATAAACTCACACCTTCCTTGTGTGGTCATCAATGAAACTCACATAGTACTTGCATCCTCCAATGGATTCTATCTACGTGATCCACATATATGAGTGGATCATTTCCAAAGGTTTGGAACTTACATGAGTTGTTTGAGTTGGGAATGGATGTTTAACTTGCTTCCCCAATTAGTATGTTTCACAAACTTTTAACATCACTTCTTCTATTCCAAATTTGGGAAGACCTCCAACAAGATTTTGTTTCTTCATCAGCTTAAGACGTTGGAGATTAACATGGCCAACCCACTTGTGCCAAATTCCAAAGTCTCCAACTCCTTTTCCATGTGTGAATAACATGGAATTCACCTCAGGCATGTTCACATCTAAGGTGAACATTTGTCCATTCCTTTCCCCTTTTGCAATCAATTTGCCTTGGTTCTTCATGTCTTCCACAAAACATCCATTTGGGTTGAATTTCACTTGTAAACCTTGTTCCACCATTTGGCCTACGAAGACCAATTTTTTTGTTATGGTTGGAACATGAAGTACATCTTTCAAGTACTTTGTTTGCCCATCTTGCATGGACAATGTAACCTTGCCAACTTATGTGATGGGATGTGTAGTGTCATCACCAATTTCCACAAACCCTAGTGTCTTCAAATCCTTTATGTCTTTAAACCATTCTCCATGACTAGTCATGTGGTTTGAAGCTCTAGAATCCACATACCAGACATTGTTATTTGATACACCTCCTATCATTGAATTTGCCATGTGCTACATCACAAACAGTTGCTTATCACCTTGATTGTTAGTTGATGCATAATTCCCTTGTTGTAGTTTTCCATTTCGTGCATCATGCTCCCTTTGATAACAATTCTTTGCCATGTGCCCAGGTTTCCTTCAATAGTAGCGATTTGAGTCGCTATTTGGTTGTTGACCTCGATGACTTCCACCATGACCTCCATAACTTCCTTTTCCTCTAAAATTTCCTTGCCCACCTCCATGAAACTGACTTTCATGTTGATGATGTCCACCATGCGAGCTTTTGTGTCGACCTCAAAATGAGGTTTTACCACCTCTACCTCTACTTCTATTAGTATTTGAGTAAAAAACACTTTCTTCTGATCCTCCATTGGATGAAGTACTGACAATTCTAATCTCTTCACTTATAAGTAGGGTTATTAAGTTTTGGAAATCGAAAAATGTTTCTCGAACTACAATTGAAGTACGAAACTAGCTATAATCTTTTGCAAGTCCATTCAAGGTCACGACCACTAGATCTTCACCATCTACATGGGCTCATATAAATGTAAGAGCATCTGCAAGGGTTTTCATTTTTGTAGAATAGTCATTGATGTTCATTTTGTTTTTCTATAGATTATGCAACTCTTGGTTGAACTGCATTTTGTGGGTTTGTGTATTCATGTTATACATCTTCACCAATGTATCCCAAGCTTGCTTGGATGATTTTGCATTTTGAATATGCACAATCATGGAATTGAACACACTCACAGAAAGCCAATACAAGATTTTCCTTGTTTTTTCATGCCAAGTTTTATTAGCTTGAATTTGTTGTTGTGTGGGGTTTTTTGGGAGAAGAGGTTCTTTTTCATCACTAGTTATGAATCCCAATAACCTTTTCCCATCAATAAATTCATAATCATAAATTTCCACACTTGAAAATTGTTCTTCTTTAATTTTTCAATTATAATTTGAAAAAGACCATCCGCCATCTCTCAAGGTAACATTCAATGTTTTCTTGGGGTTTCACAAATGATTTTGATTCCTTCTTTGGGTTTCTAGGATTAGGATTAGGGTTTTCGTTCCTTAGGTTTCTAGGATTAGGGTTAGGGTTTTGGTTGAACAAGATGGACATTGCATATGTATGTATGTCTTGAGTATTATATGAAATTTTATATTATACATAGGTTTTACATATATGTATATATCTTGTATAATATTTTGTATGGTATTAAATACATGATTACACACCAAAATTTTGTATGAAGGTTTTGATAATGTGTTTACGCTTCCCAATATTCAAACTCCTTCCTTCAAGTTTTCCCAAATTGTATTTGCTCCACTTCAAAAAATTGTTTTGATGTTTTCTCAATGTAAACTTCTGTCACAACAATTTTGCAAAGCTACACCACTCACATATGACCTTAGATCGATCTGAAATTTTGGTGAAACATAAAAAACTATGTCTACTACTATTATTCAAAATTTCAACTCATTTAACTTCATAAAATGAGAGATTTTGCTATTTCCTTTAAATCACCTCAAACTGGGACTTGAACACAAAATGACTTACAACTCGCTCTCAAAAACTCCAAACTCCTTGAGATTTTGTTATACACATTAAATATATGTATTCTATATCTGCTCAAAATTTTAGCTCTATTAATGATGACCACAAAAAACTATCACTTTCAAAAGAAACTAACTTCAAAACTGAGATTGAAACTTTAGATACTTGGATCTCTCTCAATACATATCCAAATGACATGAAATTTCTCTAACATATATTTTCCTTTATGATTTATAAAATCCCAAAGTTGGAGATCAAAAAATGTTCAAACAAAGGAAATATGACAAAAAAACCAGATCTAACACAAAATCTTCAAAAGCTCATAACTCTCACAAAACATATCTTTTTCTTTTGAAAATTTGGGAATAAAAGTGTCTTATAGTCTTCTATAATCTTTCCAAGTTTCATTCCAAGATCTTTTCACAATAGATCTAGATCTAGATTTAAATAATTGACTTCCACAACCTTTGATATGTTGATATCTTCTCACCTCTTTTCTTTTATTTTCTTTCTCTTCACATTCTTTCCTTTCCCCGTTTTTCTTTTCCACTTGGTAAACTCCTATGATATTACTAGAGACTCTCAAGCTTTAGTTCTAAAGACTTTCTAACTCTAGATCTTTTTCAACTTTCTCATTCAACAACCTAAGCTCTGATACCATGTTAACAAATAACAGATCTATTCAAGTGCAAACATAAATATTTATTAAAAGGAAACTAAAACATGATGCTCACAACACAAAACATAACATCAAGAACTCCTCAAGGTTCTTGTCACATGAAATACACAAACTTGTGTAATGAAAAAAAGAAAAGTCAAACCATCAACACCAAGGTATTTAACTAAAAGACCAAACCACAAATAACCAAACTAATATAAGTAAAAAAAAAATTCAACCTTGTGAAAGTAACCTATTTACTTTCCTACTCTAGTAATTAATGAAACCTAACTAATTGAGCTTGAATTTTCAACAACATATACATATGTGGGACATACATATGGTGCATACTTATGGAACATACATTTATAACACATACATATGTAGAATATTTCAAGTATTCGAATGTCAGATACACCATATCTATGTTGTACACATGTTGCACCTTGTATACGTGGTGGAATTTTTATGTTGAATCTACCATCAAATATGTTGTTAATCATGTGGTTATTTGTGTTTTCAAACATGTTGTCATATCATTACCTTTATAATTGTTCATTAAGGTTTTTTACATACATACTTACTTACCTGCCCACCCAACCCCCTCACCTACCTACCCACCTATTTATTTATTTACCTACCTACACACCCATTTATTCACCTACCTACCTATCATTCATAAGATGCTAATGATTGCCAATGAATGATATACAAAATATGAAATTATTGCATTAAATGAATTAACAACCATTTAAATCATATTTGACCCCTTGATGTCAATAAATGATAACCCTAAATGTGGGTATTGGACATTTGATCAACTTTTGTGACCCACATGTAAGTATTGCATATTTTGGCATTTATTGTTAAAAGCTAAAATAGTTGAAAATCCAATCGCAAACTACAATACTTACATATGAAAACAATGTCATTTCAAATACAATACACCTCAATAAAATTATTACATATTTTATGACCAAAATGCGAACATTCTTTTCCTTTTATTTCTTTTGAATTCCTATTATTTAAAAATATATATTTCTCTACATTTTTTTTCCTAAGTTTTTTTTTCTCCTTCTAAATTTTTTTTTTTATTGTCATCATTTTTTTCATTGAACATGCATATTTTATGCCCAACATTTGGGTATTGCACAAACCATCCAAAAAAACTAATTAGCATTTTATGCTTCAAATGTGGGTATTACAAAATCAATCTAAAAAAACTAATGTTCATTTTGTGACCCCTATGCAAGAATTTCACATTGAACTTTATGTTTTTGAAGTTCTTTTAATGCAATAATGCAACATTGCAATATGTTTCAAACTCCTATTTTTAGGGAAAATTTTCAATAAAATATTATTAATGCAATGTTCACATTCAAGACATGCAAACATAATACAAGTGTGAAGTTACAATTGCAATAAGACAATATTTGTCTATATAGATGCAAATATCATATCTATCAAAACTTTTCAAAAATGTTCAAAAAATGGAAAACATGAACTCCATGCCATTGTTTATGTTAAAAAAACCCAAGTACTCTTTAACTTCAAGAAACCCCTTTTTCAAACTATTTTCATTAGCAACCATGCCATGTGTTCACTAATAAGTTCCTATTGTTGTAACCACCTTAATAGCATGTTGATGAGTGTAAAGTTGATAATAATACACTTGAAGTTGAATGACATTGGTTACAAATTTGTATTTCATAGTTACTCAAAATCTACATCAAATACATGATACATATTAATATGCAAATTTGAAAAATGTAAACCAAATTCAAAAAAAATTACATGGGTATGAACATATATCATTTGTTGGATTTCTTTTTCAAAAAGAGAAATTGAAAAAAATTGAAAAAAAAGGAGAGAAAGGAAATAGAAAAACAAACTTCATCTTTTGGAAATTTAAAGATCATAAAAAATGAAAATAAGGGGCAAAAAATATTTAAGATAAACATAAGAAGAAAACCCAAAAAAATTATAGCATTAAAAAAAAGGAAAAATAAGGCCAAAAAACCCGAAAAATATTCTTACTGGAAAAAAAGAAACAAACACTGAAATTCTTCTTCTTCAATTAAAAAAACTAGAAAAAAAGAGAAAAAAAACTTCAAGAAAAAAAGAGGAAAAAAAAACAAACTTCTTCTTCTAGAATTAAAAAAACAGGAACAACTAAAAAAAAAGAAAAAAATAGTCTCTTTTTAAAAAATGATTTTCATCTATTTTTTAAATCATTTTTTAATTAAAAAATTCTCCTTCTTTTTCTTACTTTTTCTTTATGTTTTTTTCAAAATTTCACAAACCAAAACAAAACAAGAAAGACAAAGAAAAGGGCAAAGGCTTACTGGGCGTGACATGCATAATTAAGTGATGGTGCAACAAACAATGGCAGCAAACACAATGAAAGAAAGTGCTTGAAGAAGAAGAAAAACATAAAGAAAATGAGATGAAGAAAAATAAGTTATTGCAACAATAG
>Ga0209611_10003303_pt1 | contig 28046 bp, 20 predicted proteins | sample S1TSphgellanicum_3_FD_187693 | JGI IMG/M metagenome (GOLD analysis project Ga0209611, IMG submission 187693) | Host-associated microbial communities from peat moss isolated from Minnesota, USA - S1T2_Fc - Sphagnum magellanicum MG (SPAdes) (version 2) | ecosystem: Host-associated > Plants > Peat...
CCTTAGTCATATAATGTTCGGTGTGACTACAAAATCAATCATAAATGGAATCATAAATTTTAGAATTTTTTTTAGTGAGTTGAGTAGTGAATCTCATTGGACATCATATGAACACCAATTTGTCAACTCATAGTAACATATCAAGAAAAACAAACACATGAAAACTAACCTAGGAGATAAACAATTACAGAAAAATTGATCTTTGATAATAAAAATGTTTATTAGGTCCATTCACGGTTGGGGTACCAAAAAAGGAAAAAAAGACTTAAAGACTTTTTTAAATTAATTTTTACAAATAACATTTACATGAAACAAACTTAAATGAGAAAAATTGAATAGTCAAACATAAGATAATTCATGTGTTAATGGTGATTTTTCACAATCATACATAATTGTGTATGAATATTTTAGTTTAATGCTAGAAATCCAAAAAATCCCAAAATGAGTTTTAATGGACAACCAAACATGTTTTTTTGCATGTTTATTTCCTTCACATGTGATTTGCATCTAAAGCTAGACATTTTGAACCATTGAACATATTTTTTTATCAAATGGTTTAAAAAATGAGTCCTTTGCCTTGTAACCCTTTCTTTCAAAATTTCAAAGTTTTGAAATTTTTGAATGATTTGGTTTTTCATCAAGTTCATCCAATGAACATGTACTCTCATAAAAGGTAGCATGTTGGTATAGTCCAAAAAATTTGAAATCAATTGTATGATTTTATGCCTTCCTTTTGATTACTTTTTTAAAAAGGTATTTTAAACATTTAATTTATTTAGTTTATAGGACTCAAAAGGACATTAACATAGTATCCAAATTATTTTTAAATATTTTTATTAATTTAAGCAAAAATCATTTTATTTATTGGCATACAACAATCCACTACAATTATAATAATGTAAAATAAACAAAAATCCAAAGTTGTCCTTTGTAGTCCTTTTTCAGTTAGAGATTCCTTTTTTGTACCCGAATCGTGAATGGACCTTATTAAAAGTATGATTGGGGTAGGTTTTTATAAGTGTATTATAATCATTTTTAGTTTGTACTTATGACATATTAGCTATGTATTATGCATACATTATGTGTGTGTGTGTGTGTGTGTGTGTAGTTTATGTAATTTTATGTTATCTACTTAATTTAACTAAATGCCAAATGGGGTGGTTTAGGTGCCATGTGGCTTAGGTTTAGGTGTAACATTGATTAGTCTTTGTTTAGCCAAATTTTTATTTAGTCAATTTTAGCCATGGTTTTATAAACTTTTAAATTAATCAAATTTGAGTCAAATTTAATTTAGCTAAAGATTAACTAATTCATTTAGTTTAGTTAAAATTTAACCACTTTATGGTTTAGCTAAAGTTTAACCATTTAAAAAAATAACTAAATTTTAATCACTTTTTAATTTAACCAGGGTTTATCCAAATTTTTAAAAACTTGCCAAAGTTTAACCACTTTTTTGTTTAGCCAAGGTTTAAACAATATTTAAAATTTTGGCCAAAGTTTAACCATTTTTTGGTTTAATCAAGGTTTATTTGAACCAAGTTTTAATTTAACCAAGGTTTAGCCAAATTTACTAATTAAAAATGTAAACAAGGTTAATCATTTGTTTTATTTAAACCAAAATTTTGTCACTTTTTTGTTTAACCAAGGTTAGTCAAAAAAATTAGTGTAACCAAAGTTTAACTGTTTCTTTGTTTAACAAAGTTAGTCAATGTTTTTAGTTTAAAACCAAATTTTAGTCATTTTTTAATTTAGCCAAGGTTTAATCAATTTTTATTTAAACCAAGTTTTAACCAAGGTTAAGGCAAATTTTTGTTTTGTCAAAGTTGAATTAAATTTTAATTCAATGAACTTGTTTTCACCAAGGTTGAACCAAATTTTTGTTTTGTCAAAGTTGAATTAAATTTTAATTCAATGAACTTGTTTTAACCAAGGTTGAGCCAAATTTTAATTTTCTCAAAGTTGAATCAAATTTTAATTTAACCAAAATTGAGCCCAATTTCAATTTAGTTAACATTTAATCAATTTTTTGTTCAACCAAGGCTTTGTCAAGGTTTAACCAAGGTTAAATGTTTTTAGTGCACACATACTTATATAGTTGAAAAAATTGAAAGGGAGGACAAAAAAATATAGGATATATTTTATCATTACAAATTAATTTGCGACTAGATTGCGACTATATCCCATATCTTTTGTCCTCCCCTTCAATTTTTAAAACCATATAAGAAGGTGCACTTGAATAATTAAAATAAAACAACAAAATTTAAAATCAAGTGTCATTTGGGATGAACCAATCAAAATGGCTTAACCTTAAAAGTTAAACCAAAAACAAAATTGCAAAACTAATTACCTATTTAACATACATGACTACTTATTTACCTACCTACCTACCTAACTAGCCTAAGCAAATAGGTACCTACCATGTATCTATTGAGCTTAAATACCTACCTACATACTTATCAAACTAAATGTTTATTTAAATATAGACTTTTAAGGAATTAAAATTTGAAATATTTGTGGATTTGTTATGTGTCACATCATGAGCACACAAATAAGAAGCCCTACATTTTTTTTCCAATAGTACATTTAAAAATAAAATAATAATAAATGTTCACACATGGCAACATATCATTCATTCTTATTGGTGACCAAAAATTTGCATGGTAATTACAAAAATACATATATAATTAATCAAAGGATGAAACTATGTTTTGTTGAATTTTTTTTTCATCCACAAACCATGTCATTTGTGACTATGGTCACATGTGACTTGACTTTTGTGACAAGGGGATCTTAGTTGTATATGTCACTTGTAATTAAAATCTAGTTGCCAATTGCACTAGTCATAAAATTCAATTTTCTTCTACATGTGCAAGTTGGGAAGTTACCTATTATTGTGTCATATTATTTACTAGCAAAGGAACCTCCTTAGGCCATAAGACAATTGCTTCAAGAAGACCAATGAACCTCATTTTGTTGAGATGTTGACTTTTTCAACAATTTGAAAGGGTGGTTGCACTAAACCTTTTTATTGTTGCAGACAAAAGGTTGTGTTCTTGCATTTGATGGTGGATTAACATGATTTTCACCATTAAATAAACTATGTGGGGGTGGTTGCACTAAACCTTTTTATTGTTGCAAACAAAAGGTCATGTTCTTGCATTTGATGGTGGATTAATAGGATTTTCACCATTAAATAAACTATGTGGTGCAACTTTTTTTCGGTTTGTTAAACTAAAGCCCTACTCTTCTAGAGATATAATCTCATATTGGGGTGTTCTTGCATAGGCTAAATTTCAAGCACACTTGGTATTTCCAAATCATATATATCTTTGCTTAGAATCCCTAACACATCAATTGATGTCATTAGGACAAATCCAAAACTTGTGAATTTGAAAAGGGCCACTAGTGTATTCAATAAACCAACCATAATATCATGGAGCAAAAACATGAACGTGTGAGTTTTTTAAATATAATTTGAACCTTAGAACTTTATAAGGTTGTCTTGTGCAACATAAAACACATGTCACAAAGGGGGGCTATGTTCAATGCACCAAATCCCATCTCCACATGGTGTTTCAAGCATTTTTGCAAATGCATGCGAATCCACTAGGTTATGTGGACCAATCATATTTGAGCCCAAATTACATCTAATTGAAGTTGTGTCCACTCATGGATGAGAAACATTGACATGATCATGCTTATGTGATTCCCCATCTAACTTAAGAAATAAACCTTGTTTTATATTTGGTGGAGCAAAAAACTTCTTCACTTTCTAGAGGTGAAAGATATGAGAAGTGAAGGAGGCATTAGCTATGTATTTTTCAATTGTGATTACAATTTTATGCATGTTATTGGATTCAATTGCACATCACAAGTTCATTTTGATCAAAACCATTACCACGTCAACCACCTTTCAAATAAATATTATACAAGGTCGATTGTTTGAAAACCTGAATGTAATCATTGGATGTGCCAATAAACAAACATGCTTTTCATTTACCTAATTACTAAAACTGAATGTTAGAAATTGTTTTCTATAAATTGCAATTCGTCATGTCAACAAGCTCCTCAAGAAAGAACTTATGTGAAAAATAAAATAAAATGACTTAAAGGACAACACATATGTTTAAAAAACATTGTGAAAAAAATAAAAATAGTAATCAATTGGCAAAGCTAAAAACTAACGTGCTTCATGAATCCACCCCACTAACGTCTAACTAAAAAATGCCAAAATGTTAACCAATTGTCAAGTTCCACAAGTCTACCTTCATTGGCAACCTTAGACAAATACCACCGACATTTAATGGTGATGTATCAAACTTCAACCTCTTCTAATGATGTGGAATTATTATATTCATAACAAAGTGCCACATGTCAATCTTGCAACTTTGATTTGATTAATTGTTTTGTGTGTTTGTCCATAGATTGTTTTTTATGAAAGTAGTAGGTGCATTCTTTGTCATCCATCCACACAATTGGATCACTTGAACCATAGATGATATGACAACATCTAATTTGCCTACATTTTAAATGCCATAAACCCCTTGAAATTGGAGTTATTAATGGCATTCCTTGCCATAACGTCATTTAGTTTTCTCCACATGAACTTCTACATATTCTAATTGCATGTCACAAACAACAATGGTCGTCACTTGATAATAGTTTATGTTATAGACATGGCTAGGAATACTATTTGATGAGTGTGTGAACGTGAACGTGAATAGAGAAAAATATTTCATAGAATATCTAAGGGAATATTCTTTGACACGTTCACCTAATGTGGATTGAATGTACTCCAACATGTCCCAAGATGTTGCCATGTCAAATGTGTATTCAAATATTCCTCAATAGATGTGAATATTTTAACGTGTTTGTCATGTCACAATGTACATGTGGAATGCTCAAATTATTTCCTGGTTTAGTGACATTATCCAAATATTGATTATCCACAACAAATCCATCTAGTTCCAACATTCAATGAATCCACCATAATGTTGTAGCAAAAAATAAAAATAAAATTGAACACATTTAGTTCTAACATTCAACAAGGTTCTAATGTTCCAATAAATGAGGTGGTAACAAGGTTGACATTTTATGAACAAGATGACATTATTGGAGTTGAATTTGAATCAAATTATTTATTGGAATTGTTATGAGGAATGACATTTTAGAGGTTCTAGTGGTTGTGAAAGGTGGAAATGTATAATTACCCCTAGAATAGCCTCAACTCTTCCACTCTTTGGTTCAGGGTATGTGTTAAGTTGTTCATTGATCATGCATTGCAGACCAAGTATTATAAGGACCACATAATGAAGTGTTTCTTAGTCGTTAACCATGGGGGGATGTTGTAACTCATCAATAACACTAGCCATGTTAACAAGTGGATTGTTTTTTTACAAATGGGTTTACCCCATCAATGGCCAGACCCAACCACACGTCATCACTATTACAATTCATGGTTTTTTTACTAGGTGTTTTAATAAAACTACCCAAAATGATAGGCGTAAAAAAGGCCACCCTGTCAATTTGGACCTACTAATGTGATTAAGTAATCAATTTGGATCTTATTGTTTTAACTAATAAAGTGACTAACTATTTGACTAGTAGACAATGGAACATATGACTGGGTCAAATTTATACTTGAAAATTTATTTTTGGATTATTATTTAAAAAATTAATAGGTACAAGTAGGTAGTAAATAAGTTTAAGTAGGTTGAAAACAAACTTTTAATTAGGTAGGTGCTAGTTTAACCTAACCTTATTTAATTTCATGTCACTAAACAATTTTAATTTAACCTACCCACCTTAGCCTTTTAAGCATACACATAGGTTGCAAGTATAAGGAATTAAACCCCAAACTTTCATAATGGTAAAACCAATGGATTATAACATTAAAAGTGTTCAACTTTTGTTAAATTTTTTATTTCACACATTTATTTCACAACACTAAATATAATGGTTAAACGTAGGTAACACCTAATGATTAAAATTAGGCTAAATCTAATGACTAAATCAAGGAGTTAAACCTAGTGGGTTAAATTTAGGTAAGTAATATGTAAATAGGTGGGTAGGTAAATAGGTAGATTGTACAAAGGTGAAAAATTATAGGTTGATAGGTAGATATGTAGGTAGGTAAGTAAGGGTGAAAACACACTAAGGGGGGCCATTTCCAAAAGCAAGAAAAAAAATATTTTGGGGGGTACATTTTATATTATTTTGGGGGTAGTTTTTCTTTGATTTTATCTAGCATTTTGATAAACATATAAATTAGATTTTAACATAAAGGCCTTCAACATAATTTTTGTTATCTTTCAAATGAAAATAAAATTTCAACAAATTTTTTTTTTTCAAGATACTTATGTTTGTTTGAATAAAAAACTTGTCCACATGTTTTTTGAAATTACATGAGTTAAACTTTTCGATTGTAAATGAAATTGTACAATCAATTCATATTCAATATATAACCAAGTATTTCATCAAGTTTTGCTAAATCATTTTTGGAATATATTTGCACTTTGCAATCTATTGTTATAGGTTATATTTTTTCACAAATATAATATTTAGTCATTTAATATTAATCAAAAATAATAATTTCATTTGACAATTGCATTATTTGGCAATTGAACTACCTTATTTTGAATAATTTATTACAACCTCTTTTAGTATCAATTTTATCATAAATGATAAAATTGTAAGCCATTGCATAATTGCAATGGAAATTGACTACTAGATAGAAATTGCATCATTGACTTTCCATTGGGTTACTTTGACGATGGTCACATGGACACTACCATGTGGAAAGTTTGATGACATGGAAAAAATAAGAATTTGTCAAAATATATTTTGCCCATGTTGAATTTGTTAGAAAATATTCTTCTAACATGGAAAAATATACTTAAAATATTTTTTCAAGTTCACATTCACTTGCTCACAAAATAACATTCTTGAAGTTCCACCTCAATGTGGCTTACACAAATGTGAAGTCTTGTAAGGGATGCCCAAACCTAACCTTAGGACTTATATATGTCTTCACACCTCGATAGATTCAAACACCATTTTGAGGTAACAAATCCATAAATTGAAATCAAGGAAGACTTGAATTATTTCATTCTAAATTGTCATATGTTACCATAGTACCTTGGTGGCTTTGATACATGTGTATTGAATAGTTAATTAATTTTGAAGATTCCATTTTGAAACATAGAACATTCTATATTATTCCACAAGATTCTTCATTTCTCTTCACAAAAATTTAACTTTGAGAAATTGCTTTTTGGAAAATTTCTAAATTTCTAAAAATAATATAATTTGTGCCAAGGCTGCCAAGGTAATACAGTTTTTTCAATCTATTCAAATATTGAAATGGGATTATTGGCTACACAACTAATAATGCATCCCCTGAAACTGCATTCTTTGTGAAACATTACACAATATTCAATCCCCTTTGAAGGTATTCTTTTTGGTCACACTATCCAAGTGATATTTATTGCACAATACAATAGTGGGTGGGTTTCACATTGTTGTCTTGCATACTCCATTCAAAATTTAAATAACAATGTGTTTCTTGCTCTGCAGGGGAAGATGTTCTTACAATTTTTAGTACAACCTTCAAGGTCAACTAAGTAGTTGGTATAAGGATCTTACATAAAGCCATACCTAGGTCGGTATAAAAAGTTTGAAACATGGATGAAGAGGCCTACACTCGTACACTTGAAATCAATCCCTTCAAGCAAATTACTCCATAAATTTGAGTTTGGGTGATGGCACGTGCCTAGTTTACACCATGGTCTTGGTTGTATTGATGATGAGGCAATGGAGGTATTCTATGAATTGAAATAGTAGGTTTAAAGTAGTCAAGGTTATTACTGGCTTCATCTAACTATCCGCTATTGTCAACTTTTATATTACCTTGCAACTTGTTGACTTTCACTGAAAATTCATGGCTGTTTTATTAAACAGCAATTGATGTTTGAACTTATGACATTACTTAAGACAAAAAAACACAACTTTGTTTTTGAGTTTACAACAAAAGAAAAGCCTTGAAGAAATTAGATCCAACACAAATTGTAAACTTGGTGGGAATTCTGATCCAATTCTAAGTACATACCTAGACACTTGTTGTCTGCACATTGTCTCCAACACAAAATCTGCATAGTAGGTACTTCAATAAAAAATAGGAAGGAGTATCAGATTGAGAATTGAAGGGTTGTGAAATTGAAGGAAATCCATAATGTAATCTGATGAATTCCACCCAGATTCATTGAATTCAATTGCTTGCATGTACAGATCAGGCAGCAATTTTTGATGCCAAAAATCCTTACCAGGAGCTCACAGTCCACCCTTTTCGGGTGCTCTTTCACCCTAGCTTCTCCCAGAAAAGAGAATACACTTTTCCATTCATTGAAGGTCGAGATAAGAGGCTTCTGTCCAAGGAAGCTTGGAGTTATATCAACAGTGAACAGCAAAAGCTTGACCATCTGATGTGGGTTGTGAAAATTCGTATTGAAAGCTCTGGAAAAGTCAACACCCTTACAAGATGTTCTCCTGCAAATGCACAAAAATCACCATCAGCTCTGGTGTCTAAAAGAATGCAGTGATCTGTTTGAATAACCAACAAAAGTTCACCATACCATCACCAAAGTATGTTCTGTACTACCCATTTTGAGAAATACTAAAGCAAAGAAGAGCCTCTATCTTGCCAGTCCAAACACAGTTGATAGCAACTGACACTCCCACAAACATTTCTATGTGATTGCAGACAAAACTCCACTATGACACTTTGAAGATAAACCATAATGTATGCCAGTTGCAGCAAAATCAAGACTAACACAACAAGAATGACACACTGTCACGAAGTATCAGACCATCACCATCCTCATGAATAGATGTGATTAAGCTCAAAACACTCAGTGTAGATAAATACATTCTAGTCTGCCCAAAACATTTGGCAAATAATTATGTAATAAACTGCATCATGAGTTTCTTTTGCATTTGATGGGTGGATGTGCTCCAAGCTTTACTTCAGTTTTAACTTGTTCCTGTAAAAGCAGGCATCTAAGCCTGAAGACAAAAGAGAGGCCTACAATAGATCACAGTGGCACTACAACAACAGAGAACACAAATGAACACTGCAATCCTCAAGTTCAGAATTAGTACCTTACAGTGTGTCATTTGCCATAAACCCCAGCCTGAAATCAAATCCATCTCCTGCTCCTCCATTCTTCCAACTACTTCCCTTGAACTCAAACCGCGCAGTCCTGAATTATCATTTGTACCCAGGCATGCATACTCTCTGACAGATGTTGTAGTAGGTGAGGAGTAGTAGTAACTCATGCTACCAGGTATAGTGCTTCCAAAGCAGAGAGGAGCACAAGCATGTTGGGTTTATAGCAGAGAACCTTGACATCAAATCCATGTCCTTCTCCTCCATTCTTCCAACTACTTCCCTTACCTCAACACTACTCTCTGACAGATGTTGTAGGTGAGGAGTAGTAACTCTGATGTACATCAGAACTGATTAGGGTTTTGCAGTAGAGCTTTCAAAGAAGAGAGGAGCTGATAACAAGCATGCTGGGTTTGTTGCACAGAAAACCTTGAAAAGACGGTGAGGGGAAGAGAACCAGGTAGTAGCGCTTGTAGTAGGTTAGGGTATCCAGCAGGCGCCTTTTGGTTTTGAAGAGCCGGAAGAGGAGGAGAAAGAATGGATCCGAACAGTGACAACAACAACAATACACCGGTACGAGCTTGACGACTGTCTCAGAAGAGAAGTGAAGAGAGAGAGAGATCCAGAACAGCGGGATGCTGCTTCTTCTTCGCACATGGTGTATCTTTTGAGAATCTGTGAAAGAGGAGGCAGCCATACTTTGAAGAAATAACTGTGAAGTTCGTGGTCAGATCTTCTTGTTCGTGTGCAAGTACGAGGATGTCGAGGACTGCTGCGGATGATGTAGGAGCGGCCAGTAGCAGTAGTAGCAGCTGCATGACGACGAGCGAAAACAATTCGAGCAGCAAGAAGGGAGAAGAAGCAGCGGCGGTGAGCGTGGTAACGGATCTCGGCGTGTACAGCAGTACCTGTGGCTACTGCAAATCAGCTTCTCGCACAAGTGTTACACAAGGTTTGCACTTTTGCACTCCGGCAATCCAAAACGATGTCTTTGTGATCTTCTGCACTTTGGGATTGGAATGAGATCTTGGCTTTTTTCCTGCTTGTTTTCTTTTTACTGTCTTGTGAGTTTGCTTGTTGCGATCAAACTCTCTACTTCCAGAGAGAAGAGCTTGCGGAGCAATTCCATATACAAAGCACATAGTACTAGTAGTATTGTCTCAAATCCTTACACATTGCAGAAAGTTCAAGCTTAAGCTCAAGCTTTGCACACACGCAGATCACAACCAAACCTGGAGTATATTGGTTTCTTCATTCTGTATCTCCTTGCAACAGAACCTCATTCTGTATCTCCTTGCAATAGAGAACCTCATTCTGTCTCTTTGCAGCAGAAACTCACTCTGTATCTCCTTGCAATAGAACCCTGATTCTTCATCTCCTGCAACAGAACCCTAATTCTGTATCTCCTTGCAACAGAACCTCATTCTGTATCTCCTTGCAATAGAACCCTGATTCTGTATCTCCTTGCAAGGGAACCTCATTCGGTATCTCCTTGAATTAGAACTTCATGTTGTATTTTCTTATCCAACATTGAGGGTTTCATAGACAGTAGTGTTGGTTGCTGTAGCAAGGAAGTGGATCATTATGCCAAATTGCAAGCATGAAAAGTGCTGCTGCTCTCATGATAATAATAACTTCCATCTCCATACTTCTCGATTCACTGGAGATTTCTAGCATTTCTAGGGTTTTGGAAACTCTGAAGTTGAGCTTGGATTTGAGTTCATGTCTGTTCTGGTTTGGTTCTGTGATGCCATACTTATCCTTGATTTTGTGAAATGCAGGTTTATGGGCTCACACTCTCAGTGTGTATGATTATCAAGGTACCCTTGTTCCAAAAGCTCCTTGATTGGTTTTAAGTATATCTTAGTCCCAAGCTATTTTTTTGCATGTTGGTGTAAGGCAGCACCATCATCAATCACCCTCTTGAAGCTTCAGCTGTTTTTGTTTTGTGCTGTTTGATTGCAGCACTCCTGGATAGAGGATGGAGGAGGTCAGGCATGACTGTTTACAAACCTGATATGAGACGTACTTGCTGCCCTACTTATACCATCCGCTTGGAAGCTGATTCATTCTCCCCCTCCAAAGATCAAGCTCGGGTTTTACATCGTATGCAAAGGTACCATGACTTCTGTTCACCATTGCTTGAAGCTTTAAACTTTAGAGACAGTTGGCCTTTTTTAAGACTGTTGCAGTTGTTGGTGCATGCCCACAAGAAGTGGTGTACAAAAGTTTGCAAAGCAACTTGCAAGTTTTCCTGCTCTGAATTGAAGGGAAGATTTGAGCATGTCTGAAAAAGAGTAGTAGTACATATAATAGCATCATAGAAGCTTTTAGTCTTTGAGGTCTGAAAGTAGATTGAAAGCAAATGTGAAAGTTTGTAGAATATCAGATTGTGAATACAGTTGAAGGAAATCCTGGTGTTTGAGTTGCATGAAGAAATCTGATTGCAAAGAGTTGCTGCCATAAGAAAGAGACAGATTCTGGAAGAGTAAAAATAACTGTGGAGTCTGCAGGAGAATGTGGTGGTGGAGTGTTACAGGATTGCTGAGTGTCTCCCAGTTCAAAATTCCATGAGCAGAGAGAGCCTGGCTTGACATCCTAGTGTGGGTGGGGAAGGAACTTCATCAAAGTGTCAGCAGCAATTTTTCTGACTCAGGCTTGAATAGTCTGTTGCAGGTATCTTGATGGAACTTATCAAGGACCACAGACAGTGGGTCGGCTTCAGAAAGATGGTTGCAAGTCTACCTCAGAGAGATCTGGTGAGGTGACCAGTGATGGTTCCCCTGCAACTCCTTTGGGCAAAAATCATTCCTCCAATGTTGTACCAAGACCTGCAAATATGAAACAAAACTCAGTCAAGAAAAGGCAGTCAGATGTGCTGGATGAAGCTGGACAAAAACTGTCTCTTGCAATTCAGTGCTCTATAGCTGGCTGTGTGGAACTGGGCTTGCTGCCTCCAGATTTCAACCAACAGGAAGTCACAGTTAGGAAATTTACAGACAAAGCTCGTGGAAAGTTAAAGGATCTAGATGGACATGTAGAGTACACATCAAATGTGGCTTTTGTGATTGCTGCTGCTATGAAGCACAAGCAAAGCCATATAGTTCAAGTTGACCAAGAGGCTAGTAGTGTAGATAATAATACCAGTTTGTCAACAGAGGAATGGTCACCTGAGTGTGTAGCTGAGATTCTGGTTTCCAGACTTCAACATGGGAATCTCCAGGGTCTTATTCCGCAAGCTTGCAAGGGTCATCTTAACTTTCTTTTATCTGAGGGTAAAGTCAGAATTGATACCTCCTCTCCAAAGGGAGAGACCACCTCTAAAGGTCATGCTCTGAAGATTTATCCAAGTGAGCCAAAGAAGCAGCCATTACAAGAAGCTCGTGGTCAGAAAAGGGGTGCTCAAAAGCTGGTTGTGGCTCCCCTTCCAAGTGTCAAAACACGTCGAATGGACATTCAAATGAGGAAATCAGCATTTGATGCTGAAGAGTTTGCCCTCTACAAGAAGTATCAGGTGGGCACTCAATCCCTTTGCAATTGTCATCACTCTGGAGGCCACCTTGGATTTGTATGCAAGTCCTAGTCACAAGCTGCTGCGTTGCACACTGTTGAATCTGCCTGCCAGCCCTCAGTTCACAGTATTGGATTCTGATTGGGATCTACTGGTATATTTCTTGCTTGAGTGTTCAAGCAGTGAACATAGGGAGAGGTGTCAATGGATGGGAGAGATTTATAACAATTGACTGCATGGATGGATCAGATACTTGTGCACAATGATAAACCAGAGCAGGTGAATGAAAGCACCTATTGCTCATTCCTGATAGATACTCCACTAATTTCAGTCCCCCCAGCAAGTGATGGCACGACACCAGCAGATGGATTTGGCTCCTTCCACCAGCAATATCGCATTGATGGGAAATTGGTGGCTGTTGGTGTTGTTGACATTCTTCCCCATTGCCTTTCTAGCAAGTACTTGTTTTGGGACCCAGACCTCCCCTTTCTGTCTCTTGGCAAGTACTCAGCTCTCAAAGAGATTGAATGGGTCCAGGAGGCCCACAAGGTGTGTCCTTCGCTCAAGTACTATTATCTGGGGTACTATATCCATTCATGTCCAAAAATGCGGTACAAGGCTGCATATGCTCCCTCTGAGCTTCTCTGCCCTGTAAAATACACGTAAGTTTTCTGGCAATTTCTGGTCATTTCTAATTTTCTGGTTGCAAGTATGATTCATGGAGAGCAGATTGATCAATGATATATCTTGAAGAGGCACTTTAATAGACCATTATTTTTGCTGTGTTTTGTTGTCAAATGAGCTCTTGGAATTGTCAGCTCATTCAGTTTGCTAGTTACATCTGAAAGTGGACATTATCAAGCTGCCATTTTATGTCAGCTTCTGAATTCTGGGCTATGAAAGCACTCAAATTGTTTCATGGATTATCCTAGATTATTACAAGGAAGGATACATGTAGAGAAGCAGTCCTCTCCATGAGAGTCAGATTGTTGGTTCTTGAGCAAAATGACTCGTGTGTGCACTCTTCATTTAAGTTGTTGAATGTCTTCTTCATGCTTTATTATGGTGTGCAGGTGGGTCCCTTATCATTTGGTACGCTCACACCTTGACCGTTCTCCGTACTTCTGCCTCTCTGATGTATTGGCAAGTGAGGGCTTACCATTACCAAATGGAATGGAAGCAGACTCTGAGGATGAGATTGAGGTTGATGATATGACAACAACAACATTTGAATGTGCTTCAGAGTCTGAGGAGGAGATTGAGGTTGACAAAATGATAGCACAAACAGTTGAATGAAGCAGCAGTCAATTCTCTGGAGGGCTCCTCCTGTTTTGCAGGGATGATGGGAAGGTGCTGTGAGATCCTCAGACCCAATTCTGCTGGATTTAATTCTCTCCTAGATCACAAGAAACCTACAGTTTTAGTACGATGGGCCATGACAGAAGCGGGAGATTTGGTATCAATTCAAAAGAAAAAACACCAGCTTTGTCTTTGCAATCTTTCTACTCCTGTTCTGTTGGCCAATTGAGTATAATGCTTCAATATGGCTTATAGCTCAACAATTGAGAATCATCTACCACAAATAGTGAACAGTCTACACAATACTTGATGTTGTAATTCATGTCAATTTGTAAGTGTAAAGAGAGTGAGAGAGAGCTCGAATCCTTTGTTTGCAACTGCATCTTGATCAATTTGTGTATATGGTAAGGCGCAAGGTCAAGCGCATTACTGAATGGATAGACCTGTCGAAGTTTTTTGATGCATGAGATTATCCAGGAAATCACTAGGCACATCGAGGAAAAAGGAACAGATCTCTGCAGAAAACTGGGAGACTTTCCCAAAAAATTGAAGACAGTTACCGACAGCAGAAGAGAAGCTCCTTGGAATCTGACTCAGAGGGTTTAGGGTTTCTGCTTTAGAAATTTTTAGCAGGTCTTTTACCAGTGTGAGACTGATATTGGATTTTTAACATAACAGACTGGTGTGGGTATTAGAAATAATTCCAAGTTTATATACCACGGCCATATTGGTATTAGGGTAGAAAACAGAAAATGCATACTAGGTCATATCAATACATACATAGTTTGAGAATTGAACACAATGACATGAATATCAAAGTGATAAAATTTTGATACCAAAGAAATATCAAGAATGAATATGATGAGTATATTGATTTAATGTGTGATGCCACAAAACAAATGCAACTTTTTTGCACAAGTTGCAGAAAATGAAACAGTTCAACGAATGACTAAAGGTGATGTCTAAAAACACAAGCACAAAATCGATATGCAAAGGTCTCAAGAAGGAAAAAAGTCATTGATGAATCATAGTCATACTTGAAAAGCAATGGAGCTGGCAACTCACACCTAAAGCACTTCATGTTCATATCAGGATCAACACAATGCTCAGAGAAAGATGCATATGAGTATCAATCAGTCAAGGTGGCAAAGTGCCAACCCAATCTCGACCACACTATGATCATCAGTAGATAGGACCCGACTCAACTGGTTGGGTATCTTCATACCCATGTTAATAACTGAACTGATGCCCAACTTCAACCTATATACCAATCCAACACTGAGTCTTTACAATCCACTACAACATTAACACAATCATCCTCATGTTAATTAACAAATGGTACACAAAGTTTGAGGAGGAAAAGGTTGAGATCACCAGCTTTGATCACCACTTTTTCCTAGGTTTTTTTTGGCATGTTCACCTAGCTCACAAAATTGATGCAAAAAAAATACCCTGCAAAACTGAGTCCAGTGTCAGGAGCAGAGATCAAACCACCAGCAACAACCACTGTGTGGTTCTTTGAATTTGTCTCTTGCAGATTGAGACCAAAGAACATGTGAAAGAGTCTTATTAGTCTTCAATTGGAATAGAATTTGTCAACAGACCTCTGTGCACTACCCCCCTAGTAAGGTCACATTCACAAATAGAATTACCATTTAGTATAAGGGCAACTTCAACACATGTCTGTCAATATGATTAATTAAGTAATTCATTTTGAAGATCCCATGTTGAAAGATAGATAGAAGATAGATTCCTGGAAATTCCAAAAGATTCTTAACTTTCTCCTTCAAAAAAGTTTGTTCTTTGAAGAAGAAAGTTTCACTAGTTCTAACCACTATGGTCCTTAGTGCTTTACCTCTTGGGTAAACCGATGTCTCGTGCTCTCTTACCAAAACCAAATGCAATCTTTATCTTATAATAGCTTTAGAAGAAGATAGAGAGAAGGAGAAGAAGGTGGGTTGGAGGAGGAGGAGGAGGATGGTGATGATGATGATGCTATCTCTTGTTTGTAAGAGCTTTAGAAGAGGATAGAAAAGAAGGAGAAGGTGGGTTGGAGCAAGAAGAGGAGGATTTACGATGATGATGATGATGGGGTCATCAAGAGATGGAGAGGAGGGTCATCAAGCTCCTCCTCCTCCTCTTGTCATGAGAGCACCACAACAAGCGCTCACTCCTAATCACTTTGTGTTTGGCAAACTACTTGGTTTGGGATCCTACTCTAAGGTGGTGCTTTTTTTTACACCCTTTTTTTGCTGCATTTCTTCTTCTTCTTCTTCATCAGCTTCTCCTTTGCATCTTTTTACTTCTCCATTGTTTTGCAACATCACTCTGCACATTGGATTCTTTATGTTTTTTTTGTAGTATGGAGTTTCGTTCGGCAAGAAATGGCCAAGGAATGGGTGGCGGTGGTGGTGGTGATGAGTGGGTCTTGTTTCTGGTTTTGTGGTCAAGGTCTTTGTTTAGTTTAGCATTTTGGGTTGTTCCCACTTTGGAAGTGTTTTGTCTCTTTGTTTGTCAATGGTTTTTGGTTCCACCTTTTTCACCAACATGGGTTGTGGGAAACTGCATTTTGGAAAAAGGAAATTATGCAGTTTTTGGTTTTGTGTGTAGCTTTGCTATGTGGAGTCAGTTTCTTTAGAAATTGGGTGTTGATCAAGCATTGGAATTTGGGAGCCATTATTGTGTTCACAATTTGTTTGGAGAAAAAGCATTTTAGGGTTTTAATGAAGCTCTGAATTTTGTGATTACTACTTGTGTTGTTGGAAATCCTTGAACCTCATGTGTGACTCTTCTGTGACTGGGTTTATCAGGATGACCCTAATTTTCAATGTGTGCATTAGGAGATTTAGGATGATGGGCGCTTTTGATTTAGGCCACTTGTTTTGTGTTCCTCCACCTGCTTCTATCATCTTCAAAAAATCAAATCTTTCTCCTCTAGCATTTGGAATATAGAAATTGGTCTTTTGAATTCTTCATATGTGATGAAATTTTGTGGGAGATTTTGTGTTTGTGAAGGTTTTTTCTTAGATGATCTAAGGAGAAAGTAGATCTTTCTTCAGGTTTTCATCTGCTTCACCAAAGTGCCAAATTGTGAGTTTCTTCCTTCCATGAAGAATTTTTTTAACCAGTAGAGAACTACATGACACAGGTGATGAAGGTGAAGCGCAAGGATACAGGGGAAATTTTTGCTCTAAAAGTAATGGATAAGAAACACATCATTCGCGAGAACAAGGTCAACCTCGTGAAAATGGAGCGCATGATTTTGGACCAATTGGATTTTCCTGGCATAATAAGGCTGTGCTTCACATTTCAAGATTCTTATTCCCTTTGTATCCTTGCAGGAACAAAGATTCATCTCCCAATTGCTTGAATTTTTCCATCTTTGCAATGCCAAAGCTCTGTGGAATGTAAATTCTGGTGGCTGTAAAAAAATTGAAGTTGAGAGGCTATTTATCTGAAAGTGTTTCCAAAGGATTGGAGTTTTGACAGACATTGTTGCAATTGGAAGTCTTAACATGAAATTCACGACCCAGATATGGGGCTTGAATGTTGTGATGGAGGTGAACTCTTCGACCAAATAAGACGAGTACGTGTTGAACTCTGGTTTTATGCAAAGACACAACCTTTTGGAATGAAATCAATCTACATTGTATTCTTGCAGAGGACTCTTTTGGATCTCAATAAAAAAATATTTATTTTAAGTTGAGCATTCAAAGATTGGATTTCATTATGGTTTCTTGGTTCTGAGCTTTTCCAAAACCAATCCACAACTGGCAAAAGAGAAATGGGTCCAACCCATTTTGCCACTGACTTTTGAACCCTGAGCTTCTTGATGAATTTGGTTTTATTTGCTTCCAGAAAGGGCGAATGAAACAGGAAGAAGTGTGCTTTTATGCAGCTGAGATTGTTGACATATTAGAGTATATCCACAGCCAAGGAGTAATCCATCGTGACCTGAAGGTAAGCTCTTTCCAGTTTCGTAGATGTTCTAAAAACCTTTTCAGCCAATATATGTCGGATTTGTAATGGAGCAGTTTTGTACTGGTTTGATAATGTTTCTGGTGGCATTGATGCTGTGGCATTGCTTGGCAGCCAGAGAACCTACTTCTTACATCCGACGGACATCTCAAATTATGTGATTTTGGCAGTGCTAAGATGGTCCGACCACTTGCAAATGGCTTTTTTCAACCAGAACCAGGTATTTCATATATACACTTGCTTGCTTGATTTCCCAACACAATGCCTATCTCATTTTCATTTGGGTCACTAACTTGATGAAATGAGATGTGTTGCAATTCCTCTGGAATATGATGCAGCTTTGCAATAATTTTATAGCAATGTTGCCTAATCTTTGATCTTGAATGCACTAATGCACAAAAGATGCATGACAGGGGAAAAAATGTCCAACTTTGTTGGCACTGCAGAGTATGTGTCACCTGAGGTGCTCACTGGCGAACCTGTACACTATGGGTATGTAATCTCTACCCATATGGGTATGTGAAACAGTTGTTTGTTTTCATTTTTTGCTGGACTTGACCAATTCTGTCACTCCCTTCTTGTTGTTCTTATTGTATGCTTCAAACTACATTGTGGAATGTCTAATAGTTGGTTGGGGTTGTGATATGGAAAAGGGTGGATCTGTGGGCATTGGGTTGTATAATATACCAAATGCTGGAGGGCAGGCCACCATTCAAAGCAGCAACAGAGTACTTAACCTTTCAAAAAGTGATGGCATGTGAGTTTACCATGCCTTCACATTTCTCATCTGAAGCCCAGGACGTTGTCAACCATTTGCTGGTAAAAATTCTTTTGAAACCTGATTGTGATCACTAAGATCCCTTCACTGTTCATCCTCCAAACTTGAATATTTTGAATTTACTTTTTTGGAAGTGGCAGTGCCTGTTATCAGCAGCACCATCACTGTTGTAGTGTAGCAGTTTGTACTCAAAAAATGCGAATTGGGTAAAGTTGTGAATTGGTTATGTTGCAATGATGATCAAGTGCAGGCCTTGAAGCCAGAGAAACGCCTTGGGTCTCAAGGCTTAGATAAATTGAAAAACCATTCCTTTTTTAAAGGTGTTGATTGGCTCAAGCTCCGGAAACTTTCGGCCCCAACACTGACTGTAGCACCCAAGGTAACAGAACCACACCCAACTCCATTTGCTTGTGAAAAATTCAGCCTTGAGGTCAATTAAAGATGTGCAGCAAGCTGTCAGAATCTTTCAATCATCTGTTGATTTTTATTTCTCATACCCAATTACATCTCAGATTATCAGTTGTTCAAGGATGATTGTGATGTACAGCCAAATCTTGAAGGGCTCTGGATCACCATCTCCTTGCCCTTGTTTCTTAACCAAAGTTTGTATTGACATGCTGAGAATTGTGACTTGAATGAGCAGAAATTCACTGCCCTGCCATTGGCAAAATTGAATTGAACAAATGAAGTTGTTGCAGGGTGTCAGTACACAGGACAGTGATGAAGGTTCAGCAGATTCGGAGTGGGATATTGCGCTAGGTAGTAATTTTTCAGATTTATCTGTTGCCGATTTGTCAAGTGGGTCATCCAGCCCTGTTGGTTCACCATCTGATCTTAACACAAACCACCCATCTCTGAGCCCTGCACCCAAGGTCATATCACCTCCTAGCCCAACCTCCTCAGAATCCTCAGATGGACCACTGCCAGAACATTCCAATGTGGCCCCCCCACCTCAGGTTTCACCCAAAGCTCTTCCTTCATCAGAAAGCTCAGCTGCTGAACATAATAAAGCTCTCCAGATGGATACTCTTGCAGAAAGCTGTCACTTGGGTGACTGGTATGTACACATAAGCACAAAACCCACAATTTGATCAGGTCTGCAATAATGCTGTCGATTGAATGCTGAATTTGACATTTTCACAATCTGATTTCAGCTAGACGAAACAATTGAGGCTGGATTGCTTGTTCATGTTTTTTGGCATATGCCACTTTGACAGGCAGAGGTTTCTAGAGCCAGGCGAGAAGTTGGTGGCAACAGCCATGGTTAAAAAACGCAAGAATCTGATGACAAAGAAGTTGCAGTTGCTGCTCATAGATAAACCAAGGCTCATCTACGTGGATCCTGTCAAATTGGTGGTTGTCAGGGAGATCCCATGGTCTAGACAATTGCAGGTCAAAGTAGAAAATCAATTCAAATGGAAGATTGTTGTGGTAAATGCCTCTTCCCCATTCTCTGCAAGTTGTTTCTAGAAATCATGTTTACCCATAACACCGATTGTTTCTACTACAGATCACCTCAAAATAAATCACCTCAATGAATGAATTTGAGCCACTCCACCGCTGTACTTCTCAAATGCAGTTTGCCTGATTGCACTGAAGTAAACATGGGTGATCTGAATTCTTTTTGCCATAGAATTCTCCCAGACCACCTCAAATTATGCTTCCTTTCTCAATAAATTCAAGCAGCTCCACTACCGCAATCCTTAATTCTCAAATGCAATTTCTCTGATTGCACTGAATGAGAACATGGGTTAAGAGCAGCTCCATCAGTGCTTGGTATGTGGCCCAGCAAAAGAAAATTGGAAGAAAAAAAGTTGAAACATGCTGGTTTGGCTCAGCAAAATGGCTTTGGCCCAGCATTTTTCCATGGGATGCTGAGGCTGGTAAAAAGGAACAGCAGAGCCTAACACCTGCTGTTGATTGGCTAGATAGTTTGATTGGTTCAGGTGGGTTGCTATTAGTAGTCTCCCACCTGTTTGCAGTCCCAGTTTTAGTGTTGTGGGTGGGGTTGTAAAAAACAGTAAATATCTAATTGTGGATGCAAGAAATATTTTTGCAAGGTCACAGACTGAGCACCATTGGAGCTGCTCTAACCTCTGATCTGAATTCTTTTGCCATTAGAATTCTGCCAATCTTGAAACTGCTGTAGATTTGGCAAATCCATCCATACTTGTAGTAATCTATGCAGTAATAGGAAACCCAGTGTTGGTAATGTAATCAAAGTACTAAGATGTTCAATGGAAGCATCTGAAACTATTAAAATGTCCCTTACTTACAGTGGCAGAGGAGCTGCACATAGATTTCCATTTTGTTGGACATTTCATCACTCTGAGAACAACATGATGCCCAAAGTCAGGGTTTCAACAATTTTCTTTTTCTGTTTTTTTTCAATAGAGAGATGTGAGCTATTGACACTTATTTCTTTTGTTGCTTCGCAGCCAAATCGAACATATGACCTTGAAGATTTGAGAGGGCAGGCGTGGCAATGGAAAACTGCAATTGAAGACCTTCAAAATCAGCACCCATTATACTCATCTGCCTCCAAAGGTTGAGCTTCTCTTTGTGGGTGTCTCTGATTTTTTATGATATGCGTTTCAAAGTTGTACACACAATGATTGTGTTGAGGGTTTTATTTTGCAGATTTTTTATAATTTTTTTTTCTTTTTTCTTTTTTGGGTTCTTTTGGAGATAGCAGCAGTGCATTGTGTAAAATAGTTTGTGATATGTGATGTTGTAGAAGTTTGTTTCTTCCCACCCTTCATTAATTCAACAAGTGGCTTCACCCCAAAATGGCTCTTGGCCCCTGGCTTGTGGCAAGTTTGAACCAGTTTTTTTTTTTTTTTTGAGGTGATTTTTTGTCACTTCGCAACTAACATTTTTTTATTGTTTAAAAGTATTTTTATTCATGCAGAGGATTTATGTGAAAAATTTGCTCCAAAGTTGCTAGATCTTTGAGGGAAAAAATTCTGAAATTGTCGTATTTAGACAAGACATCCCAAGAAGTGGTCAAAATATAGGAAGAATCTTAATTTTTTTTCTAATTTACTCTTTGACTTATAGCCAAATTTGGTTAATTCCTCTTGTGGATGATTGCTAATGTGTTTACATCATCAGAAAGTTGGGGAAGGAAAATAAACATGTTTGAGGCCAAGTGAAAATTACAATTGTTGAATATTTGTCAAAATGTGGGATCAAATGAAAACTACAATGTTCCTCAATCTCTCCCACCCCATTACATGAGCCAATAAAAATAACAACCTTTCTTAAGTTTATGTTGGTGACCATCTCTCTCTTGATATGTTATATCAAACATCATGATTGAATCTTCCTTCCATTTGAAATTATTTAGAAATGTGAGAGTTACTTTGCAAGACATAATTGCTTGCCACTATCAATGAAATGTTAACAAAGACCTTCCCCAAAACATCGGAAATGTTGTCCACAAATTTGGCTCCTAGTTTAAGCAAAAAAAATTATTCAAATTTTACATTGATGCACAAATTTTTATTTTGGACAAAGACGACAAGCAGCTCGTCAACACAAGGGCTTCACTCCTTATTGCAAGTTCAAACCAATGTTTGTTGATTCTTCCTTTTTGAAGAAATTTTTGGATTAAGTTTTGACATTTTACAAAAATGCTTAGTTGGTTCTCCAATTGTAGGTTTGAGTTTGGTTGTTCAATTTTTTTAAATTATGATTTTAGTGATGTCAAAAAATTAAAAATGTGAAAATGTTTTGGCTCAATTCAAAAATAATGTTTCATGTACACATTACACATTTTTCAAGGCTAGAAATTTTATATGTTCAATGCTTCATGACAATTTAAAACTACTAATTGTGAAGAAAGTACTTATAAATTTTTTTTTACTCATTTCATGGTGTCAAATTTATTAATGTAAGTTTTCAAATTTTCATGGTAACACTTTTTGTGATTATTGTTTTCATGGTACATTTTTTCAAAATCACATGTGACATAGGTACTACTACCATTTTTCTTGGTTATAAGTCCATTTTCACGGTTGTAAATGCAACTTTTTGTGGTGATATGTTACCACAAAAATTTGAAATTCACAAATCAAAGGAGGGAATAATACTTATGTAAATTTTATGGTGTCAAATTTGTTCATGTAATTTCATGATTATAATTTTCATGATTTTTTTTTTTTAATGTGCAAGTTTGAAGTTTTTAATGATTACAAGTTTTTTTTTTCATGGTTATAAGTTTCATTTTCCACGATGACTTTGTTATCACAAAATTTGCAACCCACAAGTCAAAGGAAAGAATAATATTATTTGCACAAGCATAATTTCATAATTAGAATTTTCATGGTATAATTTTTCAAAGTTACAATAGTTCACTGATATATCAAATCAAAAAACATAAAAGTAACCAAACACCCAGCATAAAAAAGGGGAAACCCAACTTTAAAGGAGAAACAAAACTAATGAACAATATCAATGACAATAAGGGTCAAATACATGTTCAAGGACCCTCCATAACAACATGTACATCGTTGATCAACCACGTTTTAACACCCTCACCAAATTTATCAACTCTCAACAATGACTACATGGTAATGTCAAAATTGAACTCATTTAAATTAAAGGAAAAATTAAGGACAAACAAAAATTTGTTATACAATGTCATATTTCTAACAAATAAAGAATGCATTTTGGCCTTTCATTATTTTTACATTCACTATCTCCACTAATAATTGCACTTAATCCTTTTTAAAAAAACTAACTATGAGTATTTTTTCTATAACACTTACAAAAATGAACAAATATTATCATTACTACAAAAGTGAGGTTCAGCTCACTAGCTTAAATCACCGTGGGACCTTAAAAGTGAAATAAATTCATTGCATTTTACTAATTCACCCTAGTTAAAGTTATTTCACTATAATATCATTATGTAAACATCATGTTTCATTACTAATTCACATAATTCACTATTATAATTTATTGTAGTATATAAGTTTATTTATATGTTTTTAAAAAATATTTTATATATGATATTTATGATATACCTTATATTATTTTAAGTTATTTAAATTTATATCTTATGTTATTATAAGTTATTATAGGTTATATATAAATTATTGTACCCTAAACTATTATATGTTATTTTCACTATTACAAAATGTGGGTGTAGTTTATTAATCCCCATTCATTAGACTTGTGAATTCATTCAAAATCCAATGAAATCACTCGGTGTACAAGGACACATTTTGCTGTAGTGTTTACCTTAAGGTATCTTAACTAATATATTATAAGTTTTTAAGTTATTATAAATTAAATTATTCAACTAACCTTAGGCTATACCTTAGGTTATTTTATTTTAAGTTAATATATGTTATTTCAAGTTATATTTTAAGTTATTCAAGGTCATTCTATTTTATGTTATTATAAATTATTTAATCCTAAGTATAATAACTTTTTTTTAAATTTAAAATACCCTACAACATAATAATTACCAATAACCTATGATATTATAACTATTATCAATATTAGCCAGCTGCAGTGGCTTTGTTTCTATGCGCACTTATGTCCATCTCATCAGCTTTGTTTGGATTTGGTTGTGTGAGAAGCTCTTTAGAATTTGTTTTCTGCTTCGATCTAGATATTTGAGATTTGAAGGTATTGGATCTGGGAGCGATTTTTAGAAATGCGTCGAATTGTGTCTGGTTTTTTCTTTTCGTTTATTTTCGAATACATTTGTGCGTCATGTGTGTTGGAGGAAGGGGGGAAAGCGGACAAGGAGGAGCGGCATTTGTCTTTTGAGATGCAGGAAATCGCATTTTTTTTACGTATTAATGTGTCACCATGTGATCGAAACGCACTCGTTATTCTTTGGTTATGGTTTCATCGAAATTTGAGTCCCATGCCCATTTACCTGGCCTCTATTCTGTGGCGCAATTTGTGGTTGGGACCATGAGTCAGCTTGAAAAGCCACATTGCCCTGTGGTGAACGAAGAATCTGACAAAAAACACCTAAACCGGGCTCCACTACACAGCAAAAGCAGCACCCAACCACCCACACACATGTGAGTAATTCTGCTTTAATGGCTAGATATCAACCTTGTCCTGCTGTTGTGCATGATATGCTTCCATCATCATTGGGCAATATATGTGAGTTTTCGGGCCTCCTCACAACTGCATCCACAAATATTGCCACAGAACAGAGGCCAGTCAAATCGACGTGTGACTTAACCATCAGCTCCAACGCATCAAAGACATTACCTGGGGACATGGACAAATTTTGTGAATAATTCCTCTTCATTGGCTAGATCACAACCTAGTCCAGTTGCTTCTCAAGATAGGCTTCCATCCATTTCTCCCAACTACCTGTTGGTTGGCCTTGTTTTGTTGAGTCCTAATATAATAACCACGAATAACCATTAGTAGAATAACCACCAATAGGCACTAATATAATAATCACGAATAACCATTAGTAGAATAACCACCAATAGGCACTAATATAATAATCACGAATAACCATTAGTACAATAACCACCAATAAGCACTAATATAATAACCACGAAAAACCATTAGTACAATAACCACCAATAGGCACTAATATAATAACCACGAATAACCATTAGTAAAATAACCACCAATAGGCACTAATATAATATGACACGCTCTCAAGTCTCTTGTTAGTCCCAAGTCAAGACCAAGTCACTCAAGTTATGGAATTAGAGAAGACTTGGGGCACGTTCCCAACTTTTAACACTAAAAGGGGTACAGGGGCGTGCTGAAGCTCTGGGATTGGACTAGAAGAGGGACAAGCTATTCACTCACTCGAACCTGCATGAAACCAACCAACAAGTTGGTTAGTTCGCATTCTGGAACACCTTTGGTGCTAAGACAAGCCACGGGCAACACTGGACTCATTTGACTCACCACGGCCTGGATTTGGGGGAAGCCACCACCTTCCCCCATATAATATTCTCTGTGTCTCATCGCCGCACTTGCATCCGAATGGCACTTTTTCCCGAGACTCCCAAAGTGGGGTCCTGAAACTGTCCCACTTTGGACTTACGGGACTTTGGGCGCTCATAACTTTTCGCCCCAACCTCCGATTGGGACGAGGTCTAAAGAAAACCTATAGCTTTCATTGAGATCTTTCCAATGGTGTGTTGCACTCCACCTGCACACCGGGATCGGGTCGATTCCCGATTTTTTGTGATTGGGAGTCAAATTGCCAATTTGACTTCCGACCTTTTTTTCGATCATAACTTGTGTTAGAGATGTCCAAATGGCTCATGCGAGGCCATTTTGAACATCTACACTTCCAGACCTTTCCCAACGGTATAAAAAACATCTCAATGCAAGGTGTTTTGACCCCTACAATCGAACTCTGAAATTTCAGGAGTCCTAGAGGATTCCCAAGTCCCATTTTCAGGAGTGTGACTAACGACCTCACACTTCCCTCAAAGTGGGGTTGTGACATAATAACCACGAATAACCATTAGTAGAATAACCACCAATAGCCACTAATATAATAACCATGAATAAGCATCAATAGAATAACCACCAATAGCCATTAATAAACAATAATATCCACCAATAGAATATCCATTAATAATTATTAATAAAAGAATCACCAATAGTCATTAATTGAATAGTCATTAATAAAATAATAACCAATAGCCATTAATGGAGTAACAACCAATAGTCACTGATAGAATAACAACCAATAGCCATTGATAGAACACAACCCATAGCCATTAATAGAATAACCACTAATAACTACTAATAAAATAATTATTAATAGCCATTAATAAAATAGGCACTAATAACCACTAATACTCACTGATAGCCACCAATAACCATTAATATAATAAACACCAATAATCATTAATAATCACTAACAACCATTAATAGAATAATTATCAATAGCCATTCATAGCTATTAATAAAATATCCACTAATAGTCATTAATAGAATAGCCAATAAGATAATAACTACTAATAATCATTAATAGAATAGCCACCAATATAATAACTATTAATAGTCATTAATAGAATAGCCAGCAAGATAATAATTACTAATAGCCATTAATAGAATAGCCACCAATATAATAATTAATAATAGCCACAATATAATAATAATTATTAGCTATTAATAGAATAATCACTAATAGCGACTAATAAAATAACCATTGATAGCCAGTAATAGAATAAATATCAATAGCCATTAATAATCATTAATAGCCCAAGTAAAAGAACAATCAATATCCATATATATTATAATTGCTTACGATTACCAAAAATAATTTAGGGTGAAATAATCTATAATAGATAAAAGTAACTTAAAGTGAAATAACTTACAATAACCTAAAATTGCTAAACATAAGGTGAAATAACTTTCAATAGTAAGAAATAGCTATTATAATCGAAAATAACCTAAAATGAAATAACTTAAGAGAGCCAAAAAAATTTATAATAGTTATAAGTAACTTAAAATGAAATAATTTATAATAGCAAAAAAAACATAGAATAGCCAAAAAAAATTACAATAGCGAAAAATAGTTTAAGGTGAAATAAATTAAAATAATCAAAAGTAACTAAGAATAATTAAAAGTAGCTGAAGGTGAAATAACAAAAAATAGCCAAAAGTAATTTAAAATAACTATAAATAGTCGTAAATAATATATTGAATAATTTAAATTAATGCAAAAGAACCATATAATAATTGAAAGTAGCTTAGTGTAGGTAGTATAATTATGTACATTATTGATTTAATAAATAAATAAATTTGAATTATTTCATTTGAACAAAATTTCAATAATATATGAATTTTCAAAATTTATATTTTTGTAATGTTTAAAATGAAGTATTTGATAAATAGAATGTAATGTAACAAATTATCACAACAAGTGGGATGGTTTGATGGTAGGGGTGGCAATAACAAAAAAACCAATTACGCACCTTTCTAGACAAATGAGCTTGAGAATTGTGCATAGAGGGAACGAGGGCTATGCGATTCAAGTATATCAACTACTTGCCAAAATAACATTTACGTGAATGATTCAATGAGTCGATCACCCTATGCAATCTTTTATATTGCATTGAGTTACCGTGAGGCCTATTTCATTTAAGGCAAGAAATTTTGGCCCACCTGTAACGACACGTTTGGGATCACAAGATTCTCAGAGCTTAGTTACCTCCTTTAACATGAGATCTTGGCATTGTGAAAGACAAGCAAAAAATTTCATGCACATTTTCTTTCAATTGCGATTGGTAAAAAATGTTTTGCATGAAATCATCCATTTTGATTACAACGTTATCTCCACCACGATGTAAATCTTG
>Ga0209611_10003304_pt1 | contig 28043 bp, 14 predicted proteins | sample S1TSphgellanicum_3_FD_187693 | JGI IMG/M metagenome (GOLD analysis project Ga0209611, IMG submission 187693) | Host-associated microbial communities from peat moss isolated from Minnesota, USA - S1T2_Fc - Sphagnum magellanicum MG (SPAdes) (version 2) | ecosystem: Host-associated > Plants > Peat...
GGTCTCCTTTCGGAAAGCTACTCCCAACCTCTTTTTCTTTCCAAAAAGAAGAAAGAGGACAATTTGAATAGGCTGGAGCATAATCCCATTCTAGAGATAGCTAAAATAACATTCCCTTCCCCGCACTACTGTCCTTTTTTCATTAAAACAATTTCCTTTTTTAGACAAAAAAACATTAGGAAAATTTTACTAATTTTTGGGAGAATTTTGCACGATTATATATATATATATCAACTACGGTCATACTTAAGTAGTAAAATCCCTACTTAAGTAGATATAAATAATTTTAATCCCAATTTTTTGGGGAAGGAAAAAAAATCACTTACAAATCAGGACCATTGCTATTTATCAGTAGCAACTTATGATTGTTTGGTTTTTGCTACTTAAGTATGACCATAGTTGATGTTTAGGGTTATCATCTATGATTGCATTGACTTGGGTTTTGGTTTCAAAGTTCCATGCTTCTTCAATGATCATCCTGCAAAGAGACTACCCTACTAATTCCAATACCTCACAAAATAATACAAAGAAGATTGGGATGATGTGTTGAAGTACAATGATTGATGTTTAGGATGGGTTTAGGCCAAAAGGGTTTGCTATTAAAGACAAGATAATTTAAGGCGCATTCACACTTGGTGTTAAGTACTCTAGTATTAAAGTCCCCTAAAACCAAGCTAGTCATTTAGAACCTAAACCTATTTATCATGAAGATTTTATGTTAAGTTAACATCACTTAAATATTAAACACACCCATTTAACATTGTGTACCACCTAAGATGCCACCTAGATTTGTTCACTTAACACTGACTTAACATTAGGTGTGAATGCACCTTAAGTTTAGGATAATGATAATCAATGTAGTATATGGATTAACTCAAGTTTTAATAACAACAAAGCAAATCCAAACACACAACACACCCTTAAAAAGACCTGGGCAGATTTTTGTAGTGTAGTTGGAGAGCATGTTACTACTGCCTGTACATCTTTCTGTGCTGATGGCAGGCGTTTTTACCCAAAAAAAAAACTAAAGACCTGCCCTCCTTTTCTTTTATTTTGTTCCCTTCAATACTCAGTGAGTATCTGCACAGAAAAAAAAATTTAAACAAAGTTCCTCGGGCATTGTCGTTACATAAGATAAAGCCCTTGGCCATGGGTTGGCCATGGGTTTTATGTACTGTGTAAAATCTCCAATTTTCATTTGGGATGAACAATGACACAACACTAGAAATTTTACATTCACAATCCATCAATGTTCAACACTTTGCAATGTGTTTTCTTTTTTTCTTTTTTTGTAATACACGTGATGTCTATGTGTCTGAAACCTTCATACATACCTACGGATGTACTTACCCTTCCTCTCTTTTTCAAACTATAAACCTATTGTTCCTTTGTACAAACCTACAACCCCTCCCAGATTTAAGACAGGCAAAGAATTGCCTGGATTGTGATTAGACCCGAGATTCTTTGAAACCGAGTGACCAATAACCCGACCAAACTAAAAATGTAAGAAAGAGGAATGACACCATGATCTGCATACCGGCCTGTAAAGCATGATCACACAAAGATTGGATCCACCCACCACCCCCACCTCCCCTCCCACCAATTTCTCCTCCTTTTGTAAACAAAAACCTGGGCTTCTTTGCCCTTTAGTGCTGCCAATTATTTACTTGGAACCAACTTATGATATTTTCCTAATGCAACAATCCAGACACAAACATGTGGCAATGTTCAGACTCAAGAGGAGGAGACTGACAGTTGAGGGGAGGGCGGCCGGGTGAGGGAGGTGGGGTGGGGCCGTTTATCAACGGCTCTAATACAAAAGTTTCATACAGCCATGGAAAAGAATGATGATGGGTCGGGGCCCAGATAGAAAGAAAAGCATAGGCTAGGCGGGCAGAAACGACAGATTGTTGCCGACCTCATGCTGAAAGGCTTTTTGAGCAGGACCCAAGAATACAGGGGGGGGAGGGGGGTTCAGTTGGCACCCGCAAGTTGAGGGCCAAAATATCTACTAATTTTCTGCCAGTCTGAATCTAAGTTCAAACTTCAAACATCTGGTCTCTTCAGAGACATCTGATAATAATAATAATAATAACTTCAAACATAGTTGGAGGGAAACCATATATGTTGCAAGTAATTAGCTATATTGAAGCTGCCATCAGTGTTTTGCTCTTATCAATTTTTTGATAAAGCAAAAAAATTGATGAATTTTTTCTTTAAAATATTTTTTTTCCTCCATAAATATAATCACCAAATAGAAAATTAAAATCACCTCAAAAAATCACTCACAGCATGTTCATATTTTTTCCCAATTTTCCTCTTTAAAAATTCACAAAATAGCGAAAAAAAATCTACCAAACAATCACCAATTGCACAGAAGAGAAAGATGGGGAGAGGGAAGGAGGGAGTGGGGTAACCCTCAAGCAGGGTCAGGAAGACAAGTGGCTCTTAGTTATTACATATATGGGGGGCCTGATGTTCTTTTAATATTTATATGCTTCCACGGACGACAGACATTTGCACATGCATCACGAAAACAAGGTGTGTGGTGATCTTGTGGAGAGCAAAGATACATATTTGCTTGCACTTGTGCGGATAGTAGATATGTTTGTGAAGTATGTGGTGAACAAAAGTGTTGTTTGACGGAGAGTCCACGGGAAGTTGTTGTAGGGGGGCAGGGGAGGGAGGGAAATCATGGACTCTGCAAAGAGCCACAAAAGAAAGGTATTGACTCAGTGGACCATTTGCTTTTTTGCAGGAAGAACACACACATTTTGCTTTGCTTCTTTCCTTTGGCCGACCAGCTCTAACAGACACACCAAAAGAAAACAATTTTGCACTTTGCCAAACTCCCTTGTCTGGGATTTGTTGTTTGATTTGGTATGGGGATTTCATTTTATTTTTTAATGGCCGCTGAGTTTCATTAGAGAGACCGACAATAAGTTAACCCCTAAACACCAGGGCAGACGGATTTGGTTCCACTTTTTGGTGTATATTTGGCTTTCTCTCTGATGTTTACGGGTTAACTCTGATGCAAGTTATTTGTTCACATTGTCGGCGGATTCAGAAGCAGCTTAGCCTGCCTTAGCATATTTAAGTACACTAATTGATGACAATGTGCATGCAGGCAGTAGCTGTGCACACAATCTGATTTGTTTTGCCCACTAACAATTTGGATGGATGTTTAAATTGCTGACCTCACATGTTATAAGGGAGAATGATATCCATCGCCTATTAAGGGTTTGATGTGTTGATTTTCAAAGGATCCCAACATGCCATGCAATATTACGATAATGTCTACACATAATGATTTGGATGAAGTATAGTATTATGAAACTGAGTTTGGAGTTTGGACCTGTACAAAATACAATGATCTTCAAAAGGATTAATACAAATATGATTGCTTTCGATTGGTCAGCCATGATGATTGACCCTTGTGAGGATAGTTGAATGATTTTTTATTATATGTTATTCAATTTTTCATGTTTACTATTGGAGATGAGGAAATTAATTAACACTTTATGTTGGATGTGATAAACATTAATAAATGCCCATATAAAAGGTGTGAGTGGACCCAATAAAGGGCATGGGCATGCTTTCAGAGAAGTACAAACTATTTTTTTCGTTTAGATTTTTTCATTACTATCAATATTAACCTTGGGAAGGTGAATTTGCAAATTTCATATGTTAAAGGTTAGATTGGTAGAAGTGTCAAAGAGCACCATCACTTTCTGCCCTTAGTAGCAAGGGCAAGAGGAATTCAACAATATGTTGTCACCTTTTCAAAGTGTTTCAATGTTGAAGCTTTGCAACAAAAAAACCTCCACACAAAACAGCCTGCCTAACCAAAGAGACACCAACAAACAGATTAACGCCAATAATGGTGTCCACTCAAACACAATTGAACATTCTATTATAAAATAATGTTTCATTTCCTATGCTATTATCCTCTTACCAAATGTATCACACCATATGAAAATGAAAGAGTCCAATGCATGTGTTCCTTACAATTATAGCTTAATATTTCATTTGTTTCAATGTTTTCCTACTAACAAGTCTATTACACAATTCATAAATGAAAAGAGTCCAATGCATTTGTTCCTTGTAAAACCATTGAAGTTCTCTATATGTTGTTTTTCCATATATACCATACCTATGACTCGTGTTTGACACTAATTAATTTCTAAAATGGCTAGCTGAAATTAAAGTAAAAAACTAAAAGCAATTTAGCAAAATTCTAGAAAATCAATTTTTGTACAACTCTTTTCATGAGTTGACAATGCACACATGAATTTTTTTCATAACCCATTGACAAATTCAAATCAAAAGGCATGTTTCCAAAAGTATATACTTTTTAAATAAGGTGGTGCTAGACTCATTCGTCAAACAATTTTTTTGTGGTTCAACTTAATGCCCGATGGCACTATTGGCACAATGTTTCAAACCTTCCATTCAATTGCTATATTCACATTACATTTCACATGCAATTCTTTTTAGTACAATTGATTGGGGATTAGATGATCAAAAAATCAGATTTATTGGTTATGTTTTTAAATGTAAACATAAAATCTAGAATAAAACATTTGGCATGGGTTGGAATTGGTCTAAACTAAATGTTTGAATTCAAAATTTCAAGTACATAAACAAGAAATGTTTCTCAATAACACATTTGATGAAAGGAAGACACGACTAGCTTGTACTGAGGTACATGGCTAATAGTTGATCCCAGTAGCTTACATATGATAACATTATACACACACACAAACACACAAATTGATCTTGGTTTCTAATGAATCAGTTATACTAAACATCAACTTCAAAAATGTTCAATGTGGTGTCTATACATAACAATTTATGATTACTTGAGTATATATATTTGACATGGTGAAATGATTTACTTAGTCACTCACACATGCATTCAAAGCAATTTGAAAGATTATCGGTAAGGTTGAAAGGATGGTAATATTTGCATCATTTGTTTCATAACACAAGAACAAGAAACCTCATTTGCACAACATTTGTAACTGGCCATACATTACATAAGAATGGGGTTGTGAACTAGTTTTTGTTAACCTTGGTAACCACATATTTGGTTTTCTATAATAAAAAAAATGCATAATGTGAACTTGTCTTTGGGTCTTCCTTTCATCTTCTACTCTCTTTTTCAATCTCAAACTTTATTATTTGCAAAATTAAAAAAATTATTAAATCAGGGTGAAACTCAGTACCACAATATCTAATGCATGACACTCAAATTATCACAAAATTCGTTGTAATCTGAGTTTCACCATCACTTTTCTCCCTTTATATATATATATATATATTCCTTTCCCCCTTAATGACCAAACTCAAGATATTGATAAATATCTCTAATATCTGTATATATGAAATATTTAATTAATTTCAATGTCTTTTCAATGCACTTCACCTTGTGTTTAGTTTTGGAGAAGCTTTTGTGATAAGCAAATTACAAAAGATATGCCTACAATGAGTTACGCATACAATATGAAATTATATAGGTTGAAAGCTCCCCTAATGAACTAATATGTTGATTGAACTGTGAGAATATATATATATATATATATATCCACACACACATATACAAAGGTACGATTTAGCATTTATTCTTTTGATCTGTCAGATGAAACTAGTGTAGAAGTTACATATTTTGAGTGTTCAAACAAGTAACCTTGATTCTAGCTATAGTAAAGTAGGTGACAAATTGGGAGATTCTTCCGTATGCTTGAGAGCCATGTGCTTTTCCACACATGTACATGCACGTTTAGGTGATGTTGATTGTGACAAGATTGGGAGTCAAATATGTCAATTGTTTGGCTAGACATTAGACTAGCTAAACCCATTCTGCAAAGGACTCAGCATGGTACATTTTAAATTCATCCGTTCAAGGTTTTGGCCTCAAAGCACAATAAAATTCAACTGTCAGGTCTGAATCACGCACCTCAAAGTTCAAGGACTTAAGATTGAGACATAAACTTAAAATTTTTGTGTTTATTATTTTTTATACTCATTACCGGCCAAAAATTTCAGAATTAAAAAACCAAGTCTCGAAGTTAAGATTTAAAATTTAATTAATTATTTGAAAGCTTGTTGCTGAATCCAATCAGGGAGTACAGTAATGTGCAACCTGCAATCATAACATGTGAAATTTTCAACAAGTTATAAATGTCAAGCACAAGTTACATGTTAAGAAAATCTTTGTTTTCTGCCCATCAGGATTCAGGTTTATCTAACATTTCCCTACTCTTGGGTGTGGCAATTTAAACCCTAAAACTATTTGAATGTTTAAATGGGTCGATCAGTTCAAAATTATTGCAAATGGGTTTAGTGTTAAGGGCAACTCACATGGTCCAATAAGTTCCAAATGATCACATAAACTGGAGATCCAATTTATGTATATTTGACCAGGTGGGGGTGTAAATGGCCATTGGAAAGTAGCATCCATAGTCTTCAGTTCACAAATTAGGAAGGCTAAAAGTTTGTGAATGTTAGTTTTGGAAAGATCATTCCCAACTGCTAACTTACTAGGTAAATATACTTTGTGGGGAACTTACTAAGTAAACTTACTTTGTGACCTCTTGTAAATAGATTTTCAATAGATTTACATTTTCAATAGAAACTGCAAATCATGCAATTCCTCAATCATAAGTAGGACTTCTCAATTATTTGTATGACAATAATACCTATATCTTCCATGTGGAACATTTCGAAGGCAAATCCATGACTTGTTTTTGCCACCCACCACTTCATAATGTGCTATAAATTGCTGGTTTCTTTGAAATTCAGCATTGAATTGTGCAGTTCTTAGATTTTATGAGTATTTGTGATTTCCCTTGAATTGAATTTTTGGATAGTAATTGTCACTCGGGAGGTATTCCATCATTCACCCTTATCTTCTTAGGGTCAGGTGCTTGCCACTGGCACGTAGAACATCTAGAGGTCTAGTAAATAGTCTACAAAATTCATAAGAATGTGGCAGAATAGCTGCCAAGTTTCAATTACATCAGATAATGGCCATGTGTTAGACCTGACTTAGGGCCACCGGCCATTTGGCAGATCTATCTCCCAATGGCCATTTCCCAGTATATGGAACATCATGAGTAAGGTCTTTAACAAATAGTTTACAAAGTTCCTAATGATGTGGTAGCATCTGTCCCAAGTTTCGATTATGTCAGATAATGGCCATTGGTCAGACCTGGCCATGGCACTCAACCGGTCCTCCCAATGGCCATTAGTAACACATAAAGGGCCTCAATGGCTGATTCAGCCCATTTTCCCTCCATCCGTGATGGTCGCCTTACTCCCAATTCAGCCATTCTACCTTGTGCTTTCCCCTCAAGCTCTATGGTGCTATCATCACCATCTTCAGGCCCTTTACACTATGGATCAGGCCATACATGGTGCATTTTGCGATGTAAACTGTCACCGGGGCAGCCTGGCTCACCTGGTTGACTAGCTTACTGGGCAGTATGCGCTCATAATTATCCTTTCTCTAGTACCTTATAATGTTCTATAGAATGTATGTAGACATATACACAATTCAAATACACCCACATTTTGTAATTACATTTTTTTTCCTACAGATCTGCTTTGCTCAGTTGATTTGTTACACTGGCTTTCACATTTTAAAATAATGGCAGTTGCGTGTATAGAACAGACTGGATAAGCATACAACTTTTGGCTTCAATAGTGTTGTAACTTGTAACATTACTAAAATACAACAAAACCAGGCTTGCCATATGTCTGTGGCACAACATACTAAAAATAGGGTCCCCTTTTGCCAGAAAGTTACAGGGTGCTGGTTTCCATTTCAAAATAATATGTTCCTAAGAAGTATTGTATAGTTGTGACATGTGGTCTTGGAATGGAATGCCCAATAGTTATTCTCTTTGGTAGTGTGTCACAAAAATCAAATAAAAGATTGATGGCTGAAACCATCAAAGGGGAGACAAAAAGGGAAGGCCAAAGAAAGGCCCAAAGACGCATAGCCCACAGGATCCAAAAAAGGGAGAGAGCTAGTCTCTCTTGTGGTAAGAAGCTATCTCACCCACAACCCTTCTAATGTCAACTACATGCAAATGGTGAGATCTAATAGTAATGGGAGGTCTAGAACAAGCATCACTCGTCAACACAATCTTCCTCTCTCTATAGCAAAGGCTAAAGCACGTTGAAGAAAAATACTAACACATTGCTTAAAAAATTGAATGCAAAAAAGCAAGGATAAATGACCTCCTAATCATCTATCGTGGAATAAACACGCACATTCCCTTATGAAACAATCCATATCACACCTAGGTGTGTCATGCACCTCCATGGCCATTGGAATAAAGTTGTGCCCTTCATGAAACCCTATATACTTGCGGATCTTAACAATGGCGTTAAGTTTTACAACTGCACTTGCTGGTTGACTAATGACATTTGAAGGCACAGTCTCCCGCATCAAATCAATACCCACCACATTAACAATGAAAACCTAGTCCTCTCGAATCATGTAAGGATCGGTTTATAATGAAACTTTTGACATAAGAACGTACCACCACTTTCTCCATATAGTGTGCCCACTTTCTCAAGCGAAGGCATCATGACATTTCGGATTGCATCATGTGTGGCTATCCACTAACCTCCAAACGAACAACAAACTAAGTGTGTGCCAGATGCATCCAACCCATGTCCACCTTCACACATGAAAAGATTAAATGTCAAGGGCTAAATCAAACCATGACAAAAAACACAATGTTGAGGTGAAAATAAAGTGTGCGATGCGAAACGAACGATAAATGGCCTAACAACCAACCATAGCCCTGCCCCCTTGCCCAAACAAAAACGAATGTGAGTTCTGGATGCTAAGAATATGGAATCATCTTCGAAGATAAACCTAAGGGATGTGTCGTGGTGGATGTCCATCAAATATGCATGTAGACTTGGGGCGCTAGTAATTGTTAAACTCTTTAAAAAAGGGCGCATCTCCCTAACTATAAGAGGAAGGCCATCTTGCGCTACACGTAAACATGACTGAAACATGTGTGGGCCCCCCTCAACCTGAAAAACATACTCCTCCAAAATGGGTCTATCAAAAATATGAAACCTAGAACATAAATACGAAACCACCAAAACCCAATTCCTTAGAAAATCAAATGGGACACAATCCTCCATAAAGAAAAAGCCTATACCACCAAAGGATATCGGTACTCAAACCTGACACCTCACTAAAAGGCCATAAAAAGACTCCCACAATCCTGGACCCATAATGTCTTCGCATACTTGTATAGCTACATAACTCTCCTATCAAAATTCATTAAAAAATATAAGAAGGAAAAAAAAGGAAGTATTGTCCATGTGAGATAAGAAGGTCGACAAGCCACACATGAAGACAAAACGCCCAGAACAACCTACGTGTCTCCTGGGAAAAAAAAATCATCTATATGCACCATGTCTTGAAATAAAGCCTCATTCAAAAAATGCATGGCAAAGTCCTAAAAACCCACTAGCACACCCAAAATGCGTAAGCCATTTTTGACCAAAATGCAACCATGAGGAATCTCTATGCTTAGAGAGATCCTTAATGGACTCCAAAGCTTGCACTTCGACACCTTGACCTTAAACCCAACTAAGGTTAATTAGGTTGAAAGGTGGTTAAAGGTGCGGGTAATCTTAATCAAAGGCCTCATGATGTGGGTATTTTTTGCTAAGGATGGAAAGACGCCTGAAAATGACTCAATAATGGTGATCCCCTCCACATGTTGCCCATGTTAGTAGTAAATAAAAGATTGAACACCATAAAACAACTTGATAAAAAGGACAATGTTCACCAAAAGCCCCCGACATCACACAACTCTTTAAAAATAGCAACTTGAGAAATGCTTTTAAATGCGTTTTTAACATCGACCTACATCATGGCCCAATCAAGGTGTAGGTCGAGGAGGTTGAGGAGGGTTCGGATGCCAAAAAGGATGGCCTCACAACCTCCAGGGGTTGGTGCTCCAAACTGATGGGGGAACAGTTGCTCTTGAAACGGCCTTCAAACTCACTTCAAACAGGGGACATTCAAAACATATAGACAGAAACTTTCAAAGTTTTTTAAACTTTAATTAAACATCAAGACTTCAATTTAAACTAAAATTCAAAATTTTAAACCAAGATGCAAACAGATTGAAAAACATGATGCTTCAACCAGATTTAAACATACAAAGTCAAGACCTTCAAAAAAATTCAAACAAACTTAAACACAAATTTAAAAAGAGATAGTCCAACTCAAGAGGACTCAAATAAACATAGACTTTCTAACTCAAACATAATACAAAATACACAAATCAAACGTATTCAATGTTCATTACTCAAACAAACACAGACTCAAAAAGACTTTGATAGACACAAATTCACAAACTCTCTTAAAATAAATATATTTTAAAAGACACAAAATCAAACATATTCATTGTCTAAAAACAGACTCAAATTCATATGTAGACAAATAGACATAAACTTAGATAGACAAAAATTCACAAACTCTTTAATTTCAACAAAATTAAAAGGACACAAATCTTCACTACTTAGAAACAGACCTAGACTCATAAAGACACAAACAAACACACATACACATAATCAAATAAACTCAATAAAACCCACAAACAAAACTTCAATGGCACATCCTCAAATTTAATATTTTAATTTCTTTAGCAAAAAACCACCCAACTTTGACCAAAAGTTCATCATCGAAATGACCTTAAACCATCTCCATTATAACTTAATTCAAAATTTGCCTAGGTTTTTGCTCCTTCTAGTCATTAAAGCATGTGTCATATGGGAAGGTGTTTATAATGAATTTTTTTTTAGAATACATCCCAACAACCATTTGCAAGTCTTCATTAAAGCGATACCTCAATTTTGACTTTATGAAATATAAGGTGGAAAATGTTCATTCATCTTCCACTAACCCCAACATTTGCACTATTGCTATCTTTACCAACTTGAAAATTTCTAGGAATGAATGCCTCAAAATGCAGGAAGCCTCTAATGTTCTCCATAGTCGTGTCAAAGGATTGGCATGAAATGGAACCTCCATTGTTGCAATAGCATTGGACTTCATCATAATCTTGAATATGCTAACTTGCATTTTCAAGACCACTTGCGGATAAAAATGCATGGACAAATCCTGGCCAATTCCAAGAATGTCCTTGAGTTTGAAAGTTTGATAAATTGTAAACATTACTTAGTGCAATAATGTGATTTCATCAACTTTAAATGACGATTGAAATTATCTTTTGCATCAACTTGAAGCCAATATTACAAATTTAGCAAATTCCCATAACGTCCATGATATGAGACGTTGGAAACCTTGAACTTAATTCCAAAGTCAGTGATTCTACTGTAACTACATATAATACCACTCAAAGGACAAGTGATTACCACATTATAAACTCCAACCAAGCATCAAGATTTTAATGGCAAACCTTGAAAGCAATAGAAAAAAAGTTACAAATAGATTCAGACATACTTTTTTTTTCTACTACTTTCAACAAACTTTTAAGCTTACAAATGGACTAAAATAGATTATGACAAAAACAGACTCAAAAAATGATTCACAAATAACCTTTTTTTCTATAAAATCCATATTCAAGTAAGCTTAGGCAAGCTTAAGCAAAGTTAGATTTGCATTAAAAAAAACTTAATTACAAACATGTTTTTTTTAACAATTGTTTTTTAAACAAATGCATGTAGCATCATGCTAGGTTTTTAAAAAAGTTTTCTTCAAAATGTACAACTATACTACATGAATTTTCTACATATTTAAACAAATTTAGGCAGACTTAGGTTAAGTGAGACATATTCAAACATATAAAAATGTAGACTAATTTAAACTAATTCAAACTTACAAAAATTCAAATTGACTTAGACTAATTAAAACAAACACTTAGATTCAAACATACTCAAATACTCAAATATTAACTCAAATACTTGATAAAGGATTAAGATAGATAGAAATAAAATAAAACATGGACAAATTCAAACATAGTCACTACTCAGACAAATTCAAATAGAAACAACTTTAAACAAACTCGAACATACATAGACTCAACAAATTTAAATAAATACAAACTCAAAATGGGTTCAAATAGAAAACTTGAACAAGATGCCTTTACAACATCCACAAGACCATTGAAAATTTCATGAGACACCTGGATCTTTTAGCCATGGGCATCTAAACATGTAGCCCAAAAAATGAAACTTGGATAATAAAAACATAAATATTCAACACTCAAAGTGTTGAGTTCCAAGGAACTTGCTTTCCACTACATATGCATTATGTTTTGAGTGCAATCAACCAAATCATGGAACTTTTTGAAAACATCATATGTATACTTCATGGCAAGATTTGAATAATGAGTATATAGTTGTCCTTAACAAATCTTGATTGTTGCAACTTAATCACTAACAAAAACATCCCTTTTTTTGTGCAAATTTGATTAGTCCCTAAATAGTTTCCAGCTTCGGCATCAAACAAGAAAGGGAAATGAACAAATCCACATCATAAAGAAGCTTGAAATTCACTCGAATAACCATCAGAATTCGACTATTTTCAACCATTTTTGCAACTAATGGCATGTACATGGAAAAAACCCATTTTGATGGACTGAACATGTTAATTCATTCTGTTTTTACATTTTGCAAGATTTTGTTCCCCTTTGCTTTCATCAAATCTACAAGTTTCAAAAACTAAAGGTGTTTTTTTGGGCTATGGAAAAAAAATAACAATGACTGAAGCAAAGCAAATATTATATGTGTTTCACAACAAGGATATGAAATAAAATTTGCATCGCTAAATTGGTGTGATGTGGTATGCAATGAATGCCTTTGAAATGGGAACAAATTTATTTTGTAATTGTTGTGTAACGCCATTTCTCATCCCTTGGAAAAACATTTACACCATTAGCACCAAATGACAACAATTTTGCAACAACATTTGCATTAAAAACACTTGTGTGTTTTTTCAAAGCATCCATAATCATTTTAATCATATTATCAAAACCCCTTCCTTCAGTGACTTGCTCTAAAGAAATCAATACAAATAAATGACACCAATTTTGTATAACATAACAATGAATTGAAATCCATGATTGGTTATCAATCCTAATGACTTCATCTCAAGAAATAGCAAGATACCTCGAACCTACAACAATCTCTTGCATTTTGTTAAGCACTTGATTGTGTAAGCATTTGGCCATGACCCAACTAGTAGAATCATTCTAGTGATTTTTACGGTTCATGGGAACATTGAGAAAAGAAAATAGTGATTTCATGGCCTCAAATTCCAACAATTGGACACCCCTATTGTAACAAATGCAAAATGATAACAAATTGTTGCCACTTTCTTCCTCTTTCCCCCTTCAAGCCTCCCTAAATCATTTATTCAACAATGGAAATACGACTTCGCTAAAAGTATGGTACTTCATTTTTGGCATGGCTACATTTCTTATTCACATAAAATTCCTTTTCTTTCGTACCCAAATGTGGCATATCTTAAACTACTTTTGTTTTTCCCTCATGCTTATTGAACGTGTCAGATTTAGGACCCAAAATGACATCACAATCGAACACGCAATGCACTTCACACAATTAGTATCTCCAAGATCATTCTTAAACATTTATGCCCATGAAAATTGTGTAGCCTAAATCTTTCTGCACTTGCGAAAAACATTGTAATTTTTTTTAGATTTCTTCAACAATGGCCCATCTTTTTAGTTTGGCAAAACCTAGATCTCATATAGGTTAGGTGCAACAATGAAAATGAATGTTAGTAAACCACTTGGGCACATTAATTGCGCAATAGGATTATTGCACGTTGATTTCAAGTTTGATTCAACCTTGATGCCATTCAAACTTGCCTCAGAAGATGGCATTGTTAAAAACTTGGGCAAGATCACCAAAGGAGAGGCGTTATCATAATTGTGACTAGACTTGAAGAAAAAAGGTAGCATAATGTTTGTTGCTTCACACTTCACATTCCTTATTGAAGCCATTACATTCACACAACATGAAATAGAAAGCTGCTTCAAAAGAAACCCGTGCACACTATGCACAATGCACAATGCATAGTGCACAACGTTGAAACATAAATTGTTGAAACACAAAGTCTAGATATCACATATTCACCAAGCCTTGACTCTCGACTCTTGACTCACTTAGTCTTGATTTTCGACCACTAACTCACGACTCCCAACTCACTAAGAAATCAAACTCAAGCTTTAGTTCATGATTGAGAAAGCATACAAAAAACAACAAAAGACTTTAACACTTCAGCATAAATTTGCAATGTTCACAACTCAAAAACAACAAATGACAATGCAAGATATTTTAGCACGTTATGCAGTGCTTATCACCTAATTCTTACTACTCAAAAAACATACAAAAAACATCAACCTAATTTCCAAAAAAAAAAACAAGGAGAAAAGGAAAATGTACCTATATTTCAAAGTTCGAGATTCATAGTGTCACGCATCAATTTGATGACCAAAATGGCGCAATGGCACACCCCACTACTTCACATCAATGCACAAGCTTGAAGCTCCAACCTTTGCCACTCCTACTCCTAATCTCCATTGTCCAGCACTCATGGCGATGGTTGTTCCATAATCATCCCAAGGACTAGTGATAGAAGATAATAACCTGATAACCTTTTTGGTGAAGGATCCATCGTTCATGGAGTTTGTCAATGACTAATCTAGATCTAATGGTGCAAGTTGGTGATAGATTCTACATCACAACTAACTAAACTAAGCGATTTATGCTAGGATTTCCATCACATTGTGGCAATCAAACTTTGCAAATGTGACAATATATGACAATTTTATTTTATTTTATCCTTTTTTCCTTTAGGTGGATTTCACAAGGCACTTTCTTCCATTGCTTTTTGGCGATTTTTTGCCAATAAAAAAAGGCTAATTGGAAATGACTATGTCAACACATCAATGAGAGGTTTGTTGTGCAAATGAAAGAAACATGTGGAGTTGTTCATGTATTGCTTGGAAATCAACTATTTAAACTATGGATGCAGCAACATTTCATATTACATCATGTGTCCCCATATATTCATTGACCCATGTGTGCATTTCAAGAAATGGATGCACAAAAGGTCAATGTTAGGTTGAATATACACATAACAAGGGAGGCTTGCCATTAATAGATGGAAGAACATTAATCAAACTCAAATGGTAGTGGCGATATTGTTAATGGTAGGCAAAATATGGGGATGACTTATCATGTCATGAGCCATGATCCCACTCCTAAACTTAAACATGAAAGGAAGCAAGTTCAATAAACTTCAAATGTATTTTGAAAAAGAATGTTGAAAGAAGGTATGTTGGTGCACATTTTTTAACATACAATCTTGAAGGTTTGAAAATTAAAATGCCCAAAACTTTGACATTAACTAAAGGAATGTTAAATGAAAATGGGGTTTTGAAGTCAACTTCGACACCAGCTAAAGGAATGTTAAATGAAAATGGGGTTTTGAAGTGTACTTTGACACCAACTAAAAGAATGTTAAATGAAAATGGGGTTTTGAAGTCAACAAGGAAATTGAATGGGGATGAAGCTATGCATTTGTGGGGTTGCATTAAAAAACCAGTGGCTTGGAGTTGGTAGGCTAAAAACTCAAAAGTTGATGTGACCTCAACGGAAAGCCCTAGAATATGATCATTGGCCATGGTGGGGAAGAGACTAGAAAAGAAATGAATTATTGTTATCCATAACATTAAAAAATGGGTAATGGAAAACAAAAGCCACCCTAAATGATCACATTCTTGACTATAATGAATGAAATATAAAAGGAGTCAAACACGTAGAAAGTACAAACAAAAAGAATAATTGTATGGGTCAAATCCAAATTGGCACATCCATTGCCATGTCATCTTTGAGGTCATTACAAGCAATTTTTTTGAAAAAAATAAATCAACTATATTATTATTTGTGGACCAACAACTAATATGCAATTAAATTTCAACTTGGAATTTGAAGTTTGAAAGTCTAAAATTTGGTAAAAGATACAAAAGCAAGTGACATGTGGTATTGAGCTAGTAAATCTTTTCTATTGCATCATCAACTCTCATGCACATATGTTTGTTCTTGAAATGAACTAGAAAAGATTTTTTTAATTTAAATTTGCACTTTATTTTATTTTTGATGACGTAATTATCATATATGCTACATAATTTATTTATTTTTCCTTTTTGGCTTTCAATCTACAACTAAAGATGAAAAGTTGTTGCAAGTCTTATTGTTCATTTCAAAATGTGAAGGCTTGAAATTCCATCAATGTTTTCTTGTTTATGTTAATCAAAGAAAAATGGTGTTCATTTTGTTTACAAATCAACTTGTGAAATGCTACTTATAATGACAAAGGATTTGGGAAGAGTGAAAAATTTGGTGTTGACAAACGTGTGGTCTTTTTTTGTGTTTAAACATTTGAATCTTAGTGTGAAAAGTGAAGTTGAAATAACATTACTTTTTAAAACACAAATGTTATTTTGTGCATTTATGATAACTTTCATAGTTTGTGTTATAAGGCCTTATTGATAATGTTTGCGTCCATTAAAATCAAAGTTGTATATACAAGGTAACTTGATTTTTAAATAAAAATGTTAATTATGTTAGAAAAATATAATCTTAAAATAAAATGCATATGATGTTATACAATTTTGCTATGTTGCTAACAATTATTTCACTAAATGTGTTGTGGTTCATTGTGTAATAAACCAAATGAAAACTTGTAAAAAAAGGAATGCCAAACAAATTGATGAAACAAAAACCAACTAAGGTGAAATTTAACCTCAATACTCCAATTATGCAATGCATTTTGTTTTGAAAACCACCATTGTGTGCAAATATAGGTTGTAGTTTAATATGTGTCAAATTATAATCTATTATTGTTTTGGAATTATTTTATGATAAATTAATTATCAATATTTATGTATGTTACTTGTCAGAACAAAGTTGTGATACTACAATTGTAAAATAGTTTTATTTAGGTTGAAAATATGGAGATGTAGATACCTTCTAAAATACAAGTTTATCTATATGTTATTGACTTCATTTCACAAATGATAATGTTGAATATAAAAATATGCCAAATTTCAAAAGCAAACAATGTGCAATGAAAGAATTGTGATTTATTTCATTTCAACAAAATAGAAGAAGATATCTCACAAAATGAAAATACAATCTAAGTGTTTTAAATGAAAATATTTGATTGTTGAAAGTTTATCATCTTCATGATGACCTTTTGTATGGGAAGAACAAAACCTTTGACATACATAACTTGAACATTATAGATTTATAGTCAATTCATACTTTGATTATAATCAAAATGAAAATTTTATGTATCACAATTTGCACAACTATAATATGCATGCAAAGTTTATTGGGCATGATGTGAAAAATAGTATCATGGCATCACAATATTTGCAAATTTACTAAACAATATAATTAGAATTCCACATAAGTTACAACATGATACTATTGCCAAATCTTTAGTTGTTAAAAAGTTTCAAAAACTATTCCAAATTAATAGTTTTAGTCACAAAATAATGTTTTATCAGTTTCATAATAGTTTTTTTTATCACAAATAGTTACAAGTTAATATCATGAATGTTTCTTAAAGTTACAATTTAGTTGGTTTGCAATATTAAAATCTCATCCATAATGTTGATGAACAATGATCCATGTAAACACCACAACAAAGTGGGTTGATTTTTTTTACCAATCCAATGTGGCACATGATCCACATAAGCACCATGTTGGTACCAACTCAAATTTCCCTATCAATCTGTCATCAAAACTTTCAACTTGGACACTTACTTATAATTGAGTTGCATGTATTTCGTGATCACATATGTTATGACATGTCTAGGGCAATTAATGTAACTCATTTGATAAGACTCAAGGTGTAGAAATACATGGAATTGCAAATGACCTTTGTAACTAGAAAATTGAGTTGTAGGGCAAGTTACAAAACTCCATTTTCTTTCAGTGATGTTTAAATAAACCTCGTTGGGTGAATTCACAACCATCAGATGCATATGGCATTCATTAGGGAATGGAATTTAAACTTTTAAAATTAACTATGAATGGTGCGAGGTTTGAAATTATGCCTAGATGACAGTTTGAAGGATTGATGGGGTTTGAAAGTGAGGCATCATAAGGTCAAGTGAAGTTGGGCCTTGAAAAAAAGGGGGTTGATATGAGATGATAAGGGAAAGGGGTGAAGGCAATGAAATAATTGGAAGTAAAAACCAAAACATAGTACAAGAATAGAAAGTAGGGGTGATATATGTACCCTTGTGTCTTGGAGCAATTTGCCCACATGATTAAGGGGTTCAAGAAATAAAGGGGGAGAAGGCATTTCATTCCCATATGGATTAATCAATATGGTACACACAAGGGTGAAAGGAGGTGCTAAGTGCACACATTTGATCCTTACATTGAATAGTTATTAGATCTATGTTCCACAAAACTTACGCATTATCATGATTGGTGTTATGCAAGATCTTGAAAGCCAACGACTCGTCACATGCCTCTTATTTCCATTCACACATGTGCTTATCAACGACCTCCAAGAACTTTTGTATTAGAATTATTGAATTTATCCCAAACATATCATTATCCTCTTTAGAAATCCAATGGTTCAAATGATTTGCAAATCCATCCATGTATGATGTAATGTATTTTGTTAAAAATGGAAATTAATTTGAGATTTTTATTTTTATAAATTAATTAATTTGAAAACTACATATTAATTCCAAATGACAACATGCCATGATTTCACATCAATCTTTTACATATGGTCATTAAACCTTGTTTGTCCATTAACAAACATGTTCACTCGTAGGGCCAAACACGTCCAATCCATTGTTATGGGTTTGTTCTTGACCATGTTCAATGATGAGATTGGTTGAAATCCAACAATCATCCAAATTATGGATGAACTTTCTTTTTCATGAATGAAAATTTTCAAAAAAACAAAATGAAAAACAAAAATGCCTTTGATTACTTTATATTCTCAATGTTTTCTAGGGGTGTTCTACAAATGGTTGGACTATAGAGTAAGCACAAGCTGGTGCAAAAAAACCGGGTCTTGGGAAATGAATCCACATGTATTGTCTAACTTCAAAAGTTTGGTTGGCCATGAAGTTTGAACCATTCAGAAGTGGAGAATATCTGGCTAGGAGCCAAGTAGTAGTGGACAAATAGCTTTGGAACTTTGAGAAGAATAAAAAAACCAAAAGCAAAAGGGTGCTGTAGAATACCCCCACGTAACCAAAGAATTTTTTTTGTGGTCGTTGGACTTGTACCCCATCAGCTCAACAAATCATGTTTTGCTCATCTTCTTGTGTAGATTTGTCCTATGTGAAACTCACATAAGTAATTCTCAACAACAAAAATGTCTCAAGTGCAAAATCTATGTTTTCGTGACGCTACAATCACACACATCACACAGATAGCTCGATGCTCAATTGAGCCGATGCTCAAGGTAAGTGGTTGTGGGATCCATTCTCATAACTTGGTGTATGCTCAAACTTTGCTACACGTTAATTTGTTGTGGCAATTGGTGGACCCACCAACATAGTAATAATGTTTCTTTCCAGGCATCCTTCTCTTTCTTTCTTTCTTAAAGAAAGAAAAATGAAGGATAGAATAGAACAATGGGCAAACTAGGTCAACTCCCTGGGGCTTCTGAGGAGAAGTACAAATGATTGTCAATGCACACTTAACTTTGTTGCTCTGCTTGGCATGAATCTTTCATATGACTGATGAAGAAGGGCCAATTTAGATTTGTGTGTGACCCATTTAGGAAAGAATCAAGCACGCACTTGATTTCACTGTTTACATGCTTGCTGAAGCAGGTATTGGGCATTCCCCACAGATATTGCATAGGGGTGAAATGTCATGTGGCTAAACACAGCAGACATGACTTCAACACTAATGGGGTCATAAATATTTTCTTAGAATTTGATCCGCCTATGAATACCTAGTTGTTTAATAAGTTGTTTAAACGACAAAGTTATCCGTGATGTAAGAAAAATACAGCGCCAGAACCCTAAGTTTGGTCATACACAGGGTGAGATTTTTTTAAAACCTGCATAAAAGTACATTACCATTCTACAGGGGATGAAACTCGGAAAACCATCAATTTTGATGATAAACTGAGGATCATCCTGTCTTTCCTTTTTCATGAGCAACTCCATTGCTGCTACATATATTCTCACTGCTCCTACTATACAACTACTATAATTAGTCTCGAACCTTGTGCATTAAATGCCGAGTTTCAGCATTTCATACTGAGATTTAATAAAATGTCTCTACTTAGGGGATACCACTGCAAGAGGCGATAGGGGGTGAAAGAAGGCCCGAAGACAGGGTGAAGACAGGGTTACTTTTCGAATAGCTCGACTGTTTTCCCTAAGTTTTTGTAGCTTACAATTGTGGAACTAAAAAGAGGCAAAAGTGTGAGGCAACAACAACTGTTTAGTGTTTGGTCACATTGGGGAGTGGGTACGGGTATGAAGAGAAAATTAAGCAAGGAAAGAAATATGTTTCTGCCAGGTCCATGCAAGACCAAATCCCCCATACTCAGGAGTAGAAAACTAGATACCCAACAGAGAAGCCCAACAAGTATTCCAGAGTCACCTGCCTCAAGATCAGGTCTTGTACAGTGTTGGACAGGTATTTGATTTTGGTAATAACCATTGGTTCTGGGTAAAATATGTCAGAATTAGAGAACCTTCAGTATCAGCTTTTTGGGAGGGCGAAAAAATCAGACTCAAAGAACTCCTGGTTCAGGTCGTTTCTTAACAACATCAAGGCACCAAGACTTTTCATGAAAGAAACTGTAAAGAACTGGAGATTTCACACATGGTTATTTGATTTTTCAAAATTTTGAGAACCGTGGTTATATATGAAAACCAGTTCATTTTTTAGAATTGTGGGAATCAATAATAAGAACTGCCCTGATAACCATGGGGGATCTGCGTCTGGATTTCATACCCACATGACACTGGTCTTGTATGCAACAAGCATACCTTTAGGTTCTTCCCCGAGCACTACTACTTAGTAATATAAGTAATTACTACTAGTACAGTGGAAGATTGTGCAGGGCTTCCAAGTTTCCAGGGATCTACTTGCCTACTAGAACTCAGCAGAGGATCCTATGATCATATCTACTTATGGGTTGCTATTATTTTTGTCTGCTTCTTCTCTGAAGTTTTAATGCCCAAGCGCACTATATATAGTATATAGTATATGCTGAAGACCCAACTTTCCTTGTTCCTCACATAGGTTGAAAAAAAATGGTTCTGGGCTTCCTAGGGACCAGAGTGAACTAGCACCCACCAGTGAACCATCCACTGGATGCGCATTATGACTTGGTTGTGGGTGAATCTCAACTGAGGTAAGATCTGTTCTCACCTTTGTAACTCTTTCTGTATAAGAAGTAGATACTATATGTATATAGTTAGATATGTGAGAAAATAAGCAAATACTAGGTAAGTAGATGTTTTATAGACTATACATAGGCAAGGGCTTTTGTTACCAGTGTTGGGTGGGTAAACTATTGATTTTTGGGTATTTATAAGGTATATATATGTGTATATATATATATATGACCACTGGACATTGTTTTTTTAAAAACTTGGCCTTGCTTCTGACATGGGCTTTTCAAGAAATTGGTACTTAGCCTCACCTCATAACTAGACCTTTTATAAGCTCAAATACAAATAACCATACCCGAGTTAGGGGAAAATAACCCAAATTCATATCTTTTTAGTAGTCATCTTATACCCTTATAATAGGGTTAGGGTTTTGGGTTTTGTAGCTTCCAATCTTTGTTTGCAATTTGCATTTTTTCACAGTGATCCATCTTTTTTGCTATGCACATGGTGGGGAGAGGACAGCCTCAAATAATGTTGTGTGAGATATTTTTGCGATCATTGTGAGAAATGTGAGATTTCATGTCTCCCAAAAGTAGACCCATGTCCTTTCACTTTCTACCGTACAATCTTCGTGTTGTTGAATCAACAATTCGTTATTATCAATGGTGTCTATACATTGGCAAACGTTGTCATCACTAACCCCACTTGAGTTGATTTAGTTTCATGGGTTGTTTTTTTTCATGGGGTTGCGATGACAATTGCAATTCAAGTGGAGGATGGTCTTTATCATGATCGGTTCCCAATGGACATGATTTTCCTTCTAGCTGTAAAAGTTTTTGGATGTTTACACCAGAAGGCAAACATATTTCTTAATCAATGTGCCAACATGGCATGGGGAGCAAAGGGCATTGGAAGCCCTCCTCTATCAATTTTGCGCACATTTTATACTAGCGTTACAACTTGTGTAGGTAGTTTCTATTTTGAAATGTGCTATTGCAGTAGATGAAAATCCTTCTATGCTAGGTGTCCTTTCAAGAGGTCCTCCACTTTCCTTATTTGATATGCTTCTCGTGACAAGAAGGGGTTCGAGAACTTGATGTTCCCTTTGTGGTTCACCTTTTTTGGTGGATTTTTTGTCTTTTTGGATGTGGGTCCTTCCATTTTGTTTTTTGTATTCCCCTTTTTTTGGGTGCTTTGATTTATTTATGATTAGCAGGGTTTCATCATCATTATTTTTTATGTCTCCATCTTTCACAAGTGATTTTTGATTTTGCAAAATGCAATGTTCACTTTGAGTTTCGTACAATGCACCATCAAAATTGTAAATACAACCTACTTGCCATTGGAGCTTTTTAGGACAAATCAAGTTCTTTCAAAGGAGCATGGTGAATATAGAGCTTGGTGAAATAGAAAATTTTAAATTGTTGTAGAGCTTTACAACTTCCTTTGTGTTAAAATTACATTGCATTGGTTTTTATTTTTTACACTATAATTTATTCATTGGTGAAAAGTAATTTTATGAAAGTTGCAAAGGTGGGGGAGGACAAAGGTTTTCAACATCTATGGTGACTTTGATTGATGATAGTGTTTTTTCCTTTTTGGTCTTTGATCTTGGAGTTTTGTTGTTTTTCATTGTAACGTTTGTTTTGCACTGTGTTGCAAGTTTTGCTTGAATATGCATTTATGAAGTAGCAAGGGTGTAAGAAGTTCTTTCTATTTCCTATTTTTAATAGCTATTGTGCCTACTCATTTGCTTATTTGTTCATCTGCTTTGTCAACCTTCACCAAACCATGAAAATAAATCTTGGTTTTGCACTTCATCCTTTCAACTTTTACTCACATGCATGAAGCTATGCGAATGGGGGAAGACCTTCAAAAATTTACTCTCTAAACCCTAAACCTTAAACCTCCCTTTCCTAAACCTTAAAGTCATGTCACATCTTGATTGTTGTTCTTGTGTTTAAGGTTTAGGTAAATTTGTGAAGAATTCACAAGTTTTTTTTGTTTTATTTTTTGTTGGTTATGGTTATTTTTTCATGTCTTATCCTAAACATTGTTAGTATGCATGATGTTAGTTATAATGAAGAAGTCCTTCTAGCTTTTGTACAATATGACAATAGTAGTATTGGCAATGTGCACATTGCTTGCAAAGGTGGGGAACTAGAAATTACAAAAGTTGTTGATGTCGAAAGGCATGATGATGCATACATCATTGAAATGCACTTGAAGAATTTGTAGAAATAAAGATTTTTTTGGAAGCCACATTATTGAACTTCATTGACTTCGATAATTTTTAAAGTCAACAACAACAACTTGTGGATTTAGATCATAACCAAATCATGAAATGTATTATTTGCCACAATAATTATGTCGGTCATGAAATTCTAGCCATGCACACTAAGTGTAAGAAAAAAACGATTACATACCATAAGACTAATGGCATAACAACCATGAGAAAACATGTTGATGTTGATCATTTTCCTTAATGAAAAAGTTGGTAGAAGATCCTAACATTGCCTTGGCAAAAAACTCCATTTGATCAAGAAGCCAACATAAAAAGAGCACATGTATCTTCATCTACAATATCTAGATATTTTTCTACTAATAGTAAATTCAAAAAAAATCATCCAAGACACATGGGTTTTTTAGAAAATTTGATGTTCTTCATGGTTAAAGGGCTCTTGTTTATAAAGACTATTGAATCCATTTGGCTCTAAAGGATGTCATGCATTTTGTGTCCATGAATTGTCTTCCCATCAAAAAAAACTTTTGTTGAAAACGTTCAACCTAATTTAGTAGAAAAAACCATGATATGTATGTGTAGCTGGAATCAATTAATTATTTTTTAACCATTTTGCACATTTGATTTATGGATGTCAAAAGGAATGCATGACATTGCTACAAGAAATCATTATTTATTTGACTAGAAAACTAGACCAAAAACCATTCATTTTGACATTTGGTTATACTAAACAAGTCAATTTAAACACATCCAACTTGATTGGTGGTTTTTTTTTAATTGACTATAAGATGGTATTTTTGACTACTTAAATTGAATAAAAAAATTGGGCAACCAAAAAACATTAATTTAAAAAATAGCTTGATTTTTAAAATTATTTAATATGAATAAAATTTATGTATTTATACCATGTTGATAGGTAGGCACCTACCTACCAATTTTTTAATAATAAAAATGTAATTAATAAATAATAAGTACCTACCCTACCACCCACCCATGACTTACTTATCCACAAACCATTTAAGTACTATACATTTCCACACATGTACAAGGTATACATATGAATATACATTCTCCACATAATATATGTTAGCAAAGGGGATTGAACCTTGGTCTCTTTGCAAATTGGTTTCACACCAATGTTTTGACCATCAAACCATCACACCACTTTGTAAAACAATATGATATCAAATGGATTTAACATGTTTCCTTGACCTTCAATGAAATTTTTTGTCAATGTGTATTATAACATTTGAATTTCAATTTTTTCATAAATAGGTAAGTAGGTAACTAACCAAGTAAATAAGTAGGTACACATGCCTATCTACCCATGTTTTAGATGTATGTACCTACTTATGTAAAATATAGGTAGGTAAGTAGATAGATAAATCGATAGGTAAATACATAAATAAATAGGTAGATAGTAGGTAAATAGGTACATAAATAGATAGGTAAGTAGATAAATAAGTAACCAAGTAGGTAAATATGTAAATGTTAAGTAGGTAGGTAGGTGGATAAATAGGTAGATGGTAGATAAATAGATAGGTAGGTAGGACATAAGTAGGTGTGTGTTAGGTAAGTAGGTATCTAGGTAGCCTAATATGCATGATAAGTACGCCAGCTAACCAAATTAATGTGGCCAATTTGACTAAACATGGCCATTTAGTATGGCTGATTAACTAAGCCATGGCAATGTTGATGAACCATTTAAAAAAATTGTCCCTCTTGATAAGATGTAAAACTTAACATTTGGTCAAAATGATCATTTTAGTCCAAAAAAAAAACCAAAAGAATCATGTGTCTTTCATGCCTCATGCCTTTAATCAAATTTGACATCCTTTAAGTTAATGTGAACACTTTAGTCAAGTTGAACCTTTGGAAAAATTGTGATTTTTTGTAGTGCATGTTTGTTATGGTTATCAACTTTATCTCCAATGACTAGGAGGTAAAACATGTGATTATTGACTTATTTGAAGTGATAGAACCAAACAACATAACCATGGCTCTTAGATTGCAAGAGCTATTAAACAAGTTTGTTTTAACTGAAAAAATAGTTGCTTATGTGAAGGATGAAAAGTCTAACTTGTAAACTTATGTAAGTGCCCTAAATGTTATTGTGTCATGCTTGGGTTTGTTAGAACCATTTGATGGCTCATGTCTTGGGCATGCACTTTCAAAAATGTTCTAATATGTTATTATAAATGAAAATGTATCTATTGGTTTGAACTACACGTTTATAAAAGTTGTTCAAGGTGCCATCCAAAAATGTATTACATGGCCCAAAAAATTTGGGCAAAGGCAAACAAACATGGGATAAGACTTGCATTGGCTTTGGATTGAAACCCGAAAATTTAAACATGCCCATGAAGATGAGGTAAGGGTTTATTTGATTTCTTACATTGTTTTGTAGTTTTAAAATACAAATGCATTTTATGTGGTTCGTGCAAGTGTTCTAATTTTTTTCTCTCATTGATTTTATAGGTTTGCAAGTTGAATATTATTATTTCAATATGCATTAATTTTTCAAAATGCCATTGTATTATGCTATAATTAATAGCCAATCTATGGCATTGCAATCTTGTGTGTATTTTCCAAGAATGTGGGATGTTTGTGAAGCAATCATGAAAGTTTTGTCCCCAAGTATCTTTACTTGTGAACTAAAGTTGTGGGCATTGGTTGATAAATATGGTCTACAATTTGTAATATCAACTTGCTAAGACATTCAAGAAGAGTTGACTTTTAGGCCAATTCCTGACAACCTTGTTGAAAAGAATGTGTTCGATTTTGAGTTGCAAGAGTTCATGGTTTGAATGAATTAACATATTTTAAAGGTTTTTCACCCTTCATTTCTCTTATGCATACATGTGACATGAAAAGGGGTCATAATATGTTGGTTTTAATGTTTGGTCCAAGGTTTAAAACCATGTTGTTGGTTACAATGTATGTGGGTTGTGAAATTATTGTTGTTGTGATTGTTGAATATGATATAAATTTGTTGTTGATGCCTGACAGGGTTGAAACAACTTGTAATCTTCACTCACAAGTTGATTTTGAAGGTCTATTCCACACCACAACAACAATAACATACACATACAAGGACATTATGTCAAGGGAACTTGTTGGATTCCATTGGTTTCCTATTGATGTAGAAAGTTACAATTGTGCATTATCTTGGTAGTGCAAGGAAAAACACAAGTTTCCAACAATTGTTCTTCTAATGTAGCATATTTTTAACATCCTAACTAGCCAAATTGAAATATAATGTATATTTTCCATTGCTAAAATTTTTATGACACTTTGTGGATGCCACCTATAAACAAAGAATTTGGATATGTTGAATTTTGTCAACAAAATTGGCCATTTGATCCATGGATGCCACATGAAACCCACTAAATTTGCATCTACATTTGACAATTGAACTATAAGCTAAATTCCAAAATGAAATTAATTGTGAAGATTTCCTAGACTTAAATGAAACCCTTTAATATTTTCTTTATGTAGGAGGTTGGTGTCCATGTTATGTTGGTAGTTGAAAATGATGAATTGAACCATCTATTAGGGTTTAGGGTTTTAAGCAAATTCATCCATGATTCCACATTTTGAGGGGGCTAACAATTTGTTTGTGTCTTGCTTGGATGCTTGATGTATTCTTTTTTAATCTTATGTGTGTCAAGTGTTAGGTTTCAAGTTTCAAATGTCTTTGTTGTGTATGGCTTTTGTGTGTCTTGGAAATATATTGTATTTCTAATGTGTTGCTTCTATGTTTTATAGAAGTTTGATGTGTAGTTCATTAATGATCTTGTATGTTTTATGTGTTGGTTGTTAGTTGCTACTTATTGTCTTGATTATCAATTGTGTGTCATGTGTTTTATTTGTGTCTTTGCATTATGTTTCCAATCTCCAATCTATTGGTATTTTTTAAAGATTTGATTTGAGGACTATATGGAAGATTGAACAAAGGAGACTTAAAAACATAACATGATAAAAGTTTGTATTTTGATTCACCATTTAGTAATCATTTTCAAGGGAGTTTAATTATTTAGGTGTAAGTAATATTTGTTTAGTTAAAGAAAGTTCAAAAAAATCCCTTTAGGTTGTGTCTTTTTTGTTGTAAATGTATTTTCTGCCTAAAAAATGTAAAGACTTGGGCTTTGTATCTATCAAAAACTTGAGCTTGTAAATGTGTGTTGCATATTTTTTGCTTTAAAAATGAAAAGATCTACGGGCTTTCTACTTGTCAAAAACTTGAGACACAATTTTAAAAAGGGGTATGTCAAATAACCTAATCAAGTAACTAGAATATACCCATATAGGTTTTTGTTCAAAAACTAAGTATATACTCACGTAAATTCGGTAACCAAACCCCC
>Ga0209611_10003306_pt1 | contig 28033 bp, 22 predicted proteins | sample S1TSphgellanicum_3_FD_187693 | JGI IMG/M metagenome (GOLD analysis project Ga0209611, IMG submission 187693) | Host-associated microbial communities from peat moss isolated from Minnesota, USA - S1T2_Fc - Sphagnum magellanicum MG (SPAdes) (version 2) | ecosystem: Host-associated > Plants > Peat...
ATATGTATATATATTTTAAACCATGGATCATTGGGAAGCATAGGAAGGACATTAGGGGATGTTGGAAAGGCCCCCCAAATTTTATTATTAAAATAGTGAAAAATATCAAAAAGGATATCATGGGTGTTAAAAATATTAGTGTTTCAGTAGGTGAAAATGACATATCATAGTTTAAAATTAATGAAAATGATAATAATTTCATGGGAAATTAATTTGATCATGGATTATTAAATTTTAACAACCAATTATCTCTTAATTAATTTATTTGAATAAATTTAAATCTATTAATATTTTGACCTGGTGTCAATTGATCATCATTGCTAATGTGAAACAACACGAAACCCAAGTTTCAATTATGTTTATGATCTTACCCTCCCATTCTTCAAGCCATGACTTAAAAGTGTGTTAGGCAAATAAAGAGGTGATAAGGGAGATCTTGTGAAAGTTATGTGTAGGGTAATGACGATTTGATAGTAGGGTGTTATTCAACATAATGATTGAAACAAACTAATAACATATTCCTACCCACAAGGCCATAACATGAGGGTAAAGCCTTAAAATGGGAGCATTCCTAGAATAAATAATTTACAATAAAACGTTTTTTCTTGTCATATTATTTTCATTCAAAACATTTTTATTGTTTTTCAAAAAACCTCTTCTTTTTTTGTCTTCATATTTTCAAACAATTTAGTTCCTCAAAACAACAGAAGTTTCAAGGTGGTTGAAATTTTTTGACTCCTTTTTCTAATGATGGCATATTAATGAATCATTTGTGAAATATTTTCATTAACAACACCACATCGTAACACTTTCACATTGCAATGATGGTGATGGAAATTATGATGATAGTTCATTTTTTTTTCTTTGGGCTTTTCAACAAGATCTAAATTATAATATTTAAATGTGTTTTTTCTAACAAAATCTTAGTTGCAACAAATATTGTTTCAAACAATATGAAACATATATTTTTTATTGAGAAGTTTCATGAACAAATGTGATTATTATTTCAAAGAAAAAATGATCATTGTTGTTGAAATGTGCATTAATTAATCCTACCATTTTTTTGCATCATCCTTCCATTAACTGACGCAACCCCAAACTCCTTCATAGATTCCACTGTGAGTCCAAAGGTGAAAACAATGGAAAAAAAAAGAGGTGGGGTACATTCCCTAGCTCATAGCACTTCAGGGGTAGAGGGGCATGTTGGAGTTCTGGGATGGGGATTATGACAATTGATAAGTGGATCAATTATTCACACAAATGTGCATAAACCAAAAAACAAGATGGTTAGTGCGTAGTTGGAACATTTTTGGTGCACAAACGAGCCATGGGCATACACGAACTCATAAGACTCACCACAGCCCGGACTTGGCGGAAGCCACTATCTTCCCCTTTATAGTATTATTTATGATTAACCATAGGGGCTACATCCAAAGGTCATTTTGTCTCAGGACTCCAAATTGGGAGTCTCGAAATTCCCAAATTTGGGACTTCCGCAACTTTGGAAGCCCATAATTTCTTATGCAGACCTCTAATTGAAGTGAGGTTTAAAGAAAAGTTGTAGCCCTTGTCGAAAGCTCTTTAACACAATGTGGCATGCCACCTTCACACAAGTAAATTAGGGCGATTCCTTACTTTTAGTGGGTGGGAATGAAATTGGTAGTCTTTCTTTTAATCATAACTTGTGTTTTAAGTATTCAAATGGGTCATGCGAGCCCATTTTAGACATTTATGTTTCAAGAAATTTCCAATGGTATAAGGAGCTCTTTAATCCAATGAATTTTGATTTTTGAAATTGCTTTCTCAAAATTTGAGAGTCCATCGGAACTCCAATTTTCAAAGTGGAAACCCATTTGAAAGTGTGTTAGTTCAATCCCTCACATTCCCTTACACTCTTAGGAGCATAAAATGTGACTCTCAACTTTCATTTTTTGCCCACACCTTTGCAAGCCTTTATTTTGGTTGTGAACCCAAAGTTAAGGTCGTGACATTAACCAAAAGAAACATATGAATAGGCAAAAATTTGCATTTTATTTTTACATTATGATTTATTGTAACAAATTTTATATCAAACATTATCAAACAATTCTCCTTCATGAAAAAATGATTAAAAAGTGGAAAAAAATGTGATTATTGATTAACGAAAAATCAATGTGTGTCATACAAAAGAAAGAAAAATAATTGTCTCCAAATGCAAAACCTTATTGCCATAATTAAATTATTTAAAATTACAAAACTAGGGAACATCCAATATCATGAAAATGCCAATATTATAGTGTTTAGACACTTGTTGCCTATGTAATCAAATTTAAATTGCAAGTCATAAAGGATCAACACATTTTGATTTCACTCTCGTTGATCCCATTAGTCATGTTTGTGGCAATTTTAATAACAACAAAACTTGTCCCCAACTCTTATGAAAATGTTCCCCACAAGACAAGATGAAACACAACCCCATACACAATAGTTCAGGAAGTTGGACATAAGAAATAACTCAACATATGTTGATAAAATATGTAACTTGAAACTCCCAATTGACATGACATTTGTTCCCACATAGGTAAAATGAAACATATCCCTATATACAACATTTTAGGAAGTTGGACAAAGAAAAAACAATGTTCCAAACATATTGTTAACAAATTTTCCCATGGTACATTATATTTTTTTATAGAACAAAATCTCACTTTGAAGTTCCCATTGTTGTGGGTAATTTTTCCCTAAATAATAAAACCAACCTTTTTCCCACAAAATTCTAGAATCACCCAAACATATCACAAGTTGAATTGCCACTTTGATAATTTTCGAAAATCCTATGGTGCTTCATCATTTCCCTTAATACGGCCCCTAAAATCTACTTTTAAACCTACATTCCTTCCTCTAAAACTTATGACACAATGGAAATGCATAATTTCAAAAAGAAGGGCAATTCATGGTAGAAGGGCATTTTTCCCCAACCAACACAAATGCTGAAACTCTAGATTGCAACTTCCACTAGAATTCAATGTCAATTCAATTACATAGACCAAAAATAACAACCACAAGAAAAAAATTAGCCCTATTTGTATTCAATGTTCTTGGAATTATTTTCATATATTATTTGCTTCATGATTTGCATCTTCCAAACCATAATAGAAAAAGTTCACACACACACCAAAAATGAAAAATAACTAGGCAACTCTAAATGCCGAAGGTTGTAAAAACTAGAATCACTATAACCATGTCGTCCCACATAATTTACAAGAAACAAAGAAACACAAATGCAAAGAAAAATTATCCCCAAGCCTTTCCTCAAACTTTTGCTTTTCGACAATTGATGCAATGATGTTTCCATCCATTAGGGTTTCATCACCCTACTTTTATGTCACATATGCACTGATTAATTCTTTGCATCATCTGTCCTTGAAAGAAGCAAGAACGTAAAATTTGCATGTTTCATTGAGAAATTGAACAAAAGGTGATTACTATTAGGTACTTGTTGTTGAAATGCACATCAAGAAATTCTACCAACACTTTGCATCATCCTTGCACAAATCAAAAGGACCAAACTAGCAAAGATCTAAAGGTTGTTTCAAAATATTCATTTTGATAAGTTGCAACAAAATATTGTTTCAAAACATCATTAAGCAGTTCTCATTTGAAATGTTTCATAAATAAATGTTATTGTTAAGTGATTGCTATTTAGTAGAAGAATTTTTGTTGTTTAAATGTGCACTAATCAATTTTGTGAGTTTTTGCATCATTGTCCTTCCAACAATTAGAAGCAAGCAAACAAATAAGCAAGCCAAGGATTTGCACATAAGTTTCTCTTCTACAATCTAATAATTTGTTGGAGCAAATGTTGTTTCAAAACATTATAAGCAATTCTTCTTCTTCATTGCAAAATTTTGTGAACAAATGTGATTGCTACTTGTCAAAACAAATTGATGTTTTTGAATGTGCATTAAGCAATTCTACCACCTCTTCACATCGTCTAAGTTCCATGAATCAAAAAAGCAAGCAAGCAAGCAAGCAAGCAAAGATTTGCATGTTTTGTGTTCTACAATCTAATGATTTGTTGGAGCAAAAGTTGCCTCAAAATATCATGAAGCAATTCTTCTTCGCCACAAAGTTTCATGAACAAATGCAATTGCTACTTAGTAGAAATAAACTCTTGTTGTTTTTGAATGCACACCAAGCAAGTCTACCAGCAAAGGCATGTCCACCCAAAAGCAATGAACACAACCCCCCTTGTGATCACATTCATCCATCCATCCAGAACTAAGCCTTGCATGTTGTTTTCTCTTGTGCATTCTGGTCTGTTGAGCACTCAAAACCAACGAACAGAACCCCGTCTTCATCCCTTTCATCCATCCAGAACTAAGAAGGCTTGCATGTTGTTTTCTCTTGTGCATTCTGGTCTGTTGAGCACCCAAAAGCAACGAACAGAACCCCCGTCTTCATCCCTATTCATCCATCCAGAGCTGACCATTCGCAGTTTCTCTACCGACCGCGTCCCCCGGGCGTGCACCAGAGAGCGTTGTCTGTTGTCGCCCCGCAGACAAACGAGCGAGCGATCGAGCGAGGGAGGAGCGAGTGTGCGCGAGCTTGGAAGCACAGAATTCGTCTTGTCTGTTGAGAGGGAGAGAGAGAAAGACAGGGAAGAAATGAAGCTCTGCTTTGATTTGATGTAAGTTAGTAGCGTGTGGGAGTTGTGGAAGCTCTCTAGCAATATTTTTCCAGGAAGGAGAATCAGGAGGAGGTGGGTTTGTCGTGTGGTTTTTGTGTTCTTTCCGGTCCTTGTCATGATCCACTTTCTGATCAATCTGCTGATGATTATGACGATGATGATACTAAGATGCAAATTTCTCTTCCTGAAGAAAGCAAGAGTGTGAGACAAAGTGGCAAAGCTTTTCTGAAAGTTTAAGTCTCACATGCGCATTGCGGAGCGTTTCCTGATGAAAGCATTTGCTACTCTAGGGTTTTTGTTCTGTGTGTGTGTGTGTCTCTCTGCCTGTGTATGTGTGTCTTTTTTGTGTTTTGCCTCTCACGGATTATGCCCCTACCTCTGGACCCGCTCCTCGCAAATTGTCTTTCAACTCGTCAGGCTGGAAGTCTCACAGAAAGCATAGAAACCTTGTACAAACTTTGTACATGATGAAGACTTTGGTGGTGATCAATCTCTTCTTTGTGAAAAAATGGAGACAGATAGGTTGATAGTATTCGCAACTACACATCACCTCTTGATCCTGTTCACCCTTCCTGCCTGTTACTCCACCTTCAGGTCACTGTAGTCCATGAAGTACAGGAAACGGTGGTAGTCCGGACGTGCAAAAAAAGTATTTAGTTCAGAAGCAAAACGGAGGGAGAGAAGGAGAGAGAGAGAGGAAGGGAGAGGAGTGGCGCATCATGTTTTCTGCAACTCTAGGAACAAGTTCGCTTTTGTGAAGAAGAAAAAAGAAAACAAAGAGATCGGTTAGTCTGTCTTCTGGGGCATTAGAAGTAGGGATGTTTGTACAGGGATGGAAGGCCTTTGAACAGGGTTTGCAGGTTTTTCAGAGAAGTGATTTGGCTTGGGTGGTACAATCTCATCACATAGGTTCCAGAAAAGAAGGCTTCAAATGTGGGACAGATTGTGTAGGAGGGTTGAATGGTTGCAGCGACATGATGCTGCAGCAATAGGAATGGTTCTGGGTGGGGTTGTTACTCAAGGTTTTGTAATGTAGTAAACCCTTGGAGCAAGAAAGACAGAGAGAGGGAGGAAGAAGGTTTGGTTGCAGGGGGGTGCACAAATGGCGCCCCCACAGCGCACTGCACGGATCAATCTACAGGAGTTCAAGTCCAAGTTTTTGAAGCTGCTGGGACCAGCAAAGGAGTCACAGTACTGTGGTCTGCTTTCAAGCTTTCTGAGCTACCGGCTGACTAAGGGTGAGCTTGACAGACTTGTCCCATTGACAATTGGAAAGGAGAATCTTGTCCTCCATAACCAGTTTGTGCGGGCAATCTTCACCAATGCATACTGTGCAGAGGCACCAGTTCTGCCTTCTCCTGTCTATGACATCTCCAAGCCTGTAAAAGGTATACGACGCAAGCCAGTAACTCCCTCTGAAGGTTCTCCAACACCACCATCCCCTGGAGTGCAAGGGATCAGGTCAAATGGAGATGGTTTTGTAATCTCACCACATCAAGGGCGACCAGGTTTCCGCGACCGCAAGGCCACAGAAAGGCCTAGCCCTCTTGGGAACCACAGGGCAGAAGCATCAACTTCACAAGGCACCCCCAGTGAGGATGAAGCACCTAGGGCTTTGGAAAATGGCAACCTTGCCTCACCAGATCTCCTTAGGCCATTGCAGCAATCAAACTCAGCTTTTGAGCTTTTGAATCTTGATAATAGCCCAAGTGTGCCCCCTTCAAAGCGACCCAGGTATGGTGACCACCACTCGAATAATGCAGATGTCAAATCTGAAGTGACAGGTAGTGAGATGGAGCAAGAGGAAGAGGTGGAGGAGGATGAAGACAGAGAGGATGTGGAAGATGAGGATGATGATGATGATGAGCAGGAAGTCCTCTGGATGAACAGTTATCTCCAGCCACCATTAGGAATATCATTTTGTATACCGAGTAGTGCAAGCTGGGCAGCAGGTGTGTCCATGCTGCCAGGGCGCATCACACATACATTGCTGGGGGATGCATTGGATGTTGACTGCCTCACTGCAAGTGATCTGCCAGACACAGAGACAATGCAGCGACGAATTCAACAGGGTGCAGTTGTGGAGAATGGATTGCAAGGGGTCAGTGCTGAATGTGCAAATGTGGTCAACTTAGCACTTGACCTTTACCTCAAGGCATTGATAAAGCCAACAATTGAGCTGGTTCAATCAAAACGAGCTGGAAACAGAGAAAAATTGGCTTCTTGTAAAGAGAACAGTGGTGCAGGGTATTTGGAGAAAGAGCGGAAGAGGGAGGCTAGCTTTTTGCCACAGCAAAATCTTGTTCATGGCTTGTGGTTAAAGGATAGCACTGGGGTTTCAGCAGATGCTACTTCAGAGGGTGGAGAAAAGGGCTTTAGTGGAATCACGCCACTTGATTTCTATGTAGCTATGGATCTCCACCACCATCTACTTGGAGAAAATTTTCCCATTCATTTGGAGAGGATCTTGCTTCGCATTATGTCCTGAGTAAGTGAGTTTCTCAAAGTGCTACCCAAACTCCTGGCTGAGTCCCTGCCTTGATCTTTTGTAACTCTACTAAAAATAAAGATGCATGGTGAACACCCACTTGAGAACATCTTCATTGACCAGATCCCAGTTAATGCAAGTCAGGGATTCCAGCTCGACCACATGTTGGAAATTTTTTCCCGAACTTGCCAGGATTGTTGGGATCAGTGTGTTGATTCACAACAGATGTGCCCGAGTTAGGGAAAAGGGGTGTGCGTGTGTGACAGATGACGGTGCTGTGTTTCACCCCCAGTTTGCAGGGAAGAGCTGGGCTTGAGTAGGAAGAACATGAATTGCCACCATGAAGTATGAGCAGGTATAGTTTCTTCAGTTCTTCCTTGTACATGATGACATGATTTTCATAACGAAAAATGGCACATATCCTTGAGGAAATCTGCAGGTTGGGACTGTGGATTGTTATGCTTTTGTGAATGCCCAGAGACTCAAACTATGACGACTCCAGTTGTGCTTTAATTTGAAGTCATTGGCTTCTTTCAGAATCCTTAAGAGCAGTGGACAGTGCTACAGACAATCATTGCATTGTCTCTTCATGTGTTGTTGCATTATCATTACTTAGAAGTGTCAGAACTAGACTTAGCAGACAGCAGTCTAGAACTACACTATAGATGAAGCTTCATATTGCAACAGGGGTGGGTCGTGAGTTACTGTCATGATTTCTCCTTCATAGGCTCTTGCATTAACAACTCACGAAACAATATCGTATGTGTGCATATGTGCAATTGCAAGTGGTTGTTGGTTCAAGATCCTTCACAAGTAAGTGTTATTTTCATAGTCAATCCCCATGAGAATGGGCACAGATTTTTAGAGTCATTCTGTTCCACTATTGTATTCTTTGTGTGGCCTGCATATACTATCAGATCAGGGGTAAGAAGTAGTCACTACCACTTGGCTTTTTTTAAACAGCCTATTTTGGGCAGAAAGGTTTGAATGTGATGACTAAAACTGGTGCGTTGGTTCTGGGAATCCACAGATCTGTGTGGATAGTTTGTGATTTCTGAGGATTTGTGGTATTGCAGTCTTTGGTTCATTGGCTCTTTTGAGAGAAGTGGAACCACACCTGCTGAAGATTACTATCCTACGTAGCATTCAAATTCCTAAATGTAGTTCAAATACATTGAATAGAATTGGATTAACCTTTGGGAATGCCCCACCTTCTGTGGAGGAACAATACTGTTGACTAAGGCACCTTGCAAATACACTAGGAAATTTCAGCGGGTTGCTTTACTTGTTCATAAAAGGTATTTTATTCAAGTGATGAAGTACCCAATCAAAGGGGCGCTGGTTAGTTGTTAAGGTGGCTTCAAACATTTGGAGATATGATCATTCTTGAGATTTAAGTCACAAGGGCTTTTGACATGTGAACCATGTCTGTAAATAGCTATTAAACATTGAACTATTAGTTCACTCAAGTTAACTAAGAAAACAAAAAGATTGAAACCATTGAATCCAACAATCCCGTTGGCCTGAAAAAAGACAAAAAAAATCTTGAAGCCTACACATAACCCTATTCTGCTGAACATTGAAAATAATGGTCCCTTTCTACCATTTCCATGGGTCCTCGAAAATTCTCACAATCCTACCAAAACCCTATTACACATTTAACTACGAGTTCACACAAGATCACTAAGAACAAAAATTCAGACGACCAAATCTAGCAATTTCAATGACTATAACATTTCTTCAAAGATCAGCAGCACTTCAGAAACCAACCCTTACTAATTTCCCATGTCTAATTGGAGGAACACTTAAGTATTTATGGAGTTTTAGGAAACTTTCAATGCAGACCAGCTCAATAGGAGGCCATTGAAACTTCCAAAGATGAGTACTGATCAAACAATCTTTGGATCATCTCACTAAAATTGGAAGATATCCTTGGAAGATAATTTTGTAAAACCTTAAGATGCATCCAGAACTATGGAGCATGTATCTCTAAATCCACAAGTTGACCAAACTTCTGAGTTTTATCAAAAATTAAGTCCTGACTGGTGGTCAACAGAGTACCTACAAAAATTGGACAAAGGAAGAGAAGGTTGTTTAATTAGCATGCAGTCATATCAAATTGAATTCCATGAAGATATTGCAAAAAGAAGCGTGATCTTGCCAACCCAGCAATAGGCACCTATCATCTGCAACACACTGATAGCCATCTGATGGATAGTGAAGTCTGAGGAGAAGTCTTGGCTTGGGAGAGAGCAAATTGCTAGTTGGAAGTAATTGAAAGCTTGCCATCTACCTGCAAATCTGCCACTGGCTGAAATTTTGGTACCTCCAGATGTGTACCGACTCCCCACATGCTACAATGTTGGCAATCTCTTTCCTGAACCATAGTTGTTATACTCTAATCCTTTCTGAGCTTGAGGGGGGTAGTGTAGCCTCTGGTGAGTCAAAAAGAGTGGAGCTGTGGTTAAGAACATCAGCAGATCGATCCAAAAGACTGGCTGGTTGTTGCTGGCCTCCCTCTTAGCAAGGGTTACCACTCTGGGTTTGAGCAAGTACAACATGCCAAAAAAGATTCCAATGTTACAGTCCCTTTCTCCAGCAGCCCATGGAGTTGTAGCATGCAATTGACCACAAGAGCTTCCCCAATGCACAACTCCAGCATAGTGGGCTTCAAAGAATCTAGATTCTAAATCAGTGGAATGAACTCAAATGGAAGGTTAATGGATTGTGCAAACTCAAAAGCCGTCTGCTTGCGCCATTTCAAAGAAATTCTCTATCTTTCCCTATGCCAGTGATGTGAAGATGGGGAAGGCCTGTCCCCTACTCAGCTTGCAAGTCTCTACTAAAATAGTTTATATGCATGTATATTGTTTCAGATCTCAGGTACACTTTGAAAGCCAAAGCACATGGAAAACCCTGTAAATGTTCTAGATCAGCTGACAACAGTCAACAAATCCATTTACAAGTCCCTAATACCCGCAAGAACAATTTTGCTAAGGGGCCTGCTTTGTTTGCAATAGTTAATGAAGAAGCCCTTGTCAAGAAGGTGTTGGGCCATACATCTCATCTAGCACTGGAAGGTCAAAAGACTAGAGGACAGAAAGGTGCTGCCAAGTTTCCAGCTCTAGGAAGCCCATACCATCATAGTGACTGAGACATAGGTTTCAGTTCTAGGTTTGAGAGACAATCGTGTAGTGACTCCATTGTAAAGTGCACTTGAGAATCAACCGGTATGCCTGTAGCTCTTGAAATGTGAGTTGCAAGAGCTGCAGTGAAGTAAGATGCAACGTGCTCAAATGAGTCTCCTGGCACAGAAAACTGGCTCCCCAACAAATCAAAAGCATGATGAGCTCTCCCCCAGTTATTCTGTGAAACAGCCTATGGACACAGCTCAAAGAGAAAATCTCTCAATTGTATGAATGTACCGGGGTGATCAGATGGACCATGTTCTGCTGATTCACTAGTAGTTGATGCATGTGAATCAACAAAGTCAAGCATCTCATGGAGGGCAACATGCAAGAGGAGTAGTGCAAGAGGCTGGGGTTGCCAAGGATATGCAACTGTAATAGAAATTGCATCCCACAATCCTCAAGGCTCTCATCCATTTCTGACTTAAGAAATGTGACACTGGCACTTTGATCAGTTCCTCTTCTGTGCTTCAAAGTCCTTTCCACTGCCTTTCTGTCTACAGATGGAAAAAAAACTTACAGTGTTTGCTGCCAGAAGATAGATGAAGCTCCTACAATTTTTTTGTCCATGCATGAACCTGAGTCATGGTTGGTCAAATGTATTGACCTGGCTGCTGCACACGACTGTGTTGGAATTCTAATGGTCGTGCCACATAAACCTTGTTCTGCACTTTGTACCCTTTGCTACAACAAATAAAACAGCTTCAGTCAACTGGCTCAATTCACAGCTGCCACCCCTACTGGCCAGATGAACAAGTGTGTTGCTGAAGCTGCATGATTTCAAGCATCTTTTGTTGCCTCTATGGCCACTTTGCCCCTGAGTTGATCAACATCCTGAGCTTGTTGTACAGCAGATGCTGAGAGCAAAAGCCAACAATTGAGCAAGAAGAAAACCCACAGAAAATTTTCATTTTCAACATGCTTAAGAAAAGGATTGGTCCTGGAGTTTAGCTTGCAGCAATATAGAAGAGAATAATATGTTTCAGACACCCAAAGAAAGTTGATGGTAAAACATCACACAATGTAAGTTTTATGCTGAAGCTCTTGGATACATGTGACCAGACTTGATACTCCAGCTTCTACACTCCCAAGGTAAACATGAAAAGCATATGTCTCATGCTGTCCTTCCTCCTGTGCCCTGTCTCTCATGAATTGCCAAAACAAGCATGTGGGAATGCAATATCAATATTGTGGAAAAGTGAGCCACCATTTTCAGAGTTGACAAGTGAAAACAGAATTAGAGAACTTGCACATTTAGCAGCCATCTACATTCATAGATTTCTTTCCAAATTTTCAGAAAAATTAGGCGTAATTTCCAAGTGTGACATAAACACGTCATCATATTCAGCACCAGACTTCAACCAACTCACACTTTCCACTTTCAAACATCTTCGCCCAGTTCTGCTGCTCTTCCAGTGAGACAGATTCTTTCGTTTCATGGCAGTTACTAGTGATTGATGGTTGCTCAAGCAAGCATCTTGAGCATGTCATCCCACTGCCAATACTACCAGCCTGCTCACATGTAAGAGGCTCAACCATTCCTAACAGTACCATAAATTGCAATCAAATATGATTGTAAAATACAAATGTGAGTGTTGCGGTTGTTCTGTCCCCAACTGTCCCATTTCTAAGGAACCAACTGTTCATATTGACATGGTTTGTTTTCATCAGTATTTCATGGGTTGAAGGAGGAGATTAAAAAAATGTGTATCACCTCTTGCTGAAGATTACACTTCTCACATGTATTATCTTGACTCAGAGCTCTTTGAATGTTGCAATGGCACTGGAGACCCTTACTCAATGAGTTTGGTATTAACTGATCACGTACTTTGAGGAGTATAAACTATAAACCCATGCCATACTCTTCAGCATCCCAAGTTCTAACTGCACAAACAAATACTCCTTCATGGTTTCCAACCCTTCTGTACAAGCTGACCCAACCACATCCAATCTGTGCTTACCAAATTCCCACTGTCAGACCAGTACCCCTATTCTTATAAGCTACATGAGGGACTATTACCAGGGAGACACGAGTCCAGTGTCAATGGGACGAAGTATACCAGAAAGAGCTGAGCGTGTTTGAAGCTGAGCATTACACACTCCTCCAATTTTCTTAAAGTCAGATCCTGATCTCCTCGACTCGGGAAGAATTCTGTAGTAGTAGTAGCTTGTGTTGCTGCAATTTCCCCAACAAATGTGTGCAATCCGCCTTTTTTTTTTTAACATGTCCACAAACTGTTTTAGCCTGATCCACTTCCAAAACCTTCAGCTTGATGGACAGGCCAACAGTCTGAGCCACTTATGACAGAGAGGTTCACAACTCTCTCAAAAACAACATTGAAAGAGAACCTAGATGTTGTCCTAAAACCCACAAACTTCTCCATGGAGAAGTTCACCCTTTCAGCAGCAGCACCGAGAGAATGCCTGCCATTTTTTTACCAACACTCAGATGAAGCTCAATTCATTTCTCATTGCTAGTTTTATAGTAATGTACATAAATGGTCAAAAAAAAAAAAGTGTGCATGTGAGCAAGAATAGCGTAAAAATCGGTTTTTAACTTAGCAATAATTATTATAAGGATTAGTGATAAATTTTTGTTTGATTTTGTTTTGTATCGAAATGGCAATGTATCAAAGCATCATATATTCTATCATGCATTATGTCATCATGCATCATGTTATACCCATCAACACAAATCCTATGGTACATATGTATTGTGCAAGGAAAGGTGGGGAAATTTTCAAAATGACTACTACATGGATAAGAAGTTTTATAGATTAATATTTAAATGTTTGTTTACTATACTATAATTGTTAATGCATCAAAAATAAATAAATCAATACATTAAAAAATTTCAAAATACATGGATAAGATATTATCACATTTTCAAGTTTAAGGGTAAAGTAAAATAATTGTTAATTTAGTACCAAACCACCAATTTACTGTTGACACATGATGTGAACAATACATTGAATGTATTACTAATATTTCACACTTGAGAGAAATAAACCCTATATATGAAAATTTGACAACTAGTATATATTTACCATTGTTTTTCAATTATAATCAACTATTATTAAGCATATGTTACTAATACATTACAAATTTATTGATACATTAATGATTTGTTGATATATTAAACAACTTTTGATACACTAAGGTTTTTTCAACTGGTCTAAACATGTGAAAATTTTCAAAATAGATGGACAACATGTTGTCACATTTCCAAGTTTGTGAATAAAGTAAAACAACTATTAATTTAGTAAAAAACCATTAATCTATTATCAAGACATGATGTGAACAATACATGGAATGTATTATATATTTTCACACTTAAAAAATAAACCTTACATATGAAAATTTGACACCTAATATACATTTACTATCATTTTTAAAATTATAACTAAGTATTATTAACCATTAGTGGTACCCGTGACCTTCGGACACCCATGGCTACGTCACTCCAGCCACCCCGAACGCGCAGTGATCCCAACCGACGTTGTGCGGGTATCAGAACCAACCGTGTGTATCCTTAGGTTATCAGTCCGGGTATTTACTCCCTTACCCAACGTGAGAAAAACCAAAACCCCAGTTCTGACATTTTTGAACCTTGGTTCCCAAAAGTTTTGGAAATTTCCGAAAACATGTTCCTTTATGTAACCGCCAGTTCTTTCGGTAATGAAAAAACCATTAATCTATTATCAAGACATGATGTGAGCAATACATGGAATGTATTATATATTTTCACACTTCAAAAATAAACCTTACATATGAAAATTTGACACCTAATATACATTCACTATAATTTTTAAATTTATAACTAACTATTATTAACCATATGTTACTAATACATTAAAGGTTTAACGATACATTAATGATATGTTGATTCAATTAAGATCTTTTCATACACCAAGAATTTTTTCAACCCATTTAAACATAGAAAGAGTGGAATTTTTTTCAAAATAAATGGACAAGAGGTTGTCACGTTTCAAAGTGTATGGGTAAAATAAAAAATTAATTAATTGAATTGAAATGCACCACTATGTCACTGACATGTGGTGTGAATAATACATTGAATGTATTACTAGTATTTGACACTTGAGAAAGCAATCTCTACGTATGGGGAAAAATTGAGATATGGTATACATTTCACACCATTTAAAAAATTTAATCAATTATTATTTACCATGTGATTTTTTATACATTAAAAAATAATTCAACATGCCTACACATAGGAAGGGTGGGAAAATTTTCAAAATGTGGTTATAAGAAGTTGTCACATTTCCAACATTATGGCTAAAATAAGATCAATGTTAATATATTTAGAAACATCAATATGTTTTTAACACATGGTGTGAACAATACATGGAGCTTATTACAAGTAATCCATACTTGAAAAATGAATGGCTACATATTAAAATTGACACGTGTTATACTTTTTTTTTTGGGACACTTTTCAATTTTAAATAATTGAAATTTGCATTTTTTAGGCTATTATAAATATTTCTTGAACTTTTAATGAGGATTATTTTGTAGATTAGGTTTTGGGATCACATTTTTCAAACTTTTGCATATCAAGTGACATGAACTTCATATGACTTTTCTTGTGTTATTCCAAGGGTGTTTGGGAGCATGCTTCTGACATTTTTACAAAGTTCACATGTCATTGTGACCTAATTTTATGTAATTGAAATATTTATCATGTGTTTAGCATGTATGTTGATTATCACAAATTTGAATGCCAGGTGCATAGAAACTAATGTCTTCTCAATGTAAAAAATTAGAACACATTAGTTTTACATGCATGCACTAGAAGAAAAGTAAAAAATTTCAACTAAATTTTGTAATTATATATTTTTTCAAAATATATTAAACTAAATATTTAGGTAGGTGGGGAAGTAGGTTGTTAAATAAATTTTCTTATTTTATTTTAGGTTCAGCCTTTAGAATTAAACCTTTTAAATAGGCTCATTCATAATATGTGTTTTCAATCTTCCAAATGCATCTTGTTATATAGTTTACAAGATTGAAATGTAGAACAAAAGATATGGGATAAATTTCTAGTCAAAATTTAGTCATATATTAATTTGCAATTAAAACATTTATCCAATACCTTTTGTTCTTTTTTTTTCATGTTGTAAATTATATATGTTAATCTTCCCACCTTGCATAACCTTTCCACAGAACAATTATTTGAAAAATCAATGGTTATCTTACCATTAAAATGTAATATTTAAAATCTCAAGAAAATTGTTTGAAGATGAAATTTGAGATTTAAGTTCTGAAAATTACTATATCAATTCTGACAATAGTAATTTGAATATGAAATTTCTCAAAATTTAAATTCTGAAAATTAATATTTCAACTCTGAAAAATGTTAATTGAATATGAAACTTGATATTTTATTTCTGAATAATCTTATTTGAATCTGGAAATTAATATTTCAATCCTGAAAATTGTTGTTTGAATATGAATTTGATATTTGAATTTTGAAATTTATTATTTGCAACTAAAAAGTGATATTTCAATCCAAAAAATTCTTATTTGAATCTCAAAATTGATATTTCAAATTTAAAAGTTATTATTTGAATTTGAAAATTCATATTTGAACTCTAATCATTTTTTTGGTATCAAAAAATTGATATTTGAATTCTAAAAAAGCTTATTTGAATTTGAAATTCAATATTTGATTTCTGAAAATGTTTATTTGAATCTGGAAATTGATATTTAAACCCCAAATTTTGTTATTTGAATGTGAAATTTGATATTTTAATTCTGAAAATTGTTAGTTGCAACTTTAGAAATGATATTTCAATTCCAAAATTTGTTATTTGATTTTGAAAATTCATATTTAAATTCTGGAAATTATTACTTAAATTTCAAAACTGTAATTTGAATATTAAAAATTATTATTTGAATTTAAAAATTGATATTCGAATTTTTGAAATATTTATTTTAATTAAAATTTTGATATTTTAATTTGAAAATCATTATTTGAAACTGAAATTTGATATATCAATTTTGAGAAATTTCAGTTGAATTCGAAAATTTGTATTTGAATTCTAAAAAGTTTTATTTGAATCTGAAACTTGATATTTCCATTCTAAAAGTTTTATTTAATTTTCTAAAAATCAAAATACGAATCTCAGATTTGTATAACAAATTTCAGAATTGAAATATCAATTTCCAGATTCAATTAAGAATTTTTGAATTCAAATAAAATTTTCATAATTGAATTTTTAATTTCTAGAATTGAAATATCAATTTTCAGATCCAAATGTCATTAAAAAAATTCAAAAATTAATTTTTAGAATGAAAAAAATAGTTTACAGATTGAAATAACAATTTTTAATTCAAATATTACTTTTCAGAATTAAAAAAAATTAGATTAAAAATTTATTCATATAATAATTTACATAATTGAAAATTATTTTTGTAGATTGAAACGATATTTTTTAGAATTGAGATATGAACTTTCACATTCAAATAAAAATATTTGAAATACTTGTTTGAAATTCCAATTGAAGTTTCAAAAAAATTGATTGTAATGGGTATGAATGGCATATTTTTTGAAAAATAAAGAAAGGTGAGAAGGTTGTTGAAAATATCAAAACCAAAACAAAAGGTTCTTTCTTGAAAAATAATATCACCAAATGGCAAAAAGTCACCACAAACAACAGGTTGCTAAAACCCTTAATATGTTCACAATATATTAAGGTGTGAACATTGATAATTAGTTGCAAAAGAAATCAAATATAACCATAACCAACACAAAGTTGCATGTAATCACAAAAAGAATGGTTACATATTACAAGATTTCTTTTAATGATGGAGAGGAAGTTGTTGCATTTGTATGAAAATGGCCATCAAGCTAAAATGCAAACATTAAAAAATGTAGTTCAAACACCACCATATAGGCCTTTTGATCATGAAAATTTGTTGTGGGAAGTTATCACTTGACACACTAGGATGCAATAAGGCCCTTGCTTTGTTGATGTTGCATTCATACCCACACAACTCATGTGCTTGATTTTATAGATGGCAAAAAAGGTCAAGATGGTGGATGATGTTGATTTCCTTACAAAAAATGCATTATCCACCTTGACAATGATTTACAACAACCACAAATAAATAGTGTTTCCGAGTTTTCAGGGTTCAAATTTTAATTTCTACTACATTCCTACCCCAAGATTTGCATATGTATTATACATGTATAGACGTGATATTCACCATTTGATGAATTAATTTTATTATTCTATAAACATGAAATATGTGATTAATTGTATGTTTTGTAATGTAATTTATGTTCATTTGTAGCACTAAATTGGTTGACATGGTTATTCATATGTACGAATGTTGATATGGTCCCAATGATCTCACAAATGTTGTTAAGGATATTACACACTGCCACAATGCAACTCCAAAAAAATTGAACATCAATGGAAGAGTAATCCCATAAAGGATTAGTCACAAGGGTACACGAGATTCTAGGAAAAAATGGGATAGTTCTATAAAAAGAGGATGTAGAACTAAATTCACCATTAAGACATCATATTTGCTCAAGCATGTATTAGAGTTAAGTTTCATTCAATAAAATCATGTTAATCAAGATGGTTTACATGTCCATGGGGATTTAAAGGTGTGTGATAGATTTACATTTGCTGCCCATTTATTACAAGAGATCAAAGATTTTGTGATGGACAACTAAGGCTTGGACTCACATTGTTTCAAATTATGGCAAAACATAGGCAACATGTGAAGATTATCATGTTAGGGACATGTGGGTTAAATAGAGACATGTTCTTCATTGAACAAGATGTTAAGGTGTTGTCTGGGAAATTGGTTCAAGAAACATACTAGCTACATAAAAATCATGCAAAAAATGTGTGTATGTGGGGTTCAACAAAATACTAAATCAATGTTTTATTATTAAAAAATTGGGGTAGATGTGGATGGTGGTCTCATTAGGCAAAACATGCCTTTCACTTTGGGTATCCAAACACCATGGCAAAAGGAGATGATGATTGAACATGAGCACCAAGGGGGTGTTATAATTGATGCAACCTTTGGGACAAATGAAAAAAAAGTGATACATAATACATGCACATATGATTTAATACATTGGTATATATGTAGTATAATGCCATTGAAACATTAACAGGACAAATCAATGGACAAATAAATACATGTAGAAATTTGTAAATGTTAATAGATTATTCATTATGTCTTTTGTCAACGTTCAATTAACATATGATATTACATTGTTCTATTGTGAATTGTGGCAATTCCCCTTTTATACCATGATGATGTTTAACCAATGGTTCAATGGCATTCCTATAACATATTGTATCACATCACAATGTTGGCAAGAGGACTTGACACCATGGATGCATGCTTTGAATGAAAACATTCACAATACTCATTCATCATAGCATTCCAACGCTTTCATTGCTGATTGTGCCCAAGGGGAAATCAACCACAAGTAAAATCCCTACCCCTCCCCTATTTCTATCCAACAAATTGCCAGCTATGTATAATTCATGTCATTTGCCCCAATGGATGTAACATGTGTCAACATTGATTGTATTTAAATCCACCAAGTTTCATGTATAATGCATTTTCTTTCTTGTAGGATTATATGGCCAAACACTACCATTTTCTTATGTTTGTGGCATTTTAAAACTTTTAAAAAATTAGGTAAAGAAATCTTTAACCCAAAAGATTTAAGATGGGTAATGCAATTTCAAGACATAATTGCCTACATTTCAAAACGAAATCGCCCGCATTTCAAATGCCATGAGCAATTTAGTTTCAAAATTGTCCACACTTCAAATGTTGCTAACAATTTCATTTTGAAATTGCCCTGCTTTCTTGGGTGGAACAAATCCGCTTTATAACATGGTATCCAAATACACTAAATTTTCTTTTGGCAGTGCTTCATGACCAGTTCATAGTAGGGAAAGATTTGGGCACATTGGAATTTTAGTCCTTTTCCTCCCCCAACTGCACCAGCAACTCACAAGCTCACCATGAAGAATGGATGGTAAGTGGATTGTAAACATTTTTCTGTTGGGTTCCATCCCCTAGCTAACCATGTTGATTGACCTATATCTTACAGAATGGGTGACACAAGATGGAACCAGATATCAACTCATTTGATGTTCATCCACAACTGAGTCATAATAGCATCCAGTGGACAGTGCACTGGTGGGTCCTGGTTCACTCTGTCCCTTCATGTGGCAGTTAGAAAAGTGTCTTCTTCCTTGGAGCCGAAGGAGGTCACAGTTAAGGATACACACACTGAAGTCATATGATAAGCTTGCTCATTCATTCTTCATCATGCAAAGGAAAGATAGGATTTTCAGGAAGAACAAATAATTTGTAGTAGTAGGTAGTAGTTGGAGAGCTGATGCAGATTAAGAAGAAGAATTGAGTAGCAATTGGGATGATTGTTTATAGTTTGTTACACACACCTGGAAAGCAGAGTTCAACGCTGGGTTTCACAGCACTACTCCTGCTGCTGGTGCTGCTGGTGCTGCTTCCTGTAAGCCATTTTTTGGCCCCTTGGTGGTGAATCATGGTACAATCTTTGCCCATCAAAATCCCTTGATTGTTTCAGTTCCGCAGATTGTTTCATTGTTGATTGGGTTTTTCCACACACTGATGATTTGGAGGCAAGAACACAAAACTGAAAGAAGATGTATGGCAAGAAATAGCAATGAGAAATCAATATAATTAGCTGCTACTACACATAAAATGCGGTTGCTGATGCTCAAGTCTCTGAACCAGAAAAATCTGCTATTTTTCAATCTTCGCACTCTGGATCTGTTGGAAACATAGCATGTTGATCAAGAAGCCACTCACTGTTGGTGACCATAACTGAAAATTAAAAACCATAGTACCTTGCAGGCAGAGGTTTTGATGTGGAAAGATCTGTCAGAGGCCCAACTCATCAAAATCTTGGAGCCAAAGGAAACTCTTGAAGTTCGAAGGTATGCTGCTTGTCCTCACCCTTGTTGTTGTTTGTCTTCTCTTTGCTGGTCTGCAATTATTAAAAACAACAACGAGCACTTTATTTTGTGGTTTGATAACAGGAATGTACAGGATGCACTCAACATTGTAGATGATGGTGATGATATTGGTGAAATCTTGATTGACCTCTACTACAATGCTATTGCGTATCCCTCCCATAACAACAATAATGTTGAGGATACTGAACTTTTTTGCCATATGAATTTCCATGGTCATAGTGGAGGGCATCATCAAGGCTATCAATACACAAAAATTCTGGTCATGATGAACACAACCCTGAACACAAGAGAGTAGGTTCGCACAGGAGCAGAAGTTCACCATGGAGAAAATTTCTACCCTAGTTTCAATTGTCAAAGCTGTTCATACACAGTCCACTGGTAATGAAACCAACAACCCTATTGATTTTTGAGTCTGTTGCTATACCTCTAAAGAGTTGATGCTTGAAATTATGTGACCAAATATTCACCAGTGAAGCTTCAGAAAATCGGAAGAGGTTCAAATTGGTGGGTTTTACATGGTGGCAGTTGGACGCCTTGCAATGGACAAAAGCTGGGAGAAGACCAAGCAAATTCTTCTCACTCATAGTGTGCAACGACCACCTTTCTCAGTCAGTGTGTTCTCCTTGGCAGACCTTCAGGCAATCACCCATTACCTCCTGCACACGTGCGTCAACCAAGATCCAAATCTTTTGCTCAATTAAGGTTTCTTTCATAGAAAACCAGAAGAATGATCAGTTGAATTGTGAGCAATGAATTGTGAGCTTCATTGAAGACTTCCATTAATAGAGCTCCTCTAATACTGTTAAGAGGTTGTGATGTTGAACTCATACATGACAAAACATATTAACAGGTTCTACACTTCAGAGATCAAGGAATCCTTGTAGTACAGTAATACATGAGCATCACAGCAGTTGATGGAGCTCATGACTCTTTTGCTCAGAACACATCAAGAAACTTGATAGTAGAGAATGTAACCCTTGCAAGACAGGTGTCCAAATGCAGGTATTTCCGGCACTACAAGATGTACCAGTATGCATGTATGCCCACATTTGTCCTGAATATTGCCACTTTGGAGCTTAGTAACTTTGTTCAGACATCACCCATTGTGCCACCACTGCAGGAGTTTATGAATCAAGAAGAATATGATATTGAGCAGGCTCTCATTCAAAAACAAAAAGAGGTAGGAGGTTGCAAATTTGACAAGAATGTCATTGGCAGCACAAGCAGTGAAGATAATGAACATTCTATATCTTGATTGCCTGCAAAAGTTTAGGTTCTCTAGACAGCACTTGTGTGGAAGGAGGCAGCCTTTTGTGCCTTAAGAAGATCAAAAATTGCACCACAGTTTGTGTTTCAATGTCTGTTTACCTGGGAACTGTAGGAAGAGGAGGCAAAACGACTTGAAGAAGAAAGACTAGCTGCTGAAGCTGCTCGACAGCATGAAATTGAATTAGCTTATTTAGGTGAGTTGTCAGAAACTTGCCTTCACTACTCTGTTCTTCCAAATTGCCACTTCAAAATGGACAAAGCAATTGATTCAGGTCACACTTCTTTTCCGTCAATTTTATGTTGACATGTATGTTACCCTAAGTATGGGAAAATCAAACCGAAATACTTATTGCAACTCTGTCACCTACCAAATTTGGAGGAGTAAGTAGAGACCAGCATTAATATTCAGCATTTCTTGTACTTACACATCTATGTAGTGACTATGAAGTTGATTCCAAAGCACATGCAAAAATTGAGTGATCAAACAACTTCAAAGGACCAGTAAGTCAAAAAAATTGGTGCACTGATTTGAGGTTTTCTGGTTGGACATGAAACAGCGGCTGTACCTGATGAGATCACTGTGAAGGTGTTAGCAGCACTGCAGAAGCATCTTGGGCAGATGCGGATAGAACTTGAGGACCAGATTCATGTCACAGAAGAAAAGGTGATACAGAAGCTGTCAACCATGGATGAAAGCCACCCCAGCAAAATGGCTGAACAGCAGCAGCCCAGTAAAATGAAACCTGCATAATACCATACACTGGTTTGATAGGCAGCAGTGGCAAAGAAGATACAACATTTCAAGAAGCCTAAATTATAGATGATCATCATATGACATTTTGAGAAACATAAATTCTAGTTACATTCCCAGTGCTAGGAATGTAACTGTATTTCATCAGGGCAGCACTGCTAAATAATCTCACCTTCACAACTCCTCAAAGGTTACAGTGATACACCCAGAGAGCAGAATACAGGCCATACTTGGAAGCTGTGCATCAACTTCAAACAAATGAACCCCACTACTAGGTTAAAAACCATAAATTTGATAAATTCAATGATTACTCTGAGGCAAAGATGCTGTCCAAGAGCTTAACTCTTGCAACCAATGTTGCCCCCAAGGCCAGTTGAATGAATACCAGGAACAACAGAAGGTTGCATGAATTTGACAGTGAGTAAAAGTTCATAAAGTTCCATTGCCATTGAAAGAAAGGAACAGAGTTCACTGTTGCAGTAGACCCTGTAAGCAACCCAGTATGCACTATGCACCTCACAATGTCATGTTAGGTCCTCACCTGCTTAGGGTTGGAACCTAAATAAAAAAGAACACATGGTTTACTATCCCAGTCAGGAGTTGAGCACACTCAAACACTGTGCACCAGCTTTTTCACCTGCTTACAGCTAGTTGGAATCTGAATACAAAGTCACACTAGACAAAGCTGAATAACTGTTTTGAAATTGACACTCACACCTACAATCAGACTGCTGCTCCTGTGGAGCTCTTAGTCCATCATGGCCGCTACAAATTTGCTGGTACCAGAGATAAAAAATGAAGCCACTTCATACAGCTTCAGTTACATAGGGAATGTACACCTACTACCTTCTGGAAGCTCTAAATCTTCAAAGAGGGTCTCTTTTGAACAATAGCTACATGTAACAACTGTCTGATCACAACTTGTTTCCCTCCATAATTTCACAATCAGTACTGCAGCCATGCATCCTGATCCAGACAATTATCTGCTGGATGCTAGTTACTCTGTGTCCTGGTAAAGCTCTCTGCAATTGATCAATAAGAAACCATCAGAATAGCATGCTGCAAACAGGCCTTAGTACAGGAAAGAGATGCTGAGATCTCTTGGTCAAAGCCTAAAATGAGATTTTACACCACCCTGATTATGAAACAATTAGACAGCCTTCATATCATTCATCAGTAGATGGTGAGCTACTACCTGAAAACTATAGTGATTCTGTACACTAGCTTTTCAGTGAGAAGTAGAGAGGCAGCAAATAACCCATTCTTGGCACAAGCTACATTTGGTGACTGACCTCCTGTAAACTGGATAGAAAGGAAGAGTTTAGTAGCTCCTTGACATTACCTAAAGACTTACAAGAATCTGGGTAACAGTCAAATGAGCCTTGCCTTCAGGTGCTGGTGCAATGGGAAACCGGGTTCGAAGTAAAGCTGAATGGAATATGCGCTTCTCATACAATCCTATATCTGACATAGTCAAGTTACCCTGTCCAGAAACAGGATCAGCCAGCCAACAAACACAATATAGAGTCAAGATCTGATAAGCCCTCAAAAGGCTTTTGGGGTAACCATATACAAACGTTCACATCCAGAGGGAAGACTCATTCATGATGTTGGCCAGGACTCAAGTCAAGTAGTATCCTCAATCCAAGCTGCAACTTGTGAGAATGAGCTCCATTTCATTTTAGCTTGCCCCTGTACAAGCAAGCATCTATGACTAAGGGATGGACAGGCCTGCCTAAAGGAAAAAATTTGTCAACAAAAAGAACATAATGACAAAAAGTTTGAAATCACCTCTGCTGCCATTTGAGCACGGACATTGTTGGCATACAGTTTGGGATCAGTTAACTCCTTTTCAGATGGAGAGTATACTGGTAGCTGAATAACTTCCATGTGGTTCACAAACTGGCACATCAAGATCACCAAATGCCGAAACTGCAGAGTGCAAAATCAATTTAGCAGCACATCTCAAAAATTGACCCAGCCTGAAATACATACTTAGAACAGTCAACTACAGAAACTTGGGAATCAGGCACTTGCCCCAGAGATGGTATCCCAGGCAGGGCTAAAACGCTTGTATGGGTACTTTAGAATCACTGGTTTAACTGGTGTTTGGGCCAAAAAAGCTCCTGTTTTGAAAGGCAGCAAGTGTTCTCCATTCGTTGTAGTGCCCTCTGTCCATCAGGGAAAGCTGCAACATCAGCATCTGGTTCCCCAACATTGAGACCAGACGATTGTAAACTAGTGTAGCCTTGTGCACAAAAGTTCAACTGCTGGTGGGAACTGCATGAGGGGAATGACACCTACCAGAAGAATATGTGAAGAGGGAGAATGGTGATCTATACCTGGAAATAACAAAACTGCTGGCGCAGTTGGGTCACCATAAGCAGCTTGTAACCGTTCAGAAACCAATGCTGAGAGGAACAATAGCAAAGTGAATATGTCAAATGAAGGAACAGGACAGAAACAAGAACACTTGAACATACATCAGCTGCTATTTACAAACTGAGATCATCTAACCATACCCTCCAGCAGCTACATGAATACTGGAGAATTTTACCTGAAACCCCTTTGAAATCAGAAGACTTGGATTCCCGTTGAACATATACACAACCAAGGCATTTACTGTGATGGCCCAATCAATACCCACAACTTTGTCAATGGGTCTACAACTCTATAAACTATTGAGACATCATGAGCTTGTATTGAAACTCGAAGGAAGGCAATACATAAACCAACTCAATAGGAGAGATGAATCCTCATGAATTACATGAACCAATCATGGGATTGGCAATCCTGAAACAGCAAAACTTCAGTTCAGCTTATTACTGATGGGAGGATGACAAACCTGATCAAACCAACCAAAGGCAGCTTCCCCACTGATCTCTTTCCAACGACACATGCACACCAGAAGAACTCCAAGGTAAGAGTCTCACCAGGCTCCAAGTGCTAAAGAGAACAGTCACCTCACTTTGGGAGGTAAAACACAACATTGTCAAAAATAGACTGTATCCATTGAGAACATTGCAATATTTAAGGGATGATGAAACCTATGATCATATTAATAGATCAGCCACTCAATCAATTCTGCATAAGTGCTTTCCACCATGACTTGAATCATCCAATCTGAGCAGGGTGAAGGATATTCTCTTTTCTAGTTCAAGGTTTGAAGGCATGGAACAACAAAGGGACATTACAGACATAATACAGAATGATCTGACAAATGTCTTGATTGTCCTAAAGGTACAGAAAGAACAGTTCAGGGCAAATAAGATAGTGCAACCATGAAAGTAAAATTACTTCTTAAGCAGATAACCACTGCAACAAAAAAACAAAGCAAGGGATGTGGCTTACTTTCGCAACAAAACTGGGAAAGGAAGCAGACATGTGGTACAGAATATCCAAATATGAGACGTGATTGGATACTATAGCCCCAAACTGCTCCTCTTCCTCCTCTTCCTCTTCTTCCTCATCATCCTGCACACCCGCTAGCTGCTTCACTTAGTATGGCAACTTCCAGAAATTTTTAAAGTGAGCAAAAAAGAATATGCAAGAGTATCATTATTATTGCACAAAAAATCCAACAACAAAACTTTGAAGATAACTGTTGCATCAATTCCTGCAAAACCAAAACAAACATGACAAGAACTAGAGCAGTCATAATCATCTGTGCCACTAACAAAGTATTTCACCATCACCTCCATTATGAACAGCAGTGACTAGCTGCCATTAATCCCCAGTGATTTGACCAACTCTGGACGATGGTTGTAGGCAAATATATTACTCTGCTCAAAATTTCAGGTGAACAATTATATAAACTCTGTGTCCTGAGTTTCTGTGGCATTCTGAGAAGCAACAGAAAGACTCATTACTGAAAGGGCTACCTCCTTGAAGCAACTCAGTGAAGTTGGAAGAGGGTTAAGGATGGACTAGGAGTATGGCATAAGAATCTTTGGATAATCTACGAACCACATAAAGAGGCACATACATATAGAATGTCAGATGACCCAAGAGTTTGCAAAATTTGCATAAAGAACTATTAGTCAAGAGACAACCGGTCTCTTATGGCCACAAAATTGGCCTAAATGCCATTTCCACTCAGGTGAAAGCTTTCAAGCTTTCTTGTTGAATTTGGTTGATATGATACATTTATCGGAATCTTAGAAGATGGTGAAGGTGATAGTTGCCTGTCTATCTTTGTCCCAGAGGTGCTTGCTGGGGAGATAAATAGGACTGCCATCATCCACATCAGTATCCCTCTTTGTGAACTCCTACCATCAAAATCTCCTTAAGTAAATTTCAGGCATTATTGAGAGGCTTAGGGTGCCACAGACATGAAGATCATACACTAGTTCAAGAGTTACACATATAATGGTGATGAGAGGAGCAAGTGCTCACCTTCCTTTCATGTGAGGATGCAGCAGCTCCAAGATGAAGGAGTTGACGATCAGGTGTGCGATGAACCACATGAATGTTGTAAAATCCAAATACAAACAACATGACCCGAGCAAGAAACCTGCCAGATCGAACGACGATGGCTCGCCGTGCGCCTGTCATATGCGCAAAGCTCTCTTGCCCTTCATCGTTGGATGATGCCACTACTCGAAGAGTACAAACCTTGCAGATTAGGTAGAAAACCACCAGAAAGAATAACAGCAAACAGAATCGAATTGGACACAATGTAAGAAGAGCCAAGAGCAATTTCACTTTCTCCAAAACTGGCACACTGTTCATGCCCCAGTTACCATACATGTCATGTCGCATATATGCTGCATACTTCACCTCCATCTCCTTCACGGTTTGAGCTGCTACTTCTACTCCCTCAGATGATGATGATGCTGCTGCTGCTTTGGAACTAGTACTTTCCTGCTGAATTTCCTCGCTCCTGCCGTTATGATGTTTCCCCAAAAGAGGCGACTGATCTTGATCCATTCCTTCGCCTCCTCCTCCTCCTCCGCTATCCATAAATCCCGATACAGTGGGAAGCGTGTCCTCCGAGTTCTCCTCCACTTCAGCTCCTCCGGCACCAGTCACGCGATGATGATGTCTCTCAAAGCTCTCTTGCATCTTTTGTTTCTCAAATGGTCGACCAAGGCTTCCATCTTGAGGTACCCCAGCAGCAACAGCAGCAGCAGCAGCAGAAGAAGAAGAAGACTCAGTTTTCTTTGATGCGGAAGCAATCGTCTCTTGCTCATCCTTCTCATCCTCTTCCTCCTCCTCCTTCTTCACTCTCCTCAGAAGCTCCATTTCCTTCAAAGGGTTCACCATTGTTGTAACACCCAAAAGCCAGCACCCAAAAAATTTCAAAAATTGTAAAACAATTTGAGAGAAACTAGAAATCATGCCAGCTTCAGATCGCGATCATTACATTACAAACACCCAAAAACCCAAAACAAATTAAAAAAAAAAAAAAACCCTCGAGGAAGGAAATTCGACAAATCGCGTCTCCCCGAGATCGAACGAGTGAACCGGACTGAACTCACACACAACGCCAAAAAAAAAAATCGAGCGAGCGCCACGAATCCGTCACAAACCCTAAAAAAGACCATACCTCTGTTGCTTGGATGAAGTGAAACTTCCGTCTCGTTTCCCACTTTCTTTGTTGCCCTTGTTACCTTACCTTATAGTAGCTTAAGGGAT
>Ga0209611_10003307_pt1 | contig 28030 bp, 22 predicted proteins | sample S1TSphgellanicum_3_FD_187693 | JGI IMG/M metagenome (GOLD analysis project Ga0209611, IMG submission 187693) | Host-associated microbial communities from peat moss isolated from Minnesota, USA - S1T2_Fc - Sphagnum magellanicum MG (SPAdes) (version 2) | ecosystem: Host-associated > Plants > Peat...
CAAAAAACAGAAGTGGAAAGGTACCTCCAGGGCACCAAAAACTCTGTTTCCAGTTGTAGTCCTGACCAAACCCACATCAAGAAGAGCCCTAAATGGCCGTTTGCCCTAACCCTCCTCAACATTGAAGTCCTCACCAGTAGCCTGCAGACAGGAACAACCAAAACATCAAAATATCAACCTAATTCTGGCCTACACATGGTAGATATTGCTGTGGCTGCCACTACTATTAAGTGACTTCAAAAAGCTGTCATTGCAGCTATGAACCCAATATGCCCATGAGTCAGAAGCAATTATACATCAAATAGCACAATGTTTGCATGCAATAACCAAATAAATCACAAACCGTTTCATTGCCTGGGTAGTCCTCATCAAGCTCAAACTTCTTCAAGTGATGTCGAGCCAGCAAAAGACCTGTGCAGTAAGCTGCGATGGACCACCATAAGACACGTCCAACCCATCCATTAATGAAAGTGGAGCTTGGGGAAGGCAATTACGAGCATTGCTTCTCAGGCACAGAAGTGCCAACAGCTACTTGCTCCACATGCTTTCAAAGATTATTTTGAACTGGCACACAGAACACATACCAGCAGCATAATTGGTGAAACCACCCTTCAAGCCATAGCGTGGAAGCTCATGGGCATAGAGAGCAGTCTGCACAATGTCACCACAAGAGTGGCATAGGTGATTTGAGCCACAATGTCTTTGTTGGTCTGGACAAATAAATGTCAAGGAACAGATGCATATACTATTCAGGTTCCAACATACACAACTAGTAAAGCAGAATTGACATAACACATTAGGATTCAAAAACTGGAGACAGGCAGTCATGCAGGGGCACTACACATCACTTTTTCCTGCCACTCAAATCAACTATTAATGAAGAGATTACAAAGAAAATTGGACTTATGTGCAGACACTGTCAGTCTCAATCAAAATTCAGAGAGTGCCACCTAGATCACAAGGAATAGAATATCTAACAGATTCCAACAATCACACACACATTATCACACAGAACATGAAAAAATGAATTCATATTGAAGAGGCAGACAACTCCAGGTAATGAAATGTGAAAGAAAGAAACATGTATGGCTATTATAAGGCAAAGCAGGATTCTCAGGCTAATCTAAACAAGGACTTAACAACAGAGGATACAAATCGGACAACATAGCGGTACTTTGGGGTGTTGTACTTGTTCTTGTCCTGAGTGGTAAGACAAATCCTGGCCCAATAGTCAGTTTTCCCAGCTGCACAATGCACATAGGAGAGTGTACATCAGAACAAGACAGCAATGCACACATTGGTTCAGACAGTACCTACATGCAGGTTCTCCAAATTGCTCCCCACCCTCCAAATGTGAATCTTTGATCACCATATATGCATTGTTATTGCACACGTGATTGCCTACAGAAAACTGACCTCACCTGCACCTGTACTTGACTTGAAACCTTTTGAAGTAGGCCTTGGTCATGTGTGACTTGACGTACACCTGCACAGTAATGCGGAACACTCCGCAGTGAAGAGTTCCACCTACAGCTCTATGCAGTTGCCACTACATTCAGATCCTGGAAAATAGGTCATTAGAAGGTTTAGGGTTTCCCATAACACAAAGTGATTTTTCGGCTGGATTATAGTAGGGTTTAAACAGAAACTAAGAGTTTCCTCCAACGAGCAAATGTGAAGCAAGTCAAAAAGACACAGCGATGTCTATGACTCTCCGGCATCTCCTTCCTAGACATTTACCGATGCAAAGCACCAGGCATCTTACCTTGACACATGACTCAAGAACCATACTTGAATACATAAAACCAAAGACCGTCAACCAGAAACCTCTGGAAAAAGACAATATGGCACCAATTAGTGCAGCATAGCAGGCACGCAACAGACGCAAATAAGCCTGTGAGATTGAAACCACGTGACCAAAAATCCCGTGGATTAAACTTCCATACCAAACACTTGAAGCTCGGGCCGTAAGCATCTCTGAAGACTGAAGACGCATTCAGTAACACGCTTGTCACCAAGAAAAAGGACTCTTACCTTCCCTTTTCTTCCTCCCCCCCTCGTCTTCCTTATTCTTACTCTTCTTCTACTTGCTTTTCTTTGGACAATCAATCACCAGCCAATGTGGCAACATACCAAAATTTATTATAAAAAAACACTGGTTAGAAAGTTGCAAGTCAGTTTCAGGAGATGGAAAGCAGCCAAAATCAAAGAGCTTTACAATATAGAAAAACTTGAGATATTAGCACTCCAACAAAAGGATTCCAGATAACTAACAAAAAGTAATCCAATTTCATGATAACAACATCATTCCTACACACTAATCATATTTGCATATCACACTCAGAACTTGCCAAAACCCTAAAAAAACTTAACAAAAAAAAAACACCCCAATAAAGAAAACCCAACTAAACATTATGATATCTATATGCTATGTGCTTTCCATGATAAGTGACACTCAGTGCAAAATCACAGGTCGGTTTCAAGAGATGGATAGGTAGGGTGTTCTTAGGAAGGGCTATTAAAGCATCTCCACACCACACCTGCAAACAGCCCTTTTCATCAAATCTTGCATCAGGATAGCGTGAATCCTGCTGCAATCCTGTATTGATCTCCATTTTGCAGTGGTCATTTTAACCCCTTTTTAAAATCTTTTTTCTACTATGGATTCGGACAGTGACTATTACTCGTCCAGATGTAAAGACATAAATGGTCTTTGAGTGTTTAAAGGGAACTTTTATGACGTTTGTGGGTGGGGACAATGATCATTAAACACTATTCTATTTTTAAATGAAGGAGTTGTTTAGAGTTTTGGGGTGGAGATGCTCTTAGTCAATCCAGGCCAAAAATAGTAGAACCCAATTTTAAGAATAGAAATTTCCATGCAACCAATGAGAAGTCGCTTCATGGAGTGAAGTGAAGTGAAGGGGCCATCCCTTTTTTTTCTTGCCTCTTTTTGTTTTCAAGAGATGGATAGTGGTTAGCAGCAAAGAGCTTGACTCTAATACACATATACATATGCTCCAAAACAATTTCAGGCCTCAAAAAATTAATTCCAAACAACTACTTAAATTGGATTTTCAGAGAATCACATCGTTTTCCTACAAGTAATTATCTGTTTTTGCTATGTCTGATTCCGATTTCCGGATCTGTAGTCATTCCTACCAGAAGTTCTCATGTTGCACATGATCATGTGCACTGGATAGAATTTGCACAAAAAAGCTAGCTTCAATAGATAAACTTGTATTACTCATCTGATGAGCTCACCCACTCTCTTCACCCTACCCACCTTGAGTGAAAGTCTGATCTGTTTGAAGCTATATGAACAAGCTCCAATGTTCACATTTTGCACTCCCATCCTCCAATCATTTGCATCGGACTTTGTGTTTCTTTCAGGCTTCTTTTCTTTGCTGATTGTTCCAAACTCCCAGTGCTGCCAATCATCAAGCTTCATAAGGTGTCACTGGCCATGATGTCAACAACCAAAGCTCAAGTAACATTCACACTGCTCCAATGTGCAGTACTCATGCTGCTGATGCTGCAGCAGCAGCAAACAGCGATGGCTCATAACTACATAGTGGGCGATGAAGCCTATTGGGAGGTGCCCCCTTTCCCAACCTACTATGATGTGTGGGCTGCCCATGCCGGCCCCTTTCTCATGGGCGATACTCTTAGTAAGACATTATGAATTCCTCCATTCTCTGAAAACCAATTGCATTCTAACTCGTGTCTAACTTCACATATATGTCATGCAATCATCAATCTCCCCATGCCAATGCTCAATGCACAGAGCACAATGCTCAGTGCTCTTTTGTCAAGTGTGTATTACAAAACATTAGTTGTATTGTAGTTTTATCGAACATTGCAAATCTTGTTTAGTTGATTTATTGATATGTTATTGATATGTTAATGATATGTTATTGCAGATTTTGTGTATAGAAGAGGTGATAGTGTATTGCGTGTAAATGGACCGGATTATGCCACTTGCAACATAGCAGACCCAATTGAATCTTGGACTTGGGGACCTCACTCATACTCTCTTAATATGGTGGGGAATATTTACTTCATCAGCGGAACTCCAGGTCATTGTGCCTCTGGCCAACGTTTGGCCATGCTTGTGATCTAGTGATGTTCTTGAACTACCATGACAAAATGAGCAAGTACGAAGTTTATTTCTTGTTGCTACGCATTCTATTATGAATCATGTTGTTTTTATTTCAAGTTGAAAATAAACTTCCAAGTTGCAAAACAAAGTTTAGAACTTTGTTTGTTTGTTATAAATAGGAGGAAGAGGTTGCAAAGTTGAAATTGTATTTTAGATTTTGTTAAGGTTTGTGCACCATCAATAACATCTCTGAGTAAAATGTGACATAATTATGTGTTAAAAGCTTCAAATTATTGTTAAAAGTTCTTTCAACTTTGCATATGTTATGCATGCAACATGTAAATACTAATTCACTAAGGTAACTCTTTAAAACAATTCAAAGCATTGATTTGAACAATCTCACTTACCACAATTGTTTTCTTTGCACCTAGACACAAAGCAACCTATTTGAAACTATTACAACATTTAAGCACTAGTTTACTCAAGCTATTTCCTCAAAAAAATTCGAGGCTCCCATTTTAACAACTTCATATGCTCTAATAAGGTTTTTTTCACCCCTACACAAAGGTTTATTTTACCAACCTTGTATTTTTACATTAAATCATAATTCTTGTTGGTATACACAACAAATGGTAACAAAATCACAAACATATGAGGAGAAAATGTTATCACTATTTTTAAACAACAATTTGGTGCTTCTAAAACAATAACTAAAAAAAACTTACTATGGCCACCTATCAACCCTTCACAAATGTCTTCTATGATTATCATTATAAGTTTCTTGAAACGTCTCAACTTTTGATGCAAGCGCATTGTCACATGACAATAGATGGAAATCAAATTACTTATTCTTCAAATAAAATAACAAAAATCTATTAAAGAATAAACCAAGAGAAGAAGACATAAACTTCAAAACAAGAATAAAATGTTGAATAAAATGTACATTAATAGTCTTATGGAAAAAATTGGAAGACCATATTAATTCTAGTCCCAAGCTTTGAAGTGGGCAATATATCAACAACAAACAACAATTTATAATTATTTGGTTTTCAAAGAAGTTTAACTTGTTTGTGAAATTGCTCAAGATTTCAAGGTTTAAACTTCTTATTTCCATAAACATTTGCTTGTATGCAATAAGCCTTTTCCATGCCTTGGTAATACATGCTTCAAGTCAAATCGATAGTCATATCATGCATGCTACAATTTAATTTGATTGCACAACTAAAATTTATAAATGCAAATGGGAAAGAGAAGATGTGACAAATAGTGAGTTGATGAGGTTTGACAATGAATTACACCAATCCATTACCCAAACACTTATTTCTTTGAGTATTTTATGCATAAGAATTTGGGATCCTATGGATACTTATTGTCAATGCTACCTATTTGTTGGGGTATTAGTTAGTTGTGGAGGTGCTTTTTAATGTGTGTGTGTTTAAAAAAATGGGCTTCTTTGATTGGTTTTAAGCTAAAAAAATATTCAACTATAAAACCTCCAAAAATAGCCTTTCCTTTGTCTAGTTATAGGTAGAAATTTGGGGAAAATATATGGGATAGGGATAATGTGTGGTGTTATTGGGAACACATTGGGAACATGATGAAAATATGATGGGAGACCAAAATCCCAAAAAAATTTCAAACCTTGCCCTCTTTCAAATGAAATAAACATGTCATAAATACTCAATTAATGTCATTATCATGGCCTTGAGCTTGCAACCAAGACTAAGATATGACAGATGAATAATATCATAAAATTTAAGTGCATTCACACAAATGCAAGAAAGTGTAAAAAAATGAATCTCAACACTCTTAAGTGGATTTTTGCTTTGGGAATCAAAGTCCCACATGTGTTTCAAATCTTTGGGATGAGGTTTTAGATAAAATATCTTATTGAAATTATGCATTTTTAAACTATTGAAAAGATTTTTAAAATTAAATATCGAATGTGGGATCATAGTTCCATTTGAAAATTGTTGACCAAATTTTTCAATATGTATATAATAATTGGTTAAACCAATTAATAACCAATGAGGTAATACAAACTAGTGAAGCTATTTTAGTTTTGGTTAACAAGTCTTAAGTTAACTAGTCTATTATATAATTGGTAACTAGTCTATTATAATAACCCGTTGATTAATAGAACAAGTTGATTTGAACTTGTGACCAATAACTTGCTATTTTAATTTTGAAGTTTATATTGGCTAGTGATTGTTTAAGTTGAAACAACATTATGAGCTAATATAATTAGGAGTCATTTTTTTGGGGGGTAATTCTTGAAAAGTTTTTTATTTATAGAATAATTTTACTTTGATTTTCTTCTAAAGTTTTTCCTTTCTATTTTTGGAATGTAAGCTTTAGAAATGTTCTTCTTGATGAATAAATAAGAAACTACAATGCTTCTTGTGTTTTAATATTCAGATTTGGATAAACTTGTTGATAATTTCAATAAACTAGAATTAGAAACTAGAAAAAAATATGTGAAACTAAAGGGATAGAAAAAATGCTTAATAAAAATGGCCAAAATAATGATAAAAAATCAACCTAACAATTTGATTCCCAACCATTAAAACAAAAAAATCAGGGTCAAATGACATTTGATTATAATGAATAATACAACATTGGAAAGGCATTTTCAAGGGATGTGACTTTGCCCTTGCAAATTCATCAATCGAAGTTTGAATGTGGGAGTTATGAGTTCACATAGTTATGAGATTCATAACTGGCCAAAATAATAAAAAATTAGAACTCCCGTTTTGAAATCCAAAGTTGTTCACATCCCTTGGTAGGGAGGACCCCTTTAGTAAAGAAGGCATGTTTTGGTTTCTTAAATCTAAATTCGTAACGGATTTTGAATGGGACCAAGTGAATGGTTTTGGGGAGGGCTAGGAACCAAAATCCCAATCCCTTTCTAGCAATATACTTCTCACATCAAATATCGATCCATCACACGGCGTGAAGGGATGGAATCAATCATCATTACTTTCCTCATCAAGGAAGGAATGAAAACGAAACACATTATTAGAGCCCTCAATCGACTCTGGCATAATTCAAGGCTGAAAAAAGTGGTTGTGTTAGTTTAGCTCACCCTTTCCCATGGAGTACATGTGGAGGTTTGGTTGAAGCAAATGGGGGCAAACAAAAATTGTTTCATCTACCATCAAGGAATGCTTGAGATTGCTCAACACAAGGTCATCAATGCCCTTGTGTCCTCCCTCTCTGGGGGGCCTTCAAACATCTATTAAATCATTGGGGCTCCACTGGCTTCATTTTCTTTTCTTGGATTCATGTTCTTCTTGGAGACATTTTCTCCAACTTTAACAACATTGATTTTCACCGTTTCAAAAACCACTTGGGTGGCTTTACTTACATCAATAAGCTAATTGACATTGTTAGAACCTTTCTCTTATTTTACTTATGGAGTGATAAATGTGCCTCTACTTTTAGAAAAAAAAAAATTCCACTTTAGTCCATCCTCCACTGTAGTTGGACCTCCATTGTTGAGGTTGGCATTGTGACTTGGGACACGATTCAACTTTAGGCTAATTCTAGGGACCCTTTAGGCAAGGTAGTTTAGAACGATTATTTTATGAGACTTGGTGTCGTCATGGCATGTTTGCGGATTGGGATGGTCACCTCCACTAGAAGCACCTCCCACCATTGTATATTTTAATTTTAATATGTGATGTGGTTATTTTTGCTTTCCCCCTCTTTTGGGGTTTTGTTTGTGACTATTTGCAAAGTCTACATCCAAATGACATTCTTCCTAGGGCTTTTGTTGTCTTGAAACTTTGGATGATCATATTTTCTTCAAATCAAACATGTTTGGAACATGTAATAGCAATATCTTATAGCCCTCAAAAATGTCTTTTCAATAATGTATTACATGTTCCAATTGAAGATCTTTCAAATCTAAATAAACAATGAGAGGGAACTTTAGGCATCTACATTTCAAAACCTTTCCAATGGTGTTTTGGGGGCTCAATTTGGTGTTTGTTTGCCTTTTCAACCAAGGCTCTAAACATTTAGAACTCTTGCATGAATGCAACTCCCAAAATAAGAGCGCATTTAAAAATCATTGGGCTCCATTTCTTGCACACTCCCCCATTTGTGAATGTGTGTTTCACACTCAAACACACTCTTTTAGCTTCATGGGCCCTTGCACTCCACATTTAATCGCAAACCTGATGTTAGGATTTCGACAAATGCCGAAGAACACCAACAAAATATAACAAAAAAAGCACCAACCAACACCAACAATGGACATCAAGGAAGTGCGAACAAACACCAATATAACACAACAATGATGTGTTAACGAATAACAAGGGGGAAATGAAAAGCACCAAGAGAACACAGCAAGGGGACACCACAAACATCAACAAAATGTGGTAAGGGGGCACCAACGTTTACCAATAGAGCCCAACAAGCTGGGAACATTAACAAGCATCAACAAATCACAAAAAGGGAACGTTGATGAATACCAATAGAGCATAGCAAGGGTGCTAATGAACACTAATAGAACATAACAAAAGAACATCAATGAGCACCAAGAAAGCACAAAAATGGAACATCGACAAGCATCAACAAAACACAACGAACACTAATAGAGCACATAAATGGAGACTAATGAATTAAAAAACACAAAAAGGTAATGTTGATGAACAACAACAAAACACAACAAGGGGCTGTCGAAGAGCATCAACAAAACAATGAACATCAATCAAGTAAAACAAAAAATTAAATTTAAATTTAAAACGCACTAGACATGTGCCTTATTTATAAAGAGAATGAGAGAAAAAAAAAGGTTAGAAGTTAAAGGCAACTCTGTTTTTGCAACATTTGTAACCTAAAACACTAATTCTAAAAGAAAATTTTAACCTTACCTACTATCTACCACTAATTTACTGACTATTGACACCCTGACCTTATTAGTTTTTAATACCCTAACAAAATATTTTAAAAATTAAATAAAAAGATTTCAAATGGACAATTTTCAACCAATGAAACCCTAACGTATTCAAAGTGAAAATTAGCTTGAAATCTTGGCTAGTTCTCAATTTTTTTCTAAGAGCCACTCGAAACTAATCTAAACTTTGAATAACACAACTTTCAAATACAATGTTACAAACAAATATATAAGAAACTCATCAACCTTCAAGTACAATCTTACAAACAAAATTAGTAACCTTCAAGTACAATCTTACAAACAAAATTAGTAAGAAATTGTGTTCAACATGTAACCTATTTTTGGGTCTTCATTCAATTCCTTCACATGGCTTCTTCAATGTTCAATAATAACAATCTATCACTCACAACCTTATTCTTCCAAGTTTAAACCAAGTATGCCTTATTTGAGAGAGAGACCGTTTTTAGGCTTGGATTACCCAATGTTGTTGATCATAACCATAACTTAATGGTCCATGTCTCCATTTGACCCTTCCTTTTTTTGGGTTGCCATTTTTACCCCAATGTTAAATCAACCATGGTTTGCATGCAACATGTAAGTATTACCATAGTTATTATTTGCCACACATTTTTCCTTTGCACCTAGGGACAAACTCTATGATGCTATTACACCATTTTAAGTGCCCATTTATTGAAGTTAACCCAACACAATTTAAGGTTCCCATTCTAACAATGCAATTAGCCGGATAGGCTTTTTTTTCATCCCTATTCCTCTTATATTAGTGTATAATTTCTACACTAATCCTATAACCCTTGCCTTTTTGAACAGTTCCAAGTCTTTCATCCACAACTAGGGGGCAATCCTGAAAGGTTCAGGTCTTTCATCCACAACTAGGGTGTGGTCTTGAACGGCCCAGATCTTTCATCCACAGCTAGTGCACAGTCCTGAACGGTCCAGATCTTGTAAGCCTAGAGAGCGCCAAGACAAGAAACAAAACCCTAATCAAGGGTACGTTGAATCTTCTTCCCGCTTCGTAGTTTTGGACGTATGTGTTTTGCTGCACGCTCTTGCGCTGGACGACAATGGTTTACTATTTCGTTTTCTCTTCTGCGTTTCCAATTGCAGTTCGCGAAGAGTTGCAGTCGATTGAGCACACTGATCCCTTTATGAGGTATGATTTTCGTTGTGTTTGTCTTTGTTAATTTTCTTCTTCTTCATAGCTTTTGCCGATGCTCTGTTTCTTTTGTCTGGAACTGCAGTTGCTGCACACACTGTTTTCTCCCCCGCTATAACAACGATGATTCTCAGCTCTTGTTTGTAGCATCCGTGGACCGGAAAAAAAAAAAGGCTCGGTAGTATTGGAGGAGCTCATAGCTTCTTCTTCTTCTTCGACTCTGCAAGCGTTTTGATGATAAGTTCCATAGGACTTTTTAGATTCCTCATATGTGTGGCACCTGAGCTCCAATTTTGGCCATCTGCGGTGAACAAAAATCAAAACTTTTTTTGCTTCTTCCGAGTGTTTTTCGGGGGGAAGTGCGTGAGGCTAAAGCCTTGAGGTCAGCTCGAAAGATCTGCCGGCTGCGACAATGAGACCAGTATTTTTGTAATATGGAATATAGCGCTTTCTCTAACATTTCATGATGATTGTGAAGAAATGTAGTAGGTCACGAAAGAATGGTTCGTTTAGTGGAAAGGATTGTGAAGATGATTGTGCATGGGACCCTAGCTTGGTGCTTCAAGGTGCTTTTATTGTTCATAGATTCCAAGTGTTATGAATAAACTCAGCTGATTTCAAAAGCTAACTGTGTTTGTTAGTCCATAGTTGAGTTTATTGTCAGGGTTTAAGGTTGTAAATCCTACAACCAAGCCACACATTATATGTCAGCCAAAGTTGTCAAGAGAAGAGGTCACTGTGTCCAGGAGTCATCCAAGCTGCCAGAAAATTTGAGTGCTTGGGTGATGATTCATGCAAGCTCGATACTCTGGTTTGAGCTGCCTAGAAAGTCTCTAACCCCAACACGATGGCAGTAAGACTTACGACACAGCTGTGTGTAAGAGAATCTCTGTGACACTTGAGTCTCCCATTTGTTGGCAGAGATGGTGGCAATTTTCTTCTACTTCTTATCAATTTTAGTGCACACCAAGTGGTGAAAATTTTGCTGTAGGGTTAAGTGTACTTTGCCAACAGTTATCCAACTTGAATTGTTGTGGGAAGGGTTGTTTGAGTGCAGGAATGTTGAGAACTCAAGATAGTCTCTGGGAAGCCTGTGAACAGAAGCACAGCAGTCTGTAGAGAAGGGGAGAGAGAGCCTCTTTGAAAGTGGTTGCCACTTTGGTAAGAATCTCTCTGCTGCTATTATTTAGTTCTTGAGTTTTAGGGGTCTCTGAAGAAGTGTGTTGTCAATTCTCTTGCCAACATACTTCAACTTAATCACACAGCAATTTTCAGCCTGCATTCATGTTTTGCATCATGCTTCAATTTCCATGTTTGCCTCAAGTGAGATATAGTGACAGAATTCTCCTTGGTTGCCATGTTCCATCACTGCCTGGCAAGTCAATGTGCTTCCTCAGTCCTACTCTTTGTTTTCCCTTAGTTCTCCCTGTATTTTAATTGTCCTATTATCTGATTACTTGTAATTTGCTTATAATGTGCAGTTTTGTGATATTTCCCTCCAAATGTTCTCAATGCATCCTGGATCATTGTTTGCTTCATCAAAATGCAGGATCTCATATAGAGTGTGCTTGGTGCATTGTCCAGTTCTCAGTACTCTGATTTTGTATGCTCATTTCTGCCAGACCCTTGAGAAAGACCTCTTTTACTTGTTCTGGGTAGATACCGACTTCATTCAAAATGTCGTACCTGACATTTGAATTCTGTATATTTTCCTATTCAGGTTTCGATGTAGTATTTGGAGGGGGTGGAGTTTCCATTTGAGAACAATGCTAAGAGAGAGGAAGTAAAGGCTGGTGTAAAGAAAGGGCCCACCAACTGGCTGGTAGGAGGAACTCACTCTCATCTCCGAGATTTCAGTTGCAATTGAAATGAAGCCAAATGGGAGCTCTTATGAGGATGTTCGCAAACAGCGTATGGAAGAAAATAAGCGGCGCATGGAGGAACTTGGCCTTGCAGACCTTTCAAAGAGCTTATCAAAACCCAAAGTTTCAAGGCCATATAGAAAGCGGCCGACACTTGAAGAGCAGGGTCTGCAAAGGCGTCGTTCCTCACGTGTTGCCGCCATCCAAGAGGCCAAGGAAGAGGTAATGAATAGCAAAGATGAATCAGAGGAGGAGGCCTCTGACTCTGGAGATTCAGATCCTGAAAGCCCTGTGGTACGGAAAAGTTACAGCTTTCGAAGTAACAGGAAGAGTCTGCCTTGGGGAGATTCTTCTAACAGAGCTAGCATTGAGGCAACCGAGGCTGCAGAGGATATTGAAAAAGAGTTGGAGAATCCTGGGTTTGTGATATCTATGCTGCAGTTAGATGTGTCCTCTGACTTCCTGAAATTTCCTGACAAGTTCTGTAAGGAGTATCTGCCTAGTGGTGATCATAAAATCAAATTAATGCATGAAGAGAAGGAGTGGGAAACATTGTTTGTAGCAAACCTGAGAGGACTCAGTGAGGGTTGGATGGGCTTTGTACAAGACAAAAAGTTGGAGGCTGGAGATGCCTGTGTGTTTGAACTCATAGCCAAAGATGGATTTAAGATTCATATCGTACAAGCATCAGAGCAAGCATCTGCAAATACTGGCAAGAATGGGTCAGGTGATAATCCAAAAAAAGATAAGAAGGGGTCCAATGGAGAGCAGGCAATTGACTTGGAGAGCTCTGAAGATGAGAATGTTGCGGATGCAACTGAAAGTGGGGATGAGTGGGTGCCTCGAAATGCATCTGATGAAGATGATGACAATGATGATACCTGGAAGCCATGATGATTAATCATGGTCTATTTGTGGTTTGTGGTGTTGGTAATCTACAAGGGGAGGCTAGTAAGTGAACCAAAGACTGCATGGCTTGAAGTGAACCAAGAAGCCCAATATATGTTTGCAAAGTGTTGAGTATACAAGAGTGGGCAACAGATGAGACACACTAATAGTAGTTCTCTTTGATGTAGTTAGTCTGGCACTGCAGATATTGTTAAGAGAAGCCTGGATCACTGTGTGAAGCCCTTGTACATACTTGATCCCACAGCGGAGACTCACGAAGGATAATTACATTCAAAGATCCTAGACTCCTAGCAATCCTGTTTCCACTGTATCAAGATATGCTCTCTTGATCCTGCAAGTCTCCGCACCTTAAACTAGCAAAGATGGTCCATTGCATGTGTATTTGCTTGTCTTCACATTTGCTTCCTTCCATGGAGGTTTACAGAAGGTCAGGCAACTGGAGTAAGTGTTTTGTTATTCTATTTGAAGGAAATTTTCTAAGTATTTTGAACTTATATTTTCCTTAATTATAAGGAAAATATATAAGTTTTTTGAACTTTGTGTTCAAAATTCATCAAATTATTAAAATGTAGAGTGCTTGTAACCATAGTTGTCCAACAATCTTTCAAAGTGTCTTTACTCACTTACCCTCAAATTGGGTGCTCTTTTTTGTAGTTAATTTACTTTGTTGCTTGTTATGAATGAAGTGAAAGGATGTTCAAATTTGTCTTCAATGTAGTTATTCTAATCACTTGATTAAAAAAAAATTGTTGCCAATGTTCTTAATTTTAAAGTTGTAGATCCATCATATGAGATTAACCAAACATATGTCAGCATTTCTTTCCACAACTAGAAAAGTCGTAAGGTCTTCAAAAAATCTTTTTGTAATTTGATAAGAAGTTAAGTATATTTAAATTTTATTCAGTATTCAAATGTATACTTGAAAGTTATCTAGTGTTGTGCAAATATTTATCATTATTTTTTAAATCCTTTTTCTCACCTTTTCCTTTCTATGGAGGGTACACTCTCACAATTTATTGGGCTGGGTAAGGAGTTCTACCAAATTTGCAAAATATTTAAAATATCTTTAGTTTTTTCTTCCAAAACACCATCTATTTCATTCTTTTTTCACATTAAGATGATTTAGCAAATTTGACTTTTAAAAAAAGGTAGAAACATTTACAACCATTCTATTTTTTGGCTACCTATTCAAACTTAATGTAAAATCTTGGCGATTCTAGCCCAAAAACATTCTAAACTTGGTGATCAAAAACCTTTTTTTTTTTGCAATTTCTTTTTTAAAAATCACCAAGTTGCAATATTTCACCACATTAAAAATGTTAATATATTATGCAATATAATTTGAAATTTATTTTTCTTATACAATATCAAAAAGTAGATGGGTATAACATTTTGAAAAACTACCATAGATGTCAAAAAGGTCTTAGGCTCATTGCATGATTCAATAATGCTATGATATAAATAAATGTCCCCCAATTTGTTGTGGATGTTCAAAACAACCAAATTTTGTTTCACAAATTCCCAAATTTTTCAAGCATAATTGGTGGTAAAACTCACCAATCTTAATGTAATACAAAGACTTAAAGCATGTTCCCTAATTCCTTATGATTCAATAAGAGCTTCAAAATAAGATGACAATCAATAAGTTGAGATCACAACATCTTCAAGTTGGTGCATAAGATATTGGAAATCCATTCATGACTACAATGTTCTTTTTTTAAAGGTCCAAAATACATAAAAGACTCACTCAAGATTATGGAGACAATTTGTAAATTCAACAACTAATATTACATTGTCAAAAATAGTCCAACAAACTTGACTTTCCTAGTGAACCAACACAAGTGATGTTACTATCTTTTACGATCAGCTCTTAAATAGCCTATTTAGGACAAAAACATTGTACATATGCAAAGAATTTCTTGGTTACATGCAAATAAATTGGTGTGACAACAAGCTCCAATTTATGGACATCCAAGAACAGTCTACCATAGTGTGCATGAATTTCTATTTATATACATAGATTGTAAGGATCATATTAGTAATTATGCTACTAGTTATTTCATCCCAAAGGTTACATAAATGTCATATGAAACATTTCATTGAGTTGACATGTTTAGGTTGTCATACCACTTGACACTCACTTGCTTGACTTGAATGGCAAAAACACCAATTCTACCAACCTAAAACTTATGGCTACCTACACCCTCAACAATCTCATGTCTCCCTGATGTATCTTTGTAGTGTTTAAACTTTGAACCAATCACATTGATAAATCATGTGTTGAATACATCCAAAATCAACTATCCATGCATCTTTGTCTATGGAAAGTTTTGACAAATGTTACTGCTATCCAAGCCTTGTAGCTTGTCATTTTTTGCCTATCATCATTCTTCTCTTCTTCCTAACTTTATCATTGTTCTTAGGCTTGTGAGGACATTCTTTCATTCATGTAGTTCAAGCATAATGAAGTTTCTTTTAGTTTTTTGCTCTCATCTTTGCATGCTTTATGTTATTCAAGCATCAAGGTTGATTGATGTCCTTTAGAACTTTGGTGGTTGAAAAATCAATGTTCTTTGCCACAAAGTTCTAGAACATTGTCTCTAGAAAGCAATTTGATTTGACATTCTTCAACGAAACAAACATGTTGTCATCATGTCAAGATTCTTTGTTGGACCATCTAGTATATTGTCTTAGGAAGACCAAAAATGGCTATGTCTTTTTGGCAAATTGTAAATGACTTTAAGAATAACAATTTAATCATTAAAGTGTTGCTTAAGCCTCAAAGTTACACAAGGCCAAGACATGTCTTTCATGACTAAAACACTTTATGATTACATGTTCTAATTTAGTCATGTAGTCAAATCTTTAGTCATATACCTTAATTAGTCATCATTGTGACTACATTGTGACCACATTATCATTACATGACTATAACTACAATGCAACTACATCATTAACCTACCTAGGTTAATAACTTACATGGGTATAACATACTAATTATTTACTACCTACTAGCTATTTAGTAGTACCTACATAAAGGTACTTACTAGCTACTAGCTATGTCCTAAGTACTTATTAAGTAGGTACCTACCTTAATTATTTACTTACTACCTCCCTTGTACCTAGGCCTACCTATTACTTACTACCTAAATAGTTATTAGATAAGTACCTATTAGTTATCAAATAGGTAATTATTAAGTAACATACCTACTACCTAGTAGTTACTAGATAGTAACTACCTACCAAGGTGCCTACTAGGTTACTAAATAGGTTATAAATTACTAGGTTGATACCTAGGAAGGTTACAAGGTACTTAGCAAGAGTAGTTAGGCTACTAATGTAAGTTAGAAGAAAATATTTATGATAATACATGGTGACAATTTTTATCATTAAAAAACATGTGGTGCAATGGTTAAGGACTTCATCCTTCAATGTGAAGGTGAAGAGTTCAAATCTTCACATTTGAAACCTAATCCTAGGCTAAGTTCATAGTCTAGGCTAGGTTGTTGGCTTAGCCTAGGTAACTAAGCTAATCTACATCCTTAGGTTGGCTATGGCATACATTCTTAGCATGTAGGTTAGATTTTTAGGTTATGATACCCTATGTTTTGATAGGTTACCTAACCTAAGCCAATAGGGAGCTAAGATAATATATTTTTGATGTCCTTCATGATTGTAGATGCAAAACTCAATCACAAAAGTTATCATCCTTCGTGACCATAATCACAAAAAAATGTCCTATTCAATGTGTTTTATTTGACTTCATAATCATGTAATCATGGATGTGTTAAATGACTACCAACTTAGTCATGGTTGGGGATTTTGGTGTTGCGCTAATTTATGATCATTTCAATATTTCCATAATATTCTACAATATCTTTTCCACCTTTCATATTGCGTTTGTAAAAGCTTTCTTGCAAATGGTGAATGTTGTCTATGGTTCTTTGCTCATGAATGTGAATTATGAGTTTGTTCCAAAATGCTACAAATGTTTCACATCGCATTAAGTTCTTTAGTGGTATTTGATCCATTGTTCAATTGTCATCTTTTCCCAACTAACGATTTTGTAGTTTCCATTGTTATTACAATGACATAATTTCTTGCTATCAAGATTGGTTTGGATTTTACCCTTGAAACATATCCCATAAGCTCCTTTTCCCAAAAGATTGTTCACATTTGATGATTCTCTTCACCATTAACTATTTCAACATTGTTTAGTTCCTTGGCAGTTGGATCCATTATTGATTATTTCTTTTCAATGAAAATTTTGACACTTTGTCATATTAACAACAAGAATCAAGGATATATATATAAGACCAAAATGCACAAATAAAGTCATTTTTTTGTTTTTGAGCACAAGAAACAATAAAAACTATAAATTATTACTTAAATTTATATTATCTTATGATGTAAAGACTAATGCAACCTTACAATGTAAGACTCTTAGAAGGCGTGTATGAGTATGGGCCCATAACTTTTTGCATCACAAACTTACCCATTTCATTGGTTCATTTGGAATTCACACAAAATATGTTATTTCATGGGTTCATTTTTTAGCACATGGATGTTGTGTGTTAAAAATATTTATGATGCAAGTATAAGAGGATGAAATATTTTCAAATGGTTGAAAATATATTTGAAAATATTTCATCCTACTTATACGTGTATCATATTTGTTTTAAATGCACAACATCCATGTGCAAAAAATATGAATTCATGAAAGAACAATTTTTGCATGACTTCCATTATCAAATCATGGGATGGGAAGTTTGTGATGCATAAATACTTCATCAAGAAAAAGGTTCATGCAAACATCTTAAATGGATTCAAATACAAGACATTAATTCAAGATTGTGGAGACTATCTACAAATTCAACAATTAATGTTACATTATAAAAATAATCCAGCAAATTTGACAAGAAATCAACATGATGTTGCAATCTTTTATGATTAGCCCTAAATAGCCTATCTAGGAATAAGTGTACATATGTAGAAAACTTTTTGGCACCATGCAAAGAAATTAAAATGACAATAGACTTGAACTTATGAATGTGCAAAAAGAGACTAAAAATGTGCATGACTTTCTAAGTATATATACAAATTGTAAGGATCTTATTAATAATTATACTAATAATTACTTTGTTTAGAAGATCTTGCACAAATGTCACATGAAACAATTCGTCCAATAGTCATTTTGTTTGTTAGGTAAGTGATTAATAAAATATTTTTCAGATTAGGGGAAAGAAAATCACTTACAATATTAAAAAGCAAATGACTATAACAAGGATGACAAATGAAATTGTTCTTGGGGAGTTCAATACGAAAGTATTTGAACATTGAATTCCAAATATTTATGCAAAATACGTGGTCTTTTGTTCTTTTTCTTCAAATCTTGTAACTCATTCACTGCTCATTTGGATTATATGGTGATTTTGGAAACATGCTCAAACAAACCTTACATGTTAGAAATAGAGTCATGCAACCCATCAAATTCAAAAAGATCATGCTATTACCTTTGAAGAACTTTGAGAAGGCATTAGTTGAAGAACAAAAATTCAATAAGCATTAAAGATTAAAGGAGATCATGTTTTTACTTTTGAGGAGGCATTAGTTAAGGAACAAAAGTTCAATAAGCTTAAAAAACTAAAGGGAATTGTGTTCTTACCTTTGGGAAAGCATTGGTTGAAGAACAACAAAATTTCAATAAGCTTAAGGTCATTTTTAGATTTTGTATTTAGTCATGATGTCTTTCTCCTTGTTTTTTGAATAATTTTAACTTTGTGGTTTGTTCTAATGTTCCTCATATTTCTTGGGTAATATTACCTTTTAAAGGTGTTGTCTAAATTCTACCAAATTTTAGCACATGGTTTTTAATCACCATATTTAATATTAGGTTCCAATAGGTGGCATACAATGTAGAAGGATGTTTATAGCTTAAAAAAACTCATGTACTTTATAAAAAAAATTGGCTAAACCTTCTTATGGATGTTTTGATTCTAGCAACCTAATTTTTTTGGAAAAACAATTATAATAAAAAGTTGTGTCTATTTGTGCCATACATACCTACCTCTTCCATCCCTAAATATTTCACTCCTTTCATGTACCCATTTACATAAATATGAAAAGGCATATTAAGATGTGCCGCTTTGTGGTCATATTATGATATTAAATTACTCTAATAACCTACCAAACTTGAAGCTTAACTACCTAGACCTTTATTCACCAATATAAACATGAAAAACACAATATAATTTTGAAATCCTAAATAAATAATGAAGAACTATTGAGAACCATATGGGAACACAAAGGGAAAAAAATAGAAGGTGATTGGGATGTAATTAACATGGTAGAACAAGATTACAAATAGATGCATTACATGGATGATGTTACACTTTTATTTTAATAAAAAGTTTATTGGTTTGAAAACAAAAATATAGTGTGATTTTTTTTCATTATTACTCATGAATTCATTTTGAGGTAGAAATGTGGTTTAATGTTCCCTAGTGGAATGAAGGTTGACAAGTTTTGAGACAATTAACCCAATTTTACTCATATTTTTCTCAACAAAATTGTTGTTATGGTAAAAAAATAAAATTGATAAATTATGATACCCACTATTTGGCCATTAAAATACCTCACTCAACAAGGTGAAAATACTAATGTAGATGTCAATTCATTGTATATCCATGATCTTGGTAGTCCTAAATATAGATCATGTGAAGGTTGCTAGGTATAAAACCACACAAAAAATGCATATTATAATATGTCTGCTATCAAGCATAACTACGATCTAAAAACATTAAATAAAACCTTTGGAAAATAAAAAAAATGCTTAAGAAAACAATTGTTGAAGTAGTTATTGCTTTGCTCATCTTTTTTGTTTTATTGTAGGTTGTACTAGAAAGTGAAAAATACCTTCATTATTGTGAAATTTTGTTCACCTATGTTGCTACCTTCCTTGGTTGTTATATCATCTAATAACTTTTTTAAAAATAAAATAAAATAAAATAGAACCATAATCTTCTACATCAAACGAACTAAATACTTTCATTTCACCAACAACTCAAAACAACCACAAAGAAAAAGAAATATGGGTCACAATTTTCCATATAACATTTTACATTCTTGCTTATGTAAGTGAAATATTTTTCTTTTCTAGCCTTCTTAATCTCCAAGAAGTTATAAAAATGAATGAAGATTCCACATCCAAAACAATTTTAAAAAATGGGGCCCCAAAAAGGTTCCTCACCACCATACATACATGGGTCCTCCTTATTTTTCTAAATTTTTCACCTTATTTTCTAAAGTCATCTTATCCAATCTCCTTCACAAATCTCTAATTAGTGACAAATTAGTTGTCAATCATCCTATCTTTAAAGATTGATTAATCCAAGTCTACCATTCATAACTAAGAAATTAGTAGGAGATCAACCAAGCTAATTAGATTATAAAATTTACGAACTAAAAAATATTTTTCATTGGAATTCCACTCTAAAATTAATCTCTATTTATTTATCCCTAAAAGGGATTTCACGGCAATAATTACCATAAGGTAACATTCACCTTAGTTGAAATGACAGAAACTATGGGTGTCCTCAATTATTGTAATACCTTTTCAGATTTGATGGTAATACTATTTTTTAGAATTTTTAATTTTTAAAAAATATATATATATTTAAAACATTTAAAGTTTAAAATTCTATTTATTTATCAATTTTAGAAATTAGAAATTTTAATATAATTGTGTAAATTGTATTTAGGATCTATCATTTCTTATATTTTTGTTATTCATTATTTAATAGGTAATTGATGGTATAAATAAATATCTTCAATAAAAGCAACAATGAAATTGCAATGACATATGACCTTTGTTTCATCCTTTCCTCATGAGGCCTTGGATGAGAATGTGTGTCACATAGAAATGTTCCCAAGGTTAAAGGTTAAGGGATGTTCATATGGTTTTTGGGATCCTTTTTATGTGTGTTATCCAAAGGTCATTTTATCTTCTCCTTTCCCCATTTCTAGAGTTTTATCGGTAGTTGACCTTTCTTTACTTGATCTCATTCAAGTTTTTGAAAGGCTTTTTGAAACCATGTTTTAAAAATATAGAAGAGTTGCTTTAGTTTGTTGATAAGCCATTTTCCTCATTTTTAGAAGGGGTTAGGTTTCATTTTTATCAAGGCCATTGCTTTGATGGCTGGCTTGGGGAGCTTGGGGTTTGTAGCCCTAACCATTGCTTCTAAATTTTTGTAGAATTGTTACTTTTTTAAAATTAGAGGTTATAAAGGCCAATAGTTTAGGCTCATTTTCATTTTAGGTCCATTTGAAGATAACACATGACTTTCCTTTTAGGAGTGCATGTTTGCATCCCTCCTTTTGAATAATTTTCAAAAAAGGGAGTTGATATGCAAAATGACATTTATAAAATGAGCCTTTTTTTTCCAACGTCATCTCTAACATGTCTTTTGATCCTTGTTGCACCCACGTAAATCTTGTACAAGCTTGGGTTTGGGTGCTTAGATTTCTATTTGCCCAATTATTCAAACATTTCATGTGGCTTCAAATATTTTATTTTCTTAACACTACTCACCAAGTTGGAGCTCCGCCATCCAATAGTTAACAATTTGGTTTAATGCATTTGTGGCAAGCTTATATACTTCACAAGGATACATTTGATGCAATGTTCATATGGGGGGAATGCATTGTTACTGAAATGATGTTGGAGATACTTTTGTTTCCATTGCTAGAAATGTTGGGTTTCATGTTGTGTGTGAACAAACACATGTTGTCTCTTTGCACTCCTTTTAATTTTTGCATCGATAAATTGATATTACATTCATTTTAGATGGGGTCTACACTCTAGTTAATGTTGTCATTGTTGATTCCACTTGAATAAATTTAATTGTACAAGTTATCATTTCTCAAGGAACAATTGCAATGATTGCGGCCTAAGCAAAAGACGAGCTATATCACAATGGGCACCCCATGGATGTGTTTCTTGCTCTTGCCATAGAAATTTTTGAGTGTTTACACCAACATGCATACAAACAATTTTCTTCATCAATTTTCTAACATCAAAAACCATCATCACTTGCATACAATTTTCTTCATCAATTCTCTAACATTGAAAACCATCATCACTTCCATACAATTTTCTTCAGCAATTTTCTAACATCGAAAACCATAATCATTTCCATACAATTTTCTTCATCAATTTTCTAACATCGAAAACCATCATCACTTGCATACAATTTTCTTCATGCAAACCATTGAGGGTTGGTTTTAGATCCTATGTTGCTACTTTGATGACCACTTTTGATGGGTCCTCGTTCATCTCTTTTGCGACTCCGATTTAGTGCAATTGAATTGCACTAATCTCTTGGTAGGATGTTGGTGCTCTCTTTTTGTATCTCCCTTTCCCTTTTGGAGTGGATGTTTGTGTTTTTTTAAAAATTAAGTTTGGCAGGGTTTTATGAAGATGACCAAGGAAATGGAGGACTCAAAATACTTGTATTTCTACGGATGTAGGCAAAATACGTACCTATTTCTTTCTGCCACTTACGGCCTGGATTCTTCATCCAAGTCAGCAGCGGTGCGGTGGTATACCGCCTTCGCCACCTGGGCTGTGAAATGTCGGGCTTCGGCCCCCTGTCCTCGTTCTCCTCGGCTCCTGGCGGCGGCTTCCCTCGCGAGCGGCGAAGAGGAGCGCGTGCACGGGCGCTCGGTCGTTGTGTTTTGCAGCGAGAAATCGATGGCGTCAGGGAGAAAGAAGGGATCGGAACGCATTACTGACTGTAAAGCGAAATGAGAAGCTCTCGTTTTTTTTTTTTCCCCCGGAAGTCAAGACATTTAGTGGAGAATCGCTGCACAGTATTATTTGTGCGAAATTGTCGCTCTGTCGAAGCAGACAAGGGTAAGGAGTGGAAGGGGAGAACGAACAAGAACAGAAGTCGCACCGGACATTCGACAGAAAGGTGTGTCCGTAGTTTTGGAAGAGAATCGGCAATCGACTGAAGCATTAGTTACAACTGCAGAACGGAAATAAGAAGAAGAAGAAGAAGAAGAAGAAACAGCTGGAAGGAACAGCCATACACGAGGAGAGGACGGGTTTTGAGAAGGAGCACCTCGTGTGAGTCCTGGGAGACCAAGAGAGGAGAGTGCAGCAGCAAGAGTTGCAACTGCAGAACTGGAACAAGAAGAAGAAGAAACAGCGGGAAAGAAGAGCGAGACGGGAGGAGAGGACAGGTTTTGAGAAGGAGCACCTTGTGTGAGTCCTGGAAAACCAAGAGGTGCGATGGCAGGGGTAGGGGCAGTGGCACTAGCACAAACAACGGCTGTCACAAATGCGACGCTCGAAGCTTTTGCATCCGGCAGTCTACATCACAATGCTAGAGTATCACAGCAGATGAAGCTTTCCAGAACCTCCAGAATGCGGGTACTGATAGCTACCAAGGATGGCAGAATTCAGGCTTCTTCTTCCAGCTCTGGAAATGGATTCGCAGATATGGACCTCCCTGTGGTGGCGAAGACGGTGACATTGGAGGCAGTAGTAGCAACAGATTCAGGGACGACGACGTCGTCATCACGGTCCTCAAGCTCCAAGAAGAGGCATGCTGATGAAGATATCAAAGATGAAGCACGCCGCCATGGCTTGCTGAGTTCTCCCACGGCTTTCTTCGCCAAGTACGTCCCATTCTCCCCGGGTAAGATTTCAAACGAGGAGTACTCGCTTGACGAAGTCATCTACAGGAGCAAAACCGGAGCTCTGTTGGACGTGCAACACGACATGGAGGCTCTGAAGAAGTTCGATGGCGCGTACTGGAGGAGCCTGTTCGACTCGAGGGCGGGGAAGACCACATGGCCTTTTGGATCAGGCGTATGGAGCAAAAAGGAGTGGGTGCTGCCTGAGATTGACGATGATGACATTGTCAGTGTCTTCGAGGGCAACTCCAACTTGTTCTGGGCCGAGAGGTTTGGGAAACAGGTACCGCATCTTCTCAAACCCTTTGTGCTGTCTGAAATGGATTGTTCTGAAAACCCAGTTGCATTCCCTGCATAGTTCCAAAGAAAAAATTCCACTGATCCTTGTTCTGGATCGAGAGATACAAGAAACCCACGCAGTGTGTTCAAATACCTTTATGCTGTAAGCGTTGTATGATGCAATGCATCAGGTCCCCTGATGATGATGCATAGATTGCTGGACTTTTGGTTTTGAGAGACACAGTTATGATTCCACTCACATCTGCAAGGCTCTTGTGAATGCAGTCATTGGGGTTTGTTAAGCATGCATGCTCTTGTTATGGGTTTGTAAGGTTTAGAGATGATGAGGCACATAAAAATTTGCACCACTATTTAGATATTGGGGATCACTAGAATTACCTCTCATTCATGCTGATTCTGGGAATGGCTGATGATGGGGTTTACTCCTTTTGAGAGGCTATTTGTAGGTTCACTTTCTTGCCTGCAATGTATGCTTCCAGTTCTAATAATGGGTTGTCGTTGAGATGTAGACTGGCCATCACCCTGGCATGTGGTTTTTGCCTTCATTTTTGGTTAGGTTATTTTTCTTCTTGAGATGTCTCAAATGGGTAGGATCTAGGGTTTTTGAAGTCCTCAGTTGGCTAGTGAACTTTTTGCTTGAGATTTTCTTTTTGTCTCTGGTCTAATGGCTGGAAAACTTCTCACCTGATATTGATTTCAAAACCCCCCTCCTATGGATTGTTTAGAAAATGGACAATGTTAACTATGTTGGCAGATCAGGAATTGTAGTAAGCTGACCTTTTGTGCCCTTTTTTCTTCTCCAAACATGCATTCCTTGACTCTCTCCTTAGACTCCTCAAGGGTTCAGTAGCAGAAGCCAGGGTTTAGATTAACACGGTTTCAAAATGTTTTCTGGATTATGGGCTGTTAATGGTGAAATATTGGTGGATTCCAGCACCATCTGTGTGAAATCCCTTGGGATGTGATTTCAATGTGGATCTTGTCAGCTGTTGATGCTAAAGTCTAGAAGACAATTGAGCATGTTAATTTTGAGATCACCAACCACTGTCTTCCATTTATTAAACATAATTGGTTGTGTCCTTAACCATGTTGTCCAGTATGTGAATGAGGTACAAGCAGCTGATTCAATTGAACTGTGACTTAAATCCTACCACGCAATATTGAAATCATGAAGATACAGAAAGTTTTCTAACTGGGGTCATGTCATGAGGAACTGAGTCATGAAGTCTTTGGAATTTGCAGGTGTTGAACATGACCGATTTGTGGGTGAAGCACTGTGGTATCAGCCACACATGATCATTCAAGGACCTTGGAATGACAGTGTTGGTTTCACAAGTGAACAAGTTGAGGAGGCTAGGCAAGCCATTGCTTGGTGTTGGATGTGCCTCCACTGGTGATACATTAGGAGCACTCTCTGCCTACTGTGCAGCTGCAGGGATTCCTGCCATTGTCTTCCTTCTTACAAACAATATTTCCATAGCCCAGTTGGTGCAGCCAATTACAAATGGAGCTTTGGTTCTAAGCATGGACACAGACTTTGATGATTGCATGCGATTGATTAGGGAGGTCACTTCAGAGCTTCCAATCTATTTGGCGAATTCTCTGAACAGTCTGTGACTCGAGGGTCAAAAGACAGTTACAATTGAGATATGTCAGCAGTTTGATTGGGAGTTTCAAGACTGGGTAATAGTACCAGGAGGAAACCTCGTAAACATCTATGCATTTTATAAAGGGTTCTACATGTGCAAGGAGTTGGCGTTAATCCACAGAATGCCCCAACTTGTTTATGCTCAAGCTGCCAATGCTAACCCTCACTACAAGGCCTACAAAGATGAGTGGGAGAATTTCAAGCCTGTTAAAACACTTCCTACATTTGCTTCTACAATCTAGATTGGCGATCCTGTATCAGTTGACAGGGCAATCTATGCACTACAAAACTGTAATGGAATTGTCGAGGAGGCAACAGAAGAAGAGATTATGGATATCTGTGCACAGGCTGATAGATCTGGAATGTTCACATGTCCTCACACTGGGGTTGCACTGACTGCCTTGCAAAAGCTGAGGGACTAGGGAGTGATTAGACCAAATGATAGGACTGTAGTCGTGATCACGGCACATGGGCTGAAGTTCACACAGTCTAAGGTGTAGTATCACTCAAGTGAGCTTGCAGACATTTCAAGCAGGTTTGCAAATCCTCCAGTCCAAGTGGTAGATGATTTTGGAGCAGTAATGGATGTCCTTCAATAGAAGCTCTCTTTGACATAAGTTTTTGTGTAATGTCACTATGGTAGGAAATTATCTGGAGGTTGTAGATTTCAAACTGGCTTGTTCTGCCTATGGAGCCACAAAAGTGGGAAGTTAGTTTTTAGTCTCTTAGGAACATCAACTGGTAATGAGCATTTTCAAGGAGAGTATCTCTGTTAAAGACTTCATGCAACATGTTCTCTAAAAAGAAAACTATTTCATGATCCAGAGAGAAGCATGATATCTCTGTGTCTATTGATCTCACATTCCTAGTTGGATAGTGAATTAGTATGTAAGTTGGTTCAATCCTTGGTGTGGATCTTTGGCTTCATTTCTACATCCAAGCAAATGGTTATGGCAATGTTCACAACGTGATTTCGGCACTTTTCTCAAGTGTTCCAATTGTGCTGTTGGAACCTGTGATCCACCCTAATCAAACTCTCATCAAGAGAAGAGCTTCATGATTTCATAGTCTATTCTAGAATTGTTATTTATTTGTTGCATTTTTAATGTTGTATTAAAAATCCGAGTGCAATTGCAGGTGACTGCAGAGTAATGGTGAAGGTTGTAAGATTCTTGGGGTTAAGTCAAGTGCAGATTCCAAACATGAAAATACACATTCCGGAGTTATCAGTACATTGGTTAGGGATATTCAGCTTGCAAGAGAATTCATGTTTCTTTGGCTATTGAAAAATTTCACCATGATTAGACCATTGTAGTAACGATTACTAGTTTTCAGTCTTGAATATTTGTGCTAGCTTCTTGCTGTTTTTATGTTGTTGCTTATGTTGGTTCTTTTGAGGAGAAAGAATCACCTTTGTGAGAATCCTTGAAAGAGGATAGAACTAGTTGTTTTTCAAGGATTTTCTTTGGGAAATTGGTGTCCAAAATGAGGACTTCAAGTCAATTTCTAGATACTCCTCACCAAGATGTTCCAACACAGATTTATGAGGATCAATGTTTTTTTTAATATAAATAATAAATACAAAAATTTCATTTTTATATCGAAAATTTGGCGAAACTTAACCAAAAAGTAACAAAACTAGTTGAATTTACAATAAAAAAAACAAATATTTCCAAAACATTTCTCAATTTCTTTGTCAAAAATTGGCGAAATTTCACCCGACTAAAAAGAAACCATTGAGGATTTATTTTATAAGAAACTGGAGGTTTTATGGTTGGTTTTTTCAAGAGTTTTACTACACAATTGTTTTCCTTAACATAAATGATTTAACTTTGAATGTCCACAAAAATAATCTTCATCAAGAGAAACTTGTCAATACAAAAAAATTCATTTCACCTTTTGTTCAAATGATTTTTAAAAAAATAGTGCTATAATGATGGAATTTTTTTTCAATTTTTTTTATGCACATCATTATGTTTCCAAACTTGACTATGTAGAACCCTTGAGGTATACTACTCATGTCTAACCCAATTAATGATATCCATCAACTCATTAGAGTTACACCCAAGGTAGATAGGCTGGTGGGTGAACACTTAAGAATTCAAAGAAGGTCGAATCCTCACATATTGTTCCTTTGTTTCTGAAGCTTAAAGAATATTTGTAGTGCTTCCAATGCCACAAAAATTGTTCAATTCAGGAAAGGAAATGGGGAAGATATGGCATGTTTGGTGTAATGGGGTTCAGTGTTCCATGATGGGTGAATTAAGATTTTGAGCTTAAAATCTTTGATTGGTTCATCTTTGCCTCTGAAATACAAAGAAGTTTTGTTAAGCCCTAGTTGGTGGACCCTTCGGGTTTTTAATCACTCAAAACAAACTCAAAACAAGGAAGATATGAGGCTGGAGCTTGAGATGAGACTAAAGCTATTTTT
>Ga0209611_10003308_pt1 | contig 28027 bp, 18 predicted proteins | sample S1TSphgellanicum_3_FD_187693 | JGI IMG/M metagenome (GOLD analysis project Ga0209611, IMG submission 187693) | Host-associated microbial communities from peat moss isolated from Minnesota, USA - S1T2_Fc - Sphagnum magellanicum MG (SPAdes) (version 2) | ecosystem: Host-associated > Plants > Peat...
CTGAAAATGTTCATGAAATTGTGCAAGTTTTGTTACTTCTTTTGGGTTCATTTGCACCTGTGTGCATCTTGTAAAAACTATTGTTGCAAATCTTACTCCTCTTCTTCATTAACATATTGGGCTTTGCTATGGGTATTTCAGCTGGATTCTTCAGATCATGAATAAAAAACAAAAGGGTTTCCCGGTTTTGCTCTGTTTTCTATGTTTTTTTCCCCCCCCCTGCAACTTATTCCACCCTTTATAAGAGCTACTGGATTTTACCTCCACTAATGGAGCTTGACCCTTGATGCCGGCCATCAAATGCTTCTTCTTGATCTCACAGAACACGGTCTTGGATTTGGTCTCCAATGGCATGTGCACATACACTGTTACCTCAGACAATGTTTGGGTCCATGAATATTTCTCACCATCTAATCCATTGCCAGAGTTCGGCACTACACCAACAAAAGCAGAGGAAAACCTACATCATTAATTATATCATTTGGATTTGCATTTTTGAATCCAGCGAAGATCATCATCATCATCATAGATCAAGAGCTTAACTTCTTGCAACAAAAAACCCACCAAAATGTATGAATGTTAAAAGCTTGCAGATGAATTCCAAATTTTCTTAAAACTTGTAATATAGCATCATTCTCTTTGATGTTTTCTGCAACAAAAAACATATGTGTGCAAGATTTGTGCCTTTTGTTAACTCTGCAAAATTCCCATTACATGATGATGGGGTGTGTGTTTTTTATATGTGAAATTAGCAAAGCAGAGAGAGCTTACATAATCCTTTTGCATCTCCATCTTCTTGTTGTGATTCTTCTTCTTCTTCTTCCTCATTTTGTCGTTTCTCTTTTGCCACAATTTTGTTGTTCTTGTTGTTGTGAGTTTTCTTCTCCACATCTTCTGCCGAGTTTGTTGCTTTGCTTTTGCAGGTATTGTTATTATTCTCTGCCGATGCTTTTGTTGTCGTTGTTGTGATTTTTGCACTCTTTGTTGGAGTAGTTTTGTCTGAGGTAAACTCTTTACAAGTCTCTTGTTTAGTTGTCGTCTTCTTCACAGGAGCAGGAGCAGGAGCAGGAAGAGGAGGAGGAGGAGGAGGAGGAGGAAGAGTTTCTTCTCTGCTGCGACTGCTGCCAGTCTCCATGTCCTTGTGTGAGACATTTGTGGAAATGAGGCTTGAAGGCGAGGAGATGGATCTGGTATTATTCTGTGCATCTGACGGAGGAGTTGATGAAGAAGGTGCTTCTACTAGTGTAGGAAGATTTTGATTGTTGTGAGGAGTAGCTGCTTTCACAGGATCCGAGTATTGTTGTTCCACAAGTTTAACACTAGTAGAAGCAGCAGCAGCTTGTTCGAATTTCGCAATCTTTCCAGGGACGCGACAGAATTGTTCTTCGTCGTCGTCTGCATCCTCTTCCTCCTCCCCCTCGTCCTCGCCGGAGCAGCGTCTCCGTTTGGCAGCTGCGGCCGAGATCATTTGCGAAACTCTGCATTCCATTCCCTCTTGTGCACACAGATCCGTCACGCGGAAGAGGAATTCCATCACCGTCGCAAGAAGCTCCAACGGTTGCTGCTTGTGTTGTCGCAAGAGGTAGCTCAGCATCTCCTCATGCGGCCGCTCGCTGCTGCTAGTGTCTGAAGGCCGTGCAGAATTGTACAAATGATCCGCGGCATTGTACTCCTCTGAGCATTCAATCTCCTGCTCTAGACCTGCCTCATCATCGTCGTTGTCGTCGTCTTCTTCTTCTTCCTCCTCATCCTCATCTCCTTCTCCTTCTTCAACTTCTTGCTCATTCCCAAACACGTCCGCCTGCTTCCCTTCATCAGCGACAGATTGATCAACATGAAATTGCTTAACATGGGTTTCGACATCATTTGCTTCTTCCGCTTCTTCAATCTTAACCTCGTGGACGAGATCAGGGGCTGTCGTAATTGTAGCAGCAACAGCAGCTGCTCTGATGATTTCAGGAGCTGGAGCTTCCTCTTCATACTCTGAGATGACAGCCATCTCTTCTGAAGGCAAGCGTGAATGCAGGAAAATTCTTCGGGGAGTGTGGTGTGAGGTGCGGTGCAGGAGGGGGGGCGGGGAAGACAAAGAAGAAAGCCGCAAGCGTAACGACAAAGAAAGACCGCCGCAACAACGCAACGCAAACAAAGGCAGCAACCAACCAGAGCAACTGCAAACTACCCGTAACTGTACTGTCACTCTTTCTTTCTTGTTTGCATTTGTTTTGGTAGGTCTTTTGAAGAGAGGGAACCTTCCTGGATGCAATTCTTTCGAAATTTCGTCAAAAACAGAAACACTGACAAGCATACTAGCCATGGTATAAGACATGCAGTGCCGCCCTCTCAAGAATTGCAGAGGACTTGTGGAGGCAGATTCCTGGCAGTGAACAGGAGTAATAAAAGATCCTTCAAGCAAGAGGATGCTGACAACAATGGCATTTTGTGATTCTAAGCCTGAGGGAGCTCCAAAAGCACAGTGCACATGGAGAGTGATGTTGGCAATTGTGGATGGTGAAGAATGTGGTGATTACAGCCAGTGTAAGAAGATGCATGTAGGTTCAAAACTTTGTTCATTTTGCTGTGTTCCAAGCCTTCATATAGCATTCCATACTATCTGGTAAGAAGATGCATCTGGGTTCTAAACTTATTCATTTTTCTTGTGTTCTCAGTCTTCATAATATTCCATTCTCTCTGGTAAGAAGTCTTGCACAGACTTAGGCTCTAAACTTGTTCATTTTGTTGGTGTTTTCAATCTTCATAAGAATTCTGTTTGATATGGAGGTCCTTCAATCTGGGTGAGAGTTGAGGTTCTTGCAAGTATGGGTTCGTGAGTGTAGGCACTTTCAGTGAACACAAGCACTATAGTTGTGAAGTGGATGGACTTAGAGGTTTTGTACCCGTCTCTCAAATCTCCAAAGTAACTATCTCCATGGCAGAATTGTTTTTATTGGTGGCTGGTTAGTTGTAGGCAAGACCTTGGTATGCCCTTGCCAGGGATTGCCATCACAATGTGTCACTGTTGCAATAGAAATGTACTAGAAGTTGCATGTGCACTGATAGAATGATGTTGGTATCTTAAAAGAGGAGTTTACCATGTGCAAGATCTTGATGTCAATGAGGAACAGATGCAACTGATTCTCAGTAACTGTAAATCTGTACAGTGCAAAAGTGTGAAGGGATATGTTGCATTGTGTTGATGCTGGAGCTCTTGTTGGGCTCCTTCCTAGTAGTCAGATGAACCACAACTTGCTTGTGTCTGTGGAGGCTGTTCTTGGTACTTTGTGATAAAACCTCAACGTAATACTTTGAAATGTGGAAGCTTAGTTAGAATTTTTTAGGTAGTCTTTTCCTTTCTGCAAATCTCAAACTTGACCCAGCAAATTAGCATCAATTAAGATCTTCCAATCCACCTTCTCAATACTAACAATCCAACTTCCCAGCTACGTCAGGAAACAGTGAGGTTGGAAAGAATTGTTGGACTCAGTTGTTGACAAGGGGTGGCTGGACTGTACATCTAGTGATGATTCTGAGCCAGGACTGAGAGAAGAGCTGCATCATCAGCTTCTCCACCCAAAAGATGGGACTTACTACCAATGTGTGCAACATCCGCATCAGATTCTCCACCAAAAGACTGGAGCCTGACACATGCATGCCACATCCACATTGCTATGTAGCTGGAGCCTAACCATGTGCAGAGGTTGTGCAACCTGGCTCTCCTGTGTTGAACTTGGGGTTCGTACTTGGCCATCAAAAGAATTTTGGTAACCATTTAAAACCTACTTTGGATTCATTGCTTTTTATTGTGTAATAACACCAATTTTATTCATTTCATTTGATCTTGTCAATAAGGGCATAACCATTAAGGTGATGAGCCACTTGTTCCACTTCATGCTGCTGAAATTCTTTTCAGCTGAAATAATGAATCATGGTTGAACCTAAACAAAAAATCTATAAAAGAACAGTGTTGCAACAAATGTGTGAAAAATCAAGCTTGAATCCATGTGTTTGTGAATGGTGTTCTCCATTCTAAATTCCACACCTATAAAATAGGGTTCACCAGTTCTTAAGATGCATGTCCCTATTATTGGTAGAAGAAAAATGGTGCTCATGTTCAAGAATGGTGTCTTGCACTACTTCACATGCAATCACACAAATGAATAACCATCCTACTAATGGTTCATATTTCTTGTTGTGTCTTCACATCAGGAACTATGATTCATAGCTTTTTATCCCCCAACTTCACTTTGATTCAAATCATTGTTGATTTGAGGAGGAAGCTTATGGCATTTGCAAGAAATACTATCTTCTCTTGTGTGTCCATGTGGTTTGTTCCATATATGAGGTCTGAAAGGAGATGTCAAGACCTAAAACTTGATGTGTGCATGGTTTTGTAAGGTTATACTTTCTTGATTTTCATGGTGCTACTTGGGATAGAAGCTCTTTGCAACATAACAAAGGAGTTAGTTGCGACTGTGGAGAAATGCAAGTTTGGAACAAGAGTTGCAGTGCTGAGTGTAAGTTACAAACTTGGAGTGTTGGTTTTGGCACAATGAAGAAGAAAAAGAGAAGAGAGGATTGGACCCATAGAAATGAGATGTGTGAATTGTTTCTAAAACCTCCTCAGCTCTTTTGTGAAGGTTTTGTGTGCCCATTTGTGCTGCCCCATTGTTGCGGGTCAGGTGACTCATTAGTGTAGCAAATTCCACATAAGATATAAGGTCATTGAAAAAGAAAGAGGGATAACTTTGAAGTTGTCCTCTGTCAATTGTGTCACCTTGAGTAGAGAGCTCTTTGCCTTTTTATTGCCTCTGCTTGAAAGAGAGAGACTACTGAATGGTGTGTTTTGGTTACTGCCTGCTATAAGGACCCATTGCTGATTTAATGTGTGCCCCACTAGTAGCCCGAGAGCAGTGCTGCAGACAACACAGAGAAGTAAAGAACCCAGCTAAGAAAAGATTGAACTACCTCTAGTACATGAGGATCTCTTAGTCTGAAGAAGAACAAGAACAAGAAGCTTTCATCATGAGTCATGCAAGCAAGCTCTGGCTACTAGCCAAAAAAAGGTTTCCTTTTTGCAGCTGGAATAATAACAACAACTAGTGGAGAGAAGTTGTTCTGAGGATCATAAGCAGCAGGAATAGTTCTAAGCATGCATGCACATTGCAGCTTGCTGCTTGAATGCTTGCAAAGTTACTGTGAATGGGTTCTAGTTCTCTGTACATTGTGATGATTGAATGAAACAGTATGCTTGAATTTGGTTTCGTGGATTGCACATGGCAAAAGGGCACTTGAGCACTCACAACAAACGCAACAAACTTTAATGCAAGTACAACAATCTACTCGAGGTCATGATCATCAGAGTCTACATCAGTTTTTCCTCATGTTTTTTCAGCAGGACAGAGATCTTTGGCTGTTCATGAATCTCTTTCTAGGTAGCTCAGCAGCAGTTAGTCCGTCAATTGTACCATTTGATCATGCTTTTGCTGCTGCACCCAGTCTGTTAGAAACGTGTTTCCTCGCTTGGATCGATTTCTATCATTGCTGCTGCTCATGTCTTGCTTCTTTGAACTAAGTAATCTGTCTACAGAGAAATGATTGCTTGATCTTGCAGCTAGACTAATCCTCCTCAGTCAAATATAAACGATCAATGTGTAGTCCTAACAGGATCAGAGGAAATCGGGATTAGCTTGATGATTCTCACAAAATGCACATTGATTCATCAGGCCCAGATGCAGCACAGTGTCGCAATTGTTAAGGTGCAAGGTGCATGAGCATGGTGCCGTATATAAATTGCTAGCCAAGTTCCGCCTCTGAACTCATGCATTTCATTTGCAGCAGCGCCCACGAGCCCATTGTCGAATCCCTGAGTGAAGAAGCAAGCATCTAGACCTCCGGAACCAGTTCTTCTTTGCAGGAATCTCACTGTGCAATTGATCCATCTCTAGGCATTGAACTCTTTAGAGAATACTAGCCAGTAGCTTTGACAAAACGATGTCAGATGCAAGAGCAAGAGCAGCAGCAGCAGGTGATGCCCATGAGATCAGATCGTGTGGGCGCGTGAACGTAGCGGCGGTGATGCGCATTATAGTCGGAGTGGCCGTGTTGCAGCTGCTCCTGGCTGCCGCTGAGCTACCAGTGACGGCTGCGGCGAGCTGCGAGCTAAGTTCGCTTGGGCCATGCATGACTGCCGGGAGAGAGGCCATCAAGCCGCCACAAGCGTGCTGTAACTCGGTCATGGCGGTGGCTGCAGGGACAGGCGGACTTTCATGCCTGTGCTCTCTCCTCACTTCCGACACTGCCAAGGAAGTGGGCGTCAACTTCCGAGTGGCCATAGGTATTCCCCAACGATGCGGCGTTGCTGTTCCACGAGGTTCAAAGTGCAACGGTAATTAGAATTATTGCAAAGCTGATCCCAGCTCCTCCTCTTTATCCTTATGTGTCGTTCAATGCTGATTCTTTGATCTTCTTGTACGTGGGTCGGTCTCGTTTCTCATGAATCTGATCACTAGTTCTTCATGGAAACAGCTTGATCAACAGAATTCCTTGTCATTCTCGTGTGTCACAGGTATGAAAGTTCCTGGCGGCTAAAGACTGCACTCGACTCACGAGACGAAGAATAAATGCATCACGCATGATGCACTGTCCACCCATTAATTTATGTTGCAACTGATCTATAACCTCGGAGCTGATCTGCTGCAGCTTCTAATAACAACATGACTTGCGTACTGTGTAGTCTGTGGCTCTCTCTGTCTCCCAGCTGCTTTGTGTTGCACACTAGTGATCAAAGTACATTGTTCACAATAAATTAGCAGGTTGCATGATTTGTGCGTGATTCGTCTAATTAAGTATGAAATTACCACGGATCATCTGCGTTTGTTATGATCAAGTATATATGTTGGCTGAACATTATTTTCTTTGTTGGAATTCCTTGGAGCAGCAACAACACCAGTAGTAGCTAATGATGCATGATCTAGCTGCCTTCTGCTGCTGCAGGAAGTCTGAATGTGTTTGTCACAATGCCACTACCAGATGCAGGAAGTCTGAATGTGTTTGTCACAATGCCACTACCAGATGCAGCAAGTCTGAATGTGTTTGTCACAATGCCACTACCAGATGCAGGAAGTCTGAATGTGTTTGTCACAATGCCACTACCAGATGCAGCAAGTCTGAATGTGTTTGTCACGATGCCACTCCCAGACACAACTATGTCTTAAGGAAAACACATGAAGAAGAAGAAGAAGAAGAAGAAGAAGAGAAGAAGAGCTCTCAAGAATTCTTCAGCTGCTTCCAGCTTCTGCCATGAGTACTGGCTAATGTCTCTTGGGTTTTTTTGCTAGAATCATGTCTTGATATCTGCCCAGGGCTTTTGCTTGCCTCAAAGAAACACACTTGCATCAGAGTCTTGCATATTCAAAAAAAGATTTTAAATTTTTTATCTAAAAACATATAAATAATAAAATAATAAAATTTAATATCAATCTTAACATTTCCTTAAATAAGATTAAATTTTAAAATTTTATATCTTACAAAATGTTTAAAGAATATTCTCAAATAAGCACATGACAATATAGTTGGCAATAGGTCATTTTATTATACTTGCACCCTAATGGCCATGTCAAGTGTTCTTTTCAAGTATTTCAAATTTTGCTTCATTGATCCACAATGCACAGCTGATCGACAACTTGAAAAGTTAACAACAAATTGTTCATAAAATATGATATGGTAGGTCTTGTTGCTATGATGATACACATAAGGCTCCCCCGTGCTACTTTGTTGCATGGGAATGCACACCACATGTTTCATCTCTATTCACAATCAGCTTCTAGGCCAAGATGCATGTTTGGATTAGTAGGTGTGGCAATTGGACTTTGCATCTTGAAACTCATACTTAGTCGACATCTTGTTCATATACATTGAGCTTGGTCAATGTAATTAAACTTTGCTCCCCATTCAAAATGAGTAAGATCTGACATAAAGTGCTAATGCGCATCTAGTAGTGATGTCAAAAGCTTTGTCCATGTGTTCAACCATTTCTTCAATCTTGGCTTTATCTTTGGCACAAATTAGTCAAATTAAGCCACAAACATGACAACTATTTAGTTTTTTTTTTGGATTCTCAACATTGCAATACACATGGATTAGTTTAACTAAGTTTCAGATGATATTTTATTCAAGATTATTTCACTCCTCGGGATAGGTTATCATGATTATTAGTGGACGGTCCTTAATAGATGCCCATTAGACAAACATTCGTATCATCAACCACTAAATTAACTAATAAGCATTAAATTTTGGTTCTTTCTAGTTTCACACGTTGTGTTTTAGAATGCAGGGCAATGAACAAATGTTATCTATCACTATTCGTGACAAAACAACATTGTTGATAAAGTAGCAATTAGGTTTTCCACGACTATCATGTTTTTTGAGCTTTGTTTTGTAACTTTGAAGGTGGTATTAATTCCTTTCAAACTTTTTTTTTTGTGTGCATCGCCCTTTTGAACTCTTTTATCATAATGCCACATTGGCTTGTTGTTCATTTGAATTGCCTTTATTTACAATATTTTCATCTGCATCAACTTCATTTGCTTGTGCATTGAGTTGCATTGTTGCGACTTGCTTTATAGTTCTTATTCACGATTAGCAATGCCTTTGTCAACTCACATATTGACTTTGTTCTATGCAATGTTTTCATCAACTTGTGCAATTTATTTTTGTTTTTTGACTTTTGACTTTGTTTGTTTTCTGTTTCATTGCATTTTTTGATAGTTTTTGATTTTGTTGTGTTTTGCTTGTAGATTTTGTTGCAGAATAATGCATTTTGTTCAATACCTTCATTGTACACACCTTGTTCAACACCTTTCATCAGGAGGTCATTAAAAATAATTCTTAAGTTATGATATTTTTTCAACTTGCAATCTAAACCTCAATAGTTGTTAATCCTTGGTCATGTGCATACAAAGTTTAGAACATTCAAATCATTTGACTTTGTCCCAAGGAATTCATTTTCATTTTATTACAAACAGTGAAGTTATCTATAAAGTTAGGTCATCAGGGGTCGAGAATGGCTAGTTTCAACATAATAGGGCACCAAATGCGTAACTGGGAATGAAATTTTACAAAACAAAATAACTAGGACCCAAACTAGTTTTTTCACCAATTTCGGTGGTCAAAATTGGGGTTTATCCTTTCTTTCCTTTTTTTTTTGAGCACCTCCACTGCTGCTACGTATATTTTCACTGCTGCACCACTATAATTACTCTCAAAACTTGTGCATTAAATGTTGAGATTTAATAAAATTTTCTTACTTTGTGAATACTACTGAAAGAGGGGATAGGGGTGAAACAGAGGGTGATTTTATGGATAACTTTAGTGGATGTAAAATATAGGGTGCAACTTAATGGAAATTTTAATCAATTAAAATTTAATTATATGTATATATAGGGTTTCAACAATTCCTTTTGAAAATATATTAAACATATATTTAGAATATGCTAAGAATATGTTATTATTTCATAACATATTAAAAATATCCTTTTGTTTTAGGTGCTTCTTAAAATATCCAAGGAATAATCTCCCTAAAGATTTTGTAGGTGAGATGTACTCTTTTTCTTTGAATGATGAAACAAACATGGATTCACTTGCGTTTAACACGATATCAAAACATTGATTTTTCATAATTATGTGTTGTTGATTTATTTTTTAATAAGGATACAGGTGATTAGGTTAAGGCAAGGTCAATAACTTGGTTTTAAAAAAAAATTATCAGGCAATATTACAAAAAGAGGTGAATCAAGCATTTTTAGGTTAGTAGGTGTTTCTTGAGGCAACTGACAGATAGCTTGAAACATAGAATGAAGAAGAAAGATATGAAATATAAGTGCATTGTCTTACTGAGTATCAAGGTAGCTTACTTATTGTACAAATTGACACATGCATTTGATTATTTGCAATGCAATAAGCATTTTGTTATTTGAAAGTCCATAGTTCACTTGGTCTTGCATGAATTCATGCATGCAATGAATGACATATTTAGGAACCAAATTCAATGAGCCCAAAGAAACAATTTGTCTCATGTGATGGAGGGCTTAAAAGAGCTGTTAGGGATGCTAGGGTATCCAAAGAGTCATCAATATTTCTCAAATTCATATACATAAACCAAAACTCCATCCTTTTGTAGGAAACTACACCTCCTTCAAATTTAAAGCATACTATATGTAATTGCAAGCCATTGTTGATCATAGGAAATGATTTTTTGACAATCTTTGTGGGAATGTTGGGTTCTATAAATGATGTAAGAACATTGTGGTTATCCTTAGTTTATTGGAAAATTACTTGGGGAAATTTGTTCATTGAGTGAACTTCGCATGAGGGCATCAAACCATACATACTTTTGGGGATAAGGGCTATCATTTGGTTCCATGGTGTTGATGATGCTTCACAAACAAATTGGAGCTTCATATGATGTTCTTGAAGCACTATTCAACAAGTATATGAATTGTGCAAGAGTTGTAGTTAGAAATATTTTGGGGATTTTGATTTTTGGGAATGGCTTTATCATGTCAAACTTGAATGTGCATTTCTTTTTTGATGTGGTCATGACCGAAAGTTAGAAAAAGAGTTAGAATAGTTTGAAGGTTCATTTGAATATTACAAAATTGTGAACATATGAAATTATGGAAGACATAAATTTTTAAATATTTTTTTCATTCTTTGTTATGTCTACCATTTTTTGGTAATTTTTTAAATTAAAAATAATATAAACATTTTGTTAAAAAAATTAAACTTTTGATAACCAACTTGAGATAATCACCTATGAGAATGGATTCATCTCAAAATTTTAAGAATCAACATTTAGAATATTAGTTGATTTTTTAAATAAAAAAAGTCTGATGCCTTAGCTAGTTCTTTTTTATGGAGATTTTTTTTTAAAAAAAATCAATTTGGTTCTTAAAATGTTATGTGATAATTAGAGTTTATGTTTCTCACCAAAAAGTGAGAACCACCCAACACTAATTTTTTTATCTCTTTCCAATGTCTCAACCCTTTTCATGTTTTACAATGTCCAACAATCATTTTACAAATGTTTTATCACCCTATGCCTCAAAATCTCGAAACGTGGAAGGGCCACTAAGGCACTAACCTTCTCCTATACAAAATTTTAGTGATGAGTTTTTTCAAAATTGACATAAGGAGGTTTTTTCATAATCCTTTGTATGGTCATCCATTGACAATTTCAGCTAATTGAAATGAGAAGCATATGAATTTCTAACTACCTCCCTCTTTTTCTAATAATTATCTCCGTCATTTCCTAATAATTATTTCATTCTTTTCTTCTACTCACCAACATGAATATTTTTATAAATAAATTAAGATGTATTTTTTTCACATCCATAATATATATATATATATATATATATATATATATATATATATATATATATATATATATATATATATATATATATATATAATTTACTAATAACACTTCTTGCCTTCATAAAAATGATGAACTATTAGAAACTAACTATATGAGAACATAAGAGAGAGAAAAAAGGTAGTTGATCATAAACTTGTAGAAGCAACTCAAAGCCCAAGTTAATTAAACTCGATGTATCATACATAAAATGAGATACATTTGTACATTCGAGAAATGGTTGAGAAAATGTTTTTCAAGTGATTGATTTGAGGCATGTTTGACATATATTGGAGTCATCTATAACGTAACCCAAACTGGGCATACTAGTCCCAATTTCACCAAAACTTTGCCAAAACTGAGGATGAGTATGCCCCAATTCCACCACAACTTTGAGAAAATTGACCATGAGTATGCCCCAAATTCCACCACAACTTTGCCAAAACTGAGGATGAAATGAGAAGACCAAAATGAAAACAATACCCATTTTTCTTGCTGTCTCATTTTCTTAACTAAATCAACTCTTGTCTTGTTGGAACAAGATGTTGCAAATATGGTATTCTGAACTAGGTTTAGGGTTTATTCTGAACCCTAAACCCTAACCCCCCAGTTCCATAAACTGGAGCTCAATTTCTCACTTTTCAGGTAACACTTATATAGGGATGAAACAGAGAGTAAAGGATCAAACTAGCACCGAAAGACAGGGTGACTTTATGGATAACTCTAATATTGAAGGTTTTTTTTTCCCCCCTGCCCTACCCCTCAAATTGGGGATGAAATAGAGATTGAAGGGTCAAACTAGCATCAAAAGACAGGATGGCTTTACCGATAACTCTATTTCTTTTCTCCCTGCCCTGCCCTGCCCCTCAAAATTGGGGATGAAACAGAGATTAGAGAGTTAAATTGGTATCGAAAGACAGGATGACTTTATGGATAACTCTATAATATTGAATCTATATCTTTTCTCCCCTTGGTGCCCCTCAATTGAGGATGAAACAGAGATTAGAGGCCCAAACTCGGGTCAAAAGACAGGATGATTTTATGGGTAACTCTATTGAATCTATTTCTTTTCTCCCTGCCCTGCCCCTCAAATTGGGGATGAAACAGAGATTAGAGGCCCAAACCAGAGTCCGACAGGATGATTTTATGGGTAACTCTATTGAATCTATTTCTTTTCTCCCTGCCCTGGCCCTCAAATTGGGGATAAAACAGAGATTAGAGGGTCAAACTAGGCACGAAAGACGGGGTGAGTTTATGGATAACTCTATTATATTGAAATCTATTTTTTTTCTCCCTGCCCTGCCCCTTATCCACAAAGCTGCCCAAAAAACAAAAAGAGCACAGAAAGAAGAAAGAGACCCAAAGCAAGAGAGTGGAAAGAGAGAGAGAGAGGAAGAGGGAGAGCTTTGCTCTTAGAGAGGAGCAGAATTGAAGGGGGATTTCGGAAGAGATTGTTTGAGAAGGATTGGGGAAGTAGAGTGGGGGATTTGTGAGAATGAGTTCAATGGCGCAAATGGGTGCAATTGTTGTGACAAATTCGTGTGAGATAGGTACAGGAGCTGCTGTTGGCATCATCAAAGGGAGCTCATCATCAGTTGCCTGTAGCAGCAGCAGCAGCAGCAGCAGTTTCCGCTTGCTCACCAACTTCTCACCGAACAGAATCTGCTTGAAGAGGACAACCTCCAGCTGCAGCAGAGTTTCAACTTCCTGTGAAGACATTGTAAAGAAGAGAAGTAGCAAGGCCTTAGTGTATGTAGTGGCCGCGGCGGCATCATCATCAGGTCCTGAGACAGCAGGGGAGCAAGAAGAAGAAGGAGGAGACGCAGCAGCAGGGAAGTTGGAGAAGAAGAAGAAGCAGGGAACAACAACAACAACAACAGAGTGGGTGAAACTTGGGTTATCGTCCTTTGTAGCAGTGGGAGCTGCTTTGGTCCTGACCACCCAAGCTGCTCCAGCGCTGGCTGAAGCAGCAGCGGAGGACAATAGTGCCTTCCAGACTTATTTTGGAACAGCTGCAAGCGCGTCCAGCTATGGCGGCTATGGAGGCAATACAAGCAAAAAAGACAGTGCTGAATATATCTTCGATGTGCCTCAGGTACTTTCTTACATTCCTAATTTCCCCAAAAAATCTCCCAAGAATTTCCAAGTTTTTGGAAGCCAAAACGGCAAAGAATTCTGCAAGAATGCTGAGTCTTTACTTCTCCATCTCTCTCTGTCTCTCTCCCATTTTAAAAGCAACATTTCTACTAGAAATTAGGGTTTATCTTGTTTCCTGTGCATAACATGAATGTGTTGAAAATCAGATGATGTGAGTAATGTGAATTTATCTCATCATCAACTTCAAGAATTATTTCTCACTCTTTGAGATTTGTAATGTTCACCAGCTTTTTTGTTTTGCACAATCGCAATATTAATTCTGGCAGTTTGGATTTGTCATGAACAACAGAGACTGGAACAATCATGTTGCAGTGTCTTCAGGTGCTTCAACATTAGGCTTTTAGAGTGTTTTTCTGTGATCTTCATTATTCTCACTGATGACATTAGCTGTCTCTCTCTTACAATGCTGGCTCCTACTGTTGTATCTAGCAGTGTGTGCCAAGTAACTATTTTTCACAGGAATGATTTTTTGGCATAAGAATCAAAACTGTGAAAAGGAGTGCTCTATCCCAGCAGCATTTGTTAAGCTGCAGAGTTGCAGGTTATTGTATTTCTTACAATTGTTCATGGGTTTACTAATTACACTAGTCTTTCGAAGACATCCTACATTTTATTTTACTTTTTCTGGGCATATTGCAATCAAGTCCTTATGCAAAGTAAAGGGATAGTATGAAAATTGTAGTTTATACCGGCTATCTCATTTGTTGAACTTTTGATATTTTTTAGGGTTGGAAGGAGCGCCTCATCTCAAAAGTGGAGAAAGGGACAAATGGAACAGACAGTGAGTTCTACAACCCAAGAAGAAAAGAGGAGAAGACATATCTGACCTACCTTGCAGGATTTCGGAAACTGGGACCACGGGACAATGTACTGAATAATCTGGCCCTCTCTGATGTGAATTTGCAAGACATCATCAGCAGTGCTGAATCCATCAGGGCAGAAGATAAGACAGAAGGTGGGCAGCTGTATTATGTGTATGAAATTGACAGCCCTGTGGCTCATGAACTCATCAAGGTTACATGCACAAAAAACAAGCTTTACTCCCACTTTGTTAAGGCGCCAAATTCCGAATGGAATCGTGATGAACCAATGCTCCGTCATTTGCATGACTCTTTTCAGACAGTTGGGAGCAATGAACCTCTTCCTATCTTTTAGATGGATTTGTACAAGAACCTGTCTGCAGTCCTGTGCGTGGTCTTTTAGATTGTCAGTCTGAAGGGTTGGGATTCTGAGCCTCACTGTTCTTGAAGACCTTTTGCCTTTGATAACCTTTGCTGGAAAAAGAGCTCTGGAGTAGTTCTAGGTGAGGCTTTCTATGCTCTTCCAGAGAAAACAGAGTGTATTTCAAAGCATATTTAGAGCTGTGAATGGAACACAGTAAGTTGTAAAGTACAAACCTCGAAGGACATGGCTGGCAGCAAGTGTTTTTCTGCAGGAAAATGTGCAAGAGGCTTTTCTGAGGAACAAACTATGTGAAATGTGATTCTCTCACATGCATCAAGTTGTTTCTCTCCTATAGAGATGTTCTGTAATTCAGTGCTGTTTTGTAACAATCTGGAAAATTAGTAGCCTGAACATTCTGGATAATCCGTAGCATGTTCCTTCACTTCTCTATCAGCTTTGTGAAGTGCAGTATGTCCACAACCATGCAGAAATAACTAGTACTGAACTCGTGCATTGTACGTCAGGCACAATGTATTGTATTCTTTCTCATGACATGGATGCTCTGTTGAAATTCTAACACCCACAACACAGAGGTGCCTAGTGTTGTTACTTATACCTAGAAGATTGTAGATTTCTGTCTTTGACACTTTGTGATTTCCTAGCACTCATGTTTTGTCTGCAACGGGAATATTGGTCCTTTGATGAATCCAGATTGTTTTGTAGGAGGAATTGGTCTTTGCAATAGGATGTTCTATCTCTCAATGACCATGTATCTTTTGACCAATATGCAATCTTAACTTCAATTTTGTCAGCTGTTTTATAATGGGTGGCATTGTCTTGAATGTGGGTGGTTCTAAAGTCTCCCATTGCATGAGAATATGCAAGTAAGTGGGAGAGGGAACCTAATCAAAGAATGAAGTTGTTTGGAAGGGAAGACAAATTTTGACAAATGGCAGTGCAATGTACAAGTCAAAGTAGAGTGCACATGATGGTTGTCAAAATTTATTGTAAAAGAATTTTATTTACACGACTAGTTTTTCTAACAAAACCCAATTTAGTGTATATGGGGTTTTTAGCTATTTTGTAGTTGGAGATAATATCTAAAAGTTGATATGGCCCTGAACTCACAAGTCAATATCACACTTGACATGCCCCTTTTTGTCTTGATAGTTTCTAAGACCCACCTTTGCACCAATTTCCCAATGCCTAAAGGCCTTTTAAAAATGTCAATGAAATCAATCTTAACATGACTAGGTAAATGTATACAATTTCAAACTAACCCCACAAACAAACATCTCCTATACAAATTGCACTCCTCATCCAGTTGGGTTTCAAACATGAGATTGAAAACTGTAAACATACTCCACATACATCGGTACAGGAACTGAAGATTTGACAGGCACATCAAAGTAAAATATTATGTCCATAGTAGCACGGCAGGATGGGCATTTAATCACAGCTTCTAGACAGTGCTATAAATCAGGGAAGAATATCCAGTCCTGCAAGTGCAACATACAGATTTCAAAGGGACAGGTTGCTGTAGAATTGTACGTAGCATAATACTGAACAAGCCACATGATCCTTGCTAGAACTGTTACCCACTTTGTTGCAGGACAACTGAAGGCTATCACACAAAAGTCCATGCAAACAAACATACACAAAAAAAATGAGACAGAGGATTATGAGCTTCAACAAAATGTGCTTACAAAGTTGTTAAGAGATACAAAAGCACACATTAATCACAAGAGCAATAGGAAGTGATGATGACAAAGTATATGTACAAATAATCAACAGAATTTGCACTTTCCCGAGTGTCTGGTACCAGCTGCTTATCTTCCTCAAACTAAGGTTTTTGCCACAGAAGTCAATTGTTCTGTCAATCCTTTGTTCACATGGGAGCAAGACCAGTCAATGATAGAATCCTTGAGACAAGCCATTTTACCGCAATGTGACATAGCGGTTAGTACCATGTTTTGCCCAATGATCTTTGAGGTCAACAGAATAGCTTACATCAACACCTTCCAATTTTAGCTTCTCTAGAAGCTTATCAAAAGCTCCAGCACTCATCTTCCTCCCTGCTACTCGAGAACCCCTCTTTTTAGGGTTCATTGGCAAGGGATGCAGTGAAAGGAGGGTTGTGCAACAAGCTGATTGCCATCCACCACTACCCCATCTGTAGCACTGTTGATTCATTCCAGTGCAGGAACAGTATGGTATTTGGGTTGGAGCAGAAACTGGCATGGTAGAATGACTTGCTGTACTTGCAATTTCTGATTCCCGTGTTTGCCCTTCCTCTTCATCACCCTTCACTTGATATTCTTGCAATTGCCTCTGGATGGGTGAAGGCCAACTCTCCACCTTTTTAACTGCAAGATGAAGTGCCTTATTCTGAGCTGGAACACCTGGTGAGACTTGAGGAGACTGTTTTCTCCATAACTCTGTCTGTGTCCTAGTCCCTTGAAAAGCCAGATGCTCACCAGCAACCCAAGTGGACTGAGCATCAAATGTCATGACAGAATTTGGTTGGAAATCACCTACCAATGAGTAATGCTCAGCAAACCCAACTCGTTGCAGGAGCTTTGACCCATGTATGCCTCCTGCAGAACTGGGGCGCTTCCGGGCACATGATGAGGATTCCTTTTCCACTTTTGCAAGTGCAGAAATGGCAGCATCCCTTTTCAGAAGAGCAGAATCCCGATCAGCAAGGGCAGCATCTCGTTGCAAAAGGGCAGCATCTCGTTCTGCCCAGGCTGCCATCTTTTCAGCAATTGCAGTGCTTTTTTCCAATAGAGCAGCATCCCGTTCTGCAATCACTGCCATAAGCTGCAGCACCACATGGTGCTCCGATACAGCAGCTTTGCAGTGATGATGCCAGTTGTTGCCTCTCTCTACCCCATCCATTGAGACTTATGAGCTGCTGATGATGATGATACAGCATTCCCCAAATCACCTGCTCATTTCTCTTGTTAGATAGCAGCAGCATTCTTCCCTATATCACTTTTAAAGACTGGCAAAGGAGAAAGCACACATCAAAATCTGTACCTACCAACCCATTTCTGCCATCAACTATGTCAACAAATGTAAACCCGTTCCTGCTTACTACTGACTGACTAGTGCACCACCAAACAGCTTCAGCGTCAGGAACTACTTAGGGATTGTTGCTAACAACAATCTAATATACCAGACGAGGATGAATCTCACTCAGACCTAATTACTTGCATCATCAGGATGCAATTTCGGCATCCTCAACAACATTCCAACATACCAGACAAGGAGAAATCACTCAGATTTACTTTTCTTCCTGCAAAAGAAGTTGTTCTTCTGCCTTACCATTTTGAGTTGGGGACCCGATGACACTAACATCCAAACAAATATTGTGGGAAGAGGAAGAAGACTCACATGTCCCAAGAATGAAGTGCAATCCAGCAAGCCAGCCGCCCAGCCGCCCAGCCGCGCAGCCGCGCAGCCGCCCCCTGTCCAGTCGCTCGCTCGCTCGCTCGTTCACTCACTCCACAAAACAAAACAAAACAAAACAAAACTCCAGAGCAAAAAATGTTTGGGAAAGCTGCAAGTCTCCCCACCACCCACAAGAAGAAGAAGCTCAAATGGACATAGCTGAAAAAATTAGGGTTTGGCCGCGTGACAGTAGTATCGAGGATGCCGGTGGGCTGGGTCGATGTCTCCTGAAATGCGAAGCTTTTGGTATTTGCTAGTTTGCGATGATGGCAGTGCCCCTTATTCGCCTCTTCCTTGATTCGCGGCCGCGGTTAAGATATTAATAGTGGCTTCGTGTGGTGACCGCAGAGCGATAGCAACTTCCTCTTGGGGTGGAAAGGTTGGTGGAACTACAACAGCAGTAGCAGCAGGTCAGGGAGTCGAGAGAAGCTTTGGCGAGAATTCTTTTGCGATCTCTCGCAGTGGTGGGATTGTAGGCCAGAGAAGGTGAATGTAAGATATCCGGATTTCAAGCATATGAAGATGCATGGCGCACTCTGGCTTGGGGACCCACAAAACCCTTCATGGGCGGGAGAAAAACTGGCTGGGTGGCTGGCTTGCTGGATGACCCGACTCTTTCACTTTTGTGGGAGTGCTGAATGCGTGTGCCAGCCTAGGTGCACTGGAAGAGGGCAGGTCTGTTCATGAGCAGATTGAAGTGGTTGCAAATTGGTTACTTTCGTGGGCAATAGCTTGGTGGACATGTATGCCAAATGTGGGAGTATGGAGGATGCTTGGAGAGTGTTCAACAAGATGTCTTCACGAAATGTGGTTTGTTGGAATCCCATGTTATTGGGACATGTGAATTGTGGCCAAGGACACAAGGCACTGGAATTATTTCAATGAATGCAAGAGGAAGGTTTGCAGTCAGATCGTGTCACTTTGGGAGGGGTGCTGAATGCATGTGCCAGTTTAGTTGCTCTGAAAGAGGGCAGGGACACTCATGAACAGATAATTCAAAGAGGTTGGGAGTCTGATGTCTTCATGATGAGCCTGGTTGACATGTATGCAAAATGTGGGAGCATGGAGGATGCTTGCAAAGTGTTTAAAAAGACGCCTTCATGTGATGTGGTCACTTTGGATGCAATGATATTTGGATATGCAAAATGTGGGCAAGGCCAGAAGGCACTGGAACTATTCCAACAAATGCAGCAGGAAGGTCTCCAGCCAACCCATCACTTTTGTGGGTGTGCTGAATTCATGTGCCAGTTTAATTTCACTTGAAGAGGCCAGATGTGCTCATAAGCAGATTATGAAAGAGGTTATGAGTCCAATGTATTTTTGGGGAATAGCTTAGTTGACATGTATGCCAAATGTGGGAGTATGGGCGATGCTTGCAAAGTGTTCAACTAGATGCCATCACGTGATGTGGTGTCTTGGAACGCCCTACTTGGAGGATATGCCATGCATGGCCAGGGGAAGATAGCTCTTAAGCATTTCAAGCTGATGTGAAGAAGGTGTACAACCAGATGATGTCACTTTTGTTTGTCTTCTGTCAGCTTGTAGCCATGCAGGTTTAGTGGTAGAAGGCCTGTGCTGTTGTACTTCAATGAGCACAACTTACAAGACTTTGCCAAAATTGGAATACTACACCTGCATGCTCGACCTTCTTTGCTGTGCTCACCATCTGCAGGAGGCAGAGAATATGATCAAGGTGATGATTTTCTGTAAGCCAAATGTGGCTGTGTGGATGGCTTTGCTTTGTGCTTGCAGAATCCATGGTAATGTGGAGATGGCAGAACTTGTTGCAAAATGAGTTCTTGAACTGGAGCCTGAAAATGCTGCAGGTTATGTGATGCTATCAAACATACATGCTGCTGCTGGCAACTGGGATCTCAGTGAGAATGTTGAACAGCAGAGAAAGGAAAGAGGTGTGAAGAAACAGCCAGGTCACACCTGCATCAAAGTGAATTAATGAGGTGCATACATTTGTGGTGGAGAATCAAGACCACCCTCAGATTACTAAAATTCATGCAGAACTGAAGAGATTGTGAGGGCTGATGCATGAGACAGGGTATGTTTGAGATACTAAATTTGTGCTGCATGATGTAGAGGAAGAAGAAAAGATGTTTCATTCATGTTGGCATAATGAGAAACTGGCTAATGCATTTAGGTCTCATCAACAGAGCTCCTGCTACTCAACTGCGCATAATCAAGAATCCATGAGTTTGCAGTGATTGCCATACCTCCATAAAGGTCATTTCCAGAATAGTTGAGAAAGCGATCATGTTGAGGGATGCAAATCTCTTTCATCACTTTGAGGATGGGGTCTGGTCTTGCATGGACTCCTGATATTCTGTCTTGTCAACGCATGTGGTAGCATGTATATGGCATGACTGCAATGCTTGTTTTTGCACACCTTTCAGAATGTACCTGCTGTGAAGATTGTGTGTGTACATAGGAAAGCTCGAGAGTTTACGGGTTACGGGTTAGGGTGGGAGGAGCTGTAGCTAAATGGACAATATGAATGATCCTGGCTGTTTCAAATGTTGGAATTGAGAGGATCTGATCTCATTTCTTGACATAATAATGCCCCTATATGTTGTATCAGTTAGAATCAGCCAGTTTTTGTAAACTTTCAAGGTTGATGATTCTCCTATCCGATCAACATTTCGATAGAACAAGACCGGGTTTTTAGTTGCCATGATGATCTCCCTTAGCAACACTGCACTAAAACACATATGTGTAAGTGCAACAAAGAAACCATTTTGCTTTTTCGTGATGAGTTCCTCAACACTTTAGTGCGCTTATTAGGGTAACTGATCCTCATTCACCACATAAAGAGTATGTTTAAAGAGATTGTCCTGCTACAAAAATATTTCTTGCTAGAACTTGGTATATGACAACTATCCTATGTTGGCCACAAAACCCAAATTTGTGAATTTGTGAATTCCAATGATGAGGATTCATTGGAACTAGGACAACTTTATGTTCAATAAGTCATACTTTGGACGGTTCCAAAAGTTGTGCTTTGGATAGTTTCAAACTAAAATCTGGTTAGCCCATCCCCAAGTAAAGAGGAATGGAAAGGTGTCTTTTCAGATTTGTGTCTTTTCAGAGTTTTCTTCTTTTCTTTCCATCACCATACTCACAAGCAAATTTTCACTACCTTTTGAACCAATTTGCATCCCATTTCTCTTCAACTGAATTCGAATTGAATTCACTCAAATTTGAATATTAAATGAAAATTCACTCAAATTCAAATTCAATGAAATTTGAATCAAATTTAAGGATCCCAATTCAATTCAAGTTGCATGCAATGTCATTCAATATTTTCATTTGAATGGAGCTTAATTTCCACAAAAGCAATTCATTTTTTTCACCAATTGATTGTCAATAATAATGTGTAGCAATGCAAAGCCCAAGTATGATAAGTTCATATGTGAGAGTCTATAGTAGACAAGTAGTTGTTCCAATTTGAGTTCACCATTTTCCATTTGCGCACAAAAAAATGCACTCCACAACCCTACCACTACACACCATTTGCCCAAGATTACTATTTTATTGGGAAGAACCCAAGGGATGTTGTGCAAGGATGGGAAACACCAATGTGCGACAATAGGGTTTGTGTGTGCCATAGGGAACAATAATGTGTGGCAATAAGCAAACAAGTGCATGATGACAAGGGAATTGCAATGATAGGTCCTAAACTTAGGAGCAATTGAGAAAATGATGATGATGAAGAATTGTGTGGAAAAATGTGTTGGTTGATTTCATTTCACAATCACAACCAAATCGTAAAATTTGTAGCCTCCCATTTGAACTCGTAGGTTTGGATATTTGCAACTTTTTGAAAGAATTTTCTTTAAATTTTGTTGTGTGGAATGAGTATAGAGTGGACCAGATTACACTTCATTTTTAGAACATGTGATTTTTTGACCAATTTTTTTTGAATGTAATGATCAAGTTGGTATATAGTTAGGGGTGCAGTTGTACTAACATGTACCATTAACAATTGTAACCACTCCTTAATTTTTTGAATTTTGGATTGTAAGGAAAAAAATTATAAATAATTCTTTTTATATAATATGTTATGAATACATTATGTACATCATAAAAAATTTAAATAAATTTAATGAATTACAAAATTACATATTTTATCCTTTTGAGGACTTGTGACCATTATTTTAAAACAATTTTGACACTAAAAACATAATTTGAAAAAAAAATAATGACATATTTATGGATTTTTAAAATATACACCTTAACATAATAGTTTTAAAAAATTTAATGTTTTTTGGAAAGATCTATTAAAAATATTTTAATTTTTTTTAAAAAATTAACGAAAAAACAATGGTTTAAGGGGGCACATGTGACTTCTTCTAACATGGTTGCGCAGTTGGATTCTTATTATAGGTGATACAACACTTACAATTTATGTTCATCACTAAATAATTCCCAAAAGGTTTGGTTCAAAACAAAGAAATGTTTTGAATGATATTTGTTAAAATATTTGAAAATCTAACTCTCAACCTAAGGGAGACTAATGGGAAATTAATGATTGCCTAGCCACTAATAATCATAGCCATTAGATTATTATAGATTTGGGGAAAAAAATGCACCTTGCATACTATTCTTGATAATGGAAATTATAAAATATTCAAATTTGAATTGTCAAACATCTTTTTTTGAAATAATTAAATATTTTGACAAAAGCTGTTGATTGTTGACAAATAAAATATTGTCTTTCATCATAACAACTTGAATCCCCAACTTGAAAAGGTAAAGAAAAATCTTTTATTTCATCTATTTAAGAAGGAAAAAATTGGAGGCCTAATTCTCCTTGTGTGGGATGTTGGGTTGTTGTTAAAGGTACTTAATTAGAACTTGGTATAAATACATTTTAATGATTGTTCTTGTTTGATATCTAGGTTAAGCTATTGTTAACAATAATTAATTGGATTTCAGCATTGACATTATTTTATTAGGGAATAATCAATAATAAAAAATGGTTACTTTGTCATAATTGATAGAAGAATTGATTATTGGTACACATTCCTTGTTTTTCCATTATAATTTTTGGAAATGATTTTCAGTAACAAAAAAAATGGGCAATGATAGGTTTTATCATAAGTACTTACATGACAATGAGAACACAAAGTGTTATATTAGCTTAATAGGTTTGCATGATTTGTTGTTGAATGTTTACTATTATTTCTCCTAAGTTTTTTGACATAATCACTAAAATTTGAATAAAAAAATTGATCTTTTCTTTGAAAATTTTAGGTTTTCTAACATTTATCAAAATGTCTAGTAAAATGTATTTAAAAAATGTGGTCTAGCCTATTTTGGTTGATGCAACAGAATAAGAAGAAGACATACATGGAAGAGTAAGAAGAAAACTTGTAGGTTTTACACATTTATGAATAGTTAATTCACAAAATTTCCCTCTAACCTTTTTTTTCTATTGTTGTAATAAATAACATAACTTTTCATTCATTTTGCTAACCTAATTTCAAGAATTTTTGATAACTATTTACTTTCATTTAAGATATATTAGGTACTACACCTTGAAAAAATTCTTGAATTTCTTTACTCCTAATTACTTATTGCCAAATCTAATAGGATATTATGGTATTGATCATCCACAAATGGATTTTAATTAACTTGCTTGATTTCTATTGCACATTGTAAAATGACTTAGAAGTTGGGATGGATGTGTAATTCAAGGTAGATGATTGAATTATGTTAGGAAAATTTCAAAATTAAAAGAGATATTGCAAGTACAATATCAAACATTACTAAAAAAGATGTGTGGAATAGAGGTAAATAATTTTAAAAGCATGATTTTGAGTCCAATTCAATGAAGTTGTGAAAAATAAATGCAACATTCGTTTGCAAGTGTCAAATCTAAATGACAACCCATCACAACTCATGTTGAAGAATATAACATGTAACAAAGTGTAACCTTGTTTGGAAAGATCAATTCATGTAATTAATTCATGAATAAATTTAATTAATATATTGTTTTATCTCTTTTTTGTTAAAATGAACCAACATTGTGATAAACAAAAATTTGGAACAAACACTAAATAAAAAATGTGTGTGTTTTCACCATTTGTTAACACATAATTCATACTTATTTGTGCCTTGTTTTATAATATCATTTCCTTATAGTTATTTGGTCATCATGAAACACCTTTTGACCATGGAAGTCCACCATTGATTGATTTGAAACTATAAGCATATTTTTACAAATCTAATGAAATATATATATTAATGCGCATTTGTGCCATTCATGCTTAACTAAAATCCTTTAATACTTGCTTATGAATCTACAAATTTAATTTTTCACATCTCTCTACCTTCTTTCTCCAGATTGAATGTAAATAATTTGGAACATAATTTTTCAAACATAAAAGTAGTTGGGAGTTTTCTTTTAGCTTTGGTCATTTATGGATGGATGGAAAGGAAGGATAATTTATTATCACATCACAATTCGAATTTTAATCTCTTTTGCTATGATGTTATAAATTATACGACTCTAAAATTTTCATTTCATAATTTTCATCACTATAAATAAATACACAAATTAATGATTTTTCTTTTGAAATTAGTGCAATCAAGGAAGGATTTTTATGATCTTTGGGTTCTTTAAGGTTTTGTGTTTTCATGCATATTGCTCAATCACATATACACGTTCAAAATTCATCATTGGTACCATTATTAATATTTTATGAAAATATTTGTTTTCTCCACTTTTTTTATGGGATGAGACACTATTGGTAAAAAAAAATCTTTGTAATTTATGAAGATATTATTCTCTTTGTTTTTGGGTGATAGTGGGACTTCAAAACATAACAATAAATTAATGCACATTGAATATTTTCAACTAATTTCCACTCATTAGAATATTATTACTTGGAAGATTACGAATATTATGTCGCAATCAAAATGCATGTCGACTCATGTATGAACAACAAATTAAAACAATGGATGTGGTCATATGTCAATACAAAAATCATCAATTGGGGTCATGTACTCATTTTTTTTTATGTTTAATAATTCATTATTCTGATTAGATTATTTTTCAACATTTTTTTGAAATAACAAAACTAATGTATCATTAACTAATTTTTTTTTTTTTTTTTTCAGTCAACCCCTTTTATTAGTTTGTAACCCATTTAGAAAAAAAATGATTTAAAAATTAACATTTTACAAATGCATTTTCATTTTCATTTGTAAATTGATTTAAAGAAACATACATAACATGGGGGGTATCATTTTAATTTTCGCTTGAAGTTTTGAATAAAAATTTTTTTGCCCCCACATTCAAAATTCAAAACCCTAAATTTTTATTATTTTAGAATTAAAATTATTATTTGTTCACATTTTAATTTTTTTCTATATAATATAAAAGTAAGCACATTTTTTAGAGAAGTATCATTCATTTGATTGAAGGACAATTTATTATAATTAATTTGACTAGGCTTTGACCATCTTGATAAGATTTTAAAAGGTTTTCAAATTAAATGTTTAAGTTGATTCATAATTAAAAATGTCACCTTATTAAACAAATCATATGTTTTCTATGTTTCAACATTTTAATCAAAATGGTTGTCCCTTTTGATTAACGTGGACATTTTAAAGAAGTTTTAATGAAATATTATGACATGGATATTAAATGTTTTGCATTTATTTAAAAAAATTCATCATGTTTTTTTTTTTCATATATACGGAAGATGTTTTGTAGTATTTTTCATTTTAAATTTAAATATAACCCATTTTATTATTTTGTAAATTAAAAATTTTAATTTATGATTCACAAAGCTAAAATTTTGGAAGTTGTCAATGTTCATTTTTTTGTTCATTTTTCAAATCGTAATAAATGTTTCATAATATGGATTCAATAGTTAATAATTCATTTGAATCATGTGCAAAATCTTTTACTTTTGGTTTTCAAATATGGAATTAGATCGATAGTACTTATAAGATTTTGTACAAGTAACTACAATAGTTCCTCTGAGCTATGCTTTAATTTATGATTGCACATAACCACATCCCTTGGTTTGATTTGTCGTTCGCACGGGAGCCAACAAGCATTTTGATTGTGACACGAACCGTATTCAAAGATCAACTTGGATTACAAGATTTTTTACGCGACTCTTACGTCTTATTTCTTTTGCCACAACATAGAGCATGCCTTGTTTATGAGCAAATCCTGGCAACATTTATGTTGATATTTCTGGAAACAATCCAATGACCAAAAACGTTAGATGCAAGATTTACATCGTGGTGGAGAGAACGTTGTAATCAAAATGGATGATCTCACGTAAAACATTTTCTACCAACCGTAGTTGAAAGAAAATGTGCATGAGATTTTTTACTTGTCCTTCATAATGCCAAGATCTCATGTTAAAGGAAGTAAATAAGCTCTGAGAATAGTATGATCCCGAACGTATCGTTACATGTGGGACAAGATTTCTTGCTTTATATTAAACAGGCCTCACGATAACTCAATGCAATATAAAAGATTGCAGAAGGTGATTGATTCATTAAATCATTCACGCAAAAGTTATTTTGGCAAGTAGTTGATATACTTGAATCGCATAGCCCTCGTTCCCTCTATGCACAATTCACAAGCTCGTTTGTCTAAAAAGGTGCGTTATTAGTTTTTTATTATTGCCAATCCTTTTGATGGTAGTGTGTTGATCATCGATTGTTGTTGGTTTCTATCAACGTTTATCTTGTAAGAGGTGTCGATTTTATGTTTATTTGTTTCAAAATATTCTAAATCTCACAATCGTATTTTTTACAGATGAGAAAATTCGCAGCTACAAACCTGATGGACATGCCCTCACATGTTCGATCTCACATCCTTAGGATTTTAGGCCCCGGAGAAGACAAGGCATGGGAATATAACGAGAATGATCGCATTTTGATCATTGACTTGCATAAGTTGCTTACCCCTGTTAATTATGATGACGAATAGCAAATGTCCGACATTCTCGCCCATGTTCACTTGAGGTGGGAGACCATGTCGTCATCCATGCGTACTTAGAATCCTGCACAAGAGATCGCTATGACGGACGTTCCATGACATTATATCACCCCATAAACATAGAATGGTTCCCCGAACTTGATAGTCTGGTCCGTAATCCACCTCCGAACGTGCTCGTGACTATTAAATCGCATGGTGACGTTGATGACAACAACGAATAGATTTGTCATCGTAATGGTGATTGTTCATTTTTGCCGGCATTGTGAAAAAAATGTTTGTGATAGTTTTGTAATTCATCTTTTTATGAAGGATTAAGTGCGATGGAGATACTTGATGCAATAGTAATGAAAGCTCAAAAAATGTTAACTATTCATTGTTACAAGCATTATTAAAAAAATACTTGTAATGGCTTCATAGTTAATTTTTTTTTGTTTTGCATATAACTTGTTTTATGATGATTTTATTTAATGATTAGAAACACAAAATTATTTGCATTGGAAGACTAACTTGGAAAAAATAAGTTGAAAATTTTTACAGATCAACATTCATTGAAATCATTATGTAACAAAAACATATATAAAATAACAAGTAACAAAAAAAAATAAAATATTCATAATTTTATTAAAACCAGAAATTATTTATTAAATTAAAAACTAACCATTAATGATTGTGACGAGAAAAATTTGAATGTCAAACATAAGAAATGAAGGTGTTACATATTAACATGAAGTACAAAATAATTTTGAATGTGAATAAAATTTACAAGTTTGAAATATGGTTGTTTACTTTGAAATTTTTTGAAAGATAATTTTTACAAGACTAACATGAGTTTAATGTAAGTCTAAATGAAAATCAAAAAA
>Ga0209611_10003309_pt1 | contig 28022 bp, 21 predicted proteins | sample S1TSphgellanicum_3_FD_187693 | JGI IMG/M metagenome (GOLD analysis project Ga0209611, IMG submission 187693) | Host-associated microbial communities from peat moss isolated from Minnesota, USA - S1T2_Fc - Sphagnum magellanicum MG (SPAdes) (version 2) | ecosystem: Host-associated > Plants > Peat...
CCCCCCCAAAAACCCCCCCCCCCCCTGAAATAACCACCCACAGAAGGCAAAGCTGAGGGGCACATATTATGAGAACACTCAGCTCAAGGGTGTTAGCTTGGGTAAAGCACAAGCATCTATTTTTTATTTTTTTTCTTGTGATACCCTTTAGGTTGATGGGCATTACAAGTGCTGGCTATTATGAGAAAAAATAGAATAAAGAATTGGGTTCAGAGAAATGCGGGCTGGAATGGGTGCTTTGGTTTTAGAAATACGCCACTGATTGCAGAGGGACAATTCCACTTGATAATGTGCCTTCTAGATACACCAAAAAAATTGTGATCATGCTTTATGGCTAGTGACCAGTACACTGGGTTAGATCTTTCTTTAAATCATAATTTATGTAGGTTTTCACCTTGCATTGTTTGTCGACTTTAAGTTACTCTATGTAGGGTAGAGCCCCAAGGTGAGGGGCATTCCCAAAAGAATGGCTTGGGACAACAAGGTGAGCCAAGACTAGCCCTTTATTATGGGAATGTCCTCAAGGGATGGGTTTTACACATTCTTAAGCATGAGGCTAACATTAGCATGACCTTAGACATTCATAGATCATGGGGTGTAGGAGTGGACAGTTTTGTTTTGTTCTTAGGTGGCTTTCTGTTGAGTAGTTGCACCTTCAACTTTGAAAGGTCACGGTGCTTTCCATGAGCACAATTTCCCCAAGTTGAAGGTGGAACTATGGGTCCATAATGCAAATTTTGCAAAACGGAATTGCACATTTGGAGCATGCAAGACAAAGAACGATAAGTCAAACTATTAAAATTGAAAGTGCAATTACTCAATGGGAAGTCGCATTACTGCTTAACAGGGAAAGGGATCTTACACCTACTTGTATTTATAGGTGTAAGATTGGAGGTGTTAGATCCCTCCCACTCTTAAGGAGTATTGGGGAACCTTCTCTTTCCAGGAGGGATGTTCACAGATGTAGGCTGCCCTCCAAATACACTGAGGAAATTTCCCCCAGTGGTTTATGAAATCAGTGGGGATGTCCAAAATGGCTGAATGAGGAGGTACGGCTCTTTATGAGATTTGGCATTCATTTCGATACTTTCATATTTCAGCAAGATGCATCTTTATGACATTTGGCAAAAACTTTTTCATACATTAGTATTGCCAGATATGCACCTTTATGAGGTTTTTGAACACTTTTTCATACATTAATTATTTTTTGTTCTCCTGTGTAGCTCAAAGATAGTAAAAGAGGGATGAGGTGAACACCCGTCCAGCCAACAAAAAGTGACTACCTCAAAAAGAAAATTCCTTGCATTACTTTATGAGCACTGAAAATGCTTTGGGCCAGGAAAATTAAATCAATTAAAAGTTAGGAGATTGTCGATGTGCTTCCAATGTGAGAAGTTGTGAATCGTCTTATGACAAGGAGCCCAAGTCACTCATTATGGTTGTGTCTTCTGTCTTTTATGGTCAACAAGACCTTAGAATTTTTTTCATTCAAAGTTCCAAATTTCTTTTGACGTGATGAGATGATGAAACTGGAATTGGGAACATCACAATGCACATAAATCGTAATACAAGGCAGAATCTTTCAGTGCATCTGAGGGGCACTTTATGGAGCGGAATCTGTTCTCGACAAATGGTGGACATTTTGACATGCCTTACTTCCATTTTTCTTTTTTCCTGTGATATCCGTATCTGCCAGGTATCACAGGAGAAATGAAAACGCTGGTGCTTTACATAGGGTAAACCCCCTTGAAGTGGGGGCGTTCATTCTTTTGCCCTCCAAATACACCTAGGAGATTTCTCAAGGCTCTACCTACAAAAGACACTCCCACATGCAAATCATGTTTTTTGGTCAGCCTCCCCTTGAAAGTGGCAACACCAAAGGTGGCACTAGGTAACAATGATGATGTGTTTGTGGAAACCATAATTATCGGTTGATTTACATGTGCATACACAACTACACCTAACACCACCATTTGTCCTTGTTTGTCGCTTTTTTGAACCTTGGATGTTGCTTGGGATTGCATGGCAACTAACTAACTAGCCATAATTTGAATTTGAAAGTAAATCTCACAATTGAGATTGTTTGTGGGGACCTTTTTATTTTCCTAATTTTGTGATTAGCCAAGGTGGCGATCATCCACAAGCTGATGTAGCCAAATTTAATTATTAAATATGAAAAGAATAAAAAGTCTTGTGTTTATTTCTACCTACTTGAACCATGTATAAAAACCTAGTGATTTGAAAATATTCTTTCTGAATCTTTTTAGAATTTTGGAGATATCATTTTCAAAAATCGTTGAGTTCACAACATTCCAAAATTTTCCAACAATGCAAAATTTTGCACCATAAAAAAGGGTGAGAACTTTTAGAATGAGCATCAAAATGAATAAAAAATACATTGTGTGTTTAGAGATGGATTGTATGTTCATTTCTGTGTTGCAATTTGCCCCTTTAGATTAATATACAGACTCAATTTATTCCCTTGAGGTGAATCAATCATTTGACACTTGTATAGGGTAAATCCACCTTTGTATGAGAGATATTCATGAATATAAGGTGCTCTCCATATATACTAGGATATTTCTATGAGTGTTTCACCACATTAAAATGTTCTCTTAGGCATGATTCCTGTATACCTTACCCTAAGGTCAGTTTTATCATTAAATAATCCTCAAAATAGTGAAATGAATTTTTGTGAAAATATGGAGTTGACTTGTCAAAAATCATCAAAACTATCATCAGGATACACTCTGAATAAGTTCACTACTCAAGTGACAATATCATAATAGATAATGGAAAATTCAATAATTTCAAATTTAAAAAATGAATTAATTTTTTTGAAAAAAATGGATTATTCATTTTGTCAATGTTGAAACTAACCCTAGGTTAGGGTACCTAAGAATGTATATGTTTGGGCAAGTTTGGGGGCTTGTTATAACTTATTATTGCAACTATTGCATTTCTTTGGGTTTATTAATTTTCTCACCTAGGTTAAAACAATGTCTCCTAAGTCATCAAAACCTTGCAAAATTTTATTTATGAACGCATTTCTGATTCAAAAAGTGTACAAAGGTATAAAAAAAAAGGGAAAATTTTAATGACATCAAATTAATACAAACTAGATGTCAAAAACTCTCCATTTTAACAACTGAATGCTTGTTATGTGGTCAATTATGGTGATGGGGGTTGTGTCGTGAAAAAGTGGAAGTCGATAAATAACTAGGCTTACTATTATTGCTCAACTTAAGATGGAGGATGCTTGCATCCTTTGCAATGTAATTGAATTTTTTTTATGAAAAAAAGTAACCAAAACAAAAAGGAAAGACCTTTTTAGTCTTTTGAAGTTTCAAATGACATTGGCACAATTGTGTAAGAACACATTAGCTTGTTTGTGTAAACATTAAAAATATTTCAATTGCCAGAAAGAAGAATTGATTAGTAGGTTGTCAATCACCATAATTCCTTTCTTTGGTTTGAGTTACACTGAGAACGACAAATCTTTGAATTGCGCAAGATTGGGGAAGTATATCTACACATGTTGGATTAATTATGACAAGATACGGTAAGGTGCAAATTCCATCTTTGATGAGCACAATGTTGATTTGTTGATGAGAAGAATTAAATGTGGTTAAAGGAAACACATGTAATTATTCTCATCCAATGTAAAAAAAAACATTTTGTGCAATGGTAGTAAAAGTGTCTTGAACTACATCATGGGTCCCTATGTGCTTGTTGCCATGGGCGTAACATAAGAAGTGGATACCCATAAGGCTAATAAGATGTGCACATACACATTGGGGTAGGCCTACAATTGAAAGATGTGATAGGCTTGATTGTGTCCAAAATGTTGTGGATAAAATTGGGAAGATAATTGAAAGGTTGGAAAAATCGATTGAGTAATAAACTAAGTGCCCACCTTAGGGCTAGAACATGATAAAATTTGAACATGATGGGCTTCAAATACCCTGTTGGATAACATGGTGGAAAGGGTAAGATGGTGCAAACACTTCAAAATGGAATTTTGAAAAACCATTTGTTGCCCAATGATTTGTTTAAAAGAAAACATGCTCATGTTGGGGTGTAGTAGAAGATCACATGATGCTCTGAGATGTTGCTAGAAAGGGAAAGTGTTGATTCACACAAAGGTTTCAAGAAGGAAGGGACATTAATTGACCATAAACCTAGTAGTTATGCTTGTAGCTACAAGAACCCAGCTCCTTAAATAAGTTGTTGGGGTGATGGTGGTTGTGGGTATGAGTCCAAATGCCATAAAAAATTATTGGGAAAAAGGGTTATTTATGAATTAAAGGTCTTTTAAGGCTATGAAGGACCCTGGACCTAAAAGGCATCCAAAACATTTGAAGGAAATAAGAATCAAAAGAAACAACGGAGCCTATGAAGGTGGAAAAAAGAGGTGTGCAATGTAATAAATATGATGGTCGTTGCATGAAGTAGTGAATTAGAATTCCAAAAGTTACCTAAACATTGCCTAGTTTAGGGAAAAGGTCAATATGTTAAACATTTTCTAGCATGGCATATTTGATGAAGGATGATGTGAATGATGAAGTGCCCGATGGAAACCCCAAGATTATAATTCCTTTTAATGGGTTGTTAAATTGGGATGGGGTGTTAAAATTAAGTAGTAGGCCAAAGGGGGACCATGTTACACATTTATGAGGTTGGATAGAAAGACCTATTGCATGGAGTTTAATCTAAAAATGTTCATATGTAAATGATATATGAAAAGGTGGCTTATGATTTGAGTGTTGTATGCAATGGATGGAAATAAACAAAAGGGGAAATGGGTAGTTGTAGAACGTGATGGAAGGGTGAATTAAAATGAATAGTGCCCCTCCAAAAGGATCACCTTTACAAGTTCCCATGGCAAATGGGATGATCGTGACATCACCATCATGGTTATGGTGATTATAAAACATAGAAGATTCAAATGTTTAGAATGTACAAACAAAAGGGATGAATTGTATGATGTCCCCACATGTTGCACAAAGTTTTTAAAATATGAACCCTTTTGATATCGAATTGAAGGCATTTGCCACATCCAATTGGAAAACAACTTAGTTACGATGAAGGTTTAAGGTGCAACTAATGCCATGGATTATTGTTTCATATCCACCCTTTGTTATTATGCTGAATTAGTGTTGGGAAAAATGTGTTGCAAAAACATCGCAAAGTTGAAAGCATAAAATGCGGGTTGTGAGTAAAAATGTACTCCATTTAAAGGCTTAATCATGGTCAAGAGGTGGGCCACCCACGGACATGTGCAATTTGATGTGGAATGTGACATTATGCAATATGAAAACAAAGTTGAAACAACTATCAGAATCCATTTGCAAAATCTTTGAAGTGAAAACAATTTTGAAGGTCTTCAAAAACCATCCCAAAAGGACCATTTACGCATGTGTTGGAATTTCAATTTGAAGCAATTAAATGAAAGTTCAAAGTGTTAGTATAGTTCATAGTCTTCCAAAAAAAATGGAAACAAACCATTTTGTTTAAGACATAAAATGGTGATAGTTGAAGTGCTATCGAAAGACATGGGTGTAAAAGAAATTGGTGTTAAAATGCAAGTTGCTCAAAAATATTCCCTTACACGTCCAATAATTAAACTACGAAAAAAATGTTTATGAACTAAAATATCATGTTGGAAGGAAGCATTGAGTTCAAACTTGTTCCAGGAACTTGGGCCTCTAAGAATAATTATTCATGCAAGTTTTTTGAATGACTTATTAAAAAACATTTTAGTCAGATCCACATTTCCCTATGCCAAGTTGGGCCCCTTTGGGGGGTGGGGGACACCATTGGGGTAACAAGAAGATCGAATACCAAACTATCACATCATAAGGATCCTACACCAACTTATTTAATGGAAATGAGAAGCCATTTGTACATCTTGTTGTAGAGTTGTAAATATGCGGTTGTATAATCAAGGATAATGAAAGCTTAAATGAAAGTACCCAAGGACATCTAATGTCAAAATCTAAACCCAAACTACTATAAGTAAGGTTGGTGTAAAAGAGAATATTGGGTCATGATGGTCACATGGGTTTTGATAAAATGAATTGGATGCTCAACAAGAAAATTGGTGACAAATTAACCTTTGAAGGGTAAATTGACACCCACAAATGGGGCAAGAGGTTTTAAGTGGATGTTGCAGGTGTGTTGGGGAGATGGGGGTAAGTTAGGAGGTTTGATCATGAATAATTGAAAGGGTTGATAAAGTGGATAGGGAAAAGGTCCTACATGTCCATTATTTGGGGGGATTAGGAAAGTGTTAAGTTGGGGCTTCACATTCACGAGAAGGGATAGGGATCAGTAGGAGCTAGTGGGTGGTGTGTGGTTTATGTAGGAGAGGGGATGGAGAATGGGTTTGTGTTTGTGTGTGAAAGGACAAATGAGCAATGTGAATTGTGAAGTTCAATGAAACATGAACTAGGGGACATGGGACATTTTGTGACCATGAGAAAAAAAGTTTATTAAAAATACAATTATAAATAATCCCCACTTTTTAAGGATTACCTACTTCTACACAACAATTCTAAACCTACACAATTGACGACACAAAATTAAGTAGATTAAAAAATGATTAAAAATTACCACAAAAAGACAAGTCCTATTTCAAAGGATCAACAAATCCTAACTTTGCCATAGCTTTAGGCACTTTGGTTCCTACTCTATTGGGTTCAACCCAACTTAAACACTTTTGAAAACTAATGTGGAAAGATTAGGGGCCCAAAAACTCGTATTTTTTAGAACACCCAAATAAAGTAGCAACCAACTTGAACAATAGAAAAACACCTAAACTCAATCCTTTGCTCAAAATGAAACCTTAAAACACATATGACTAGTCAATGACCAGCCATGATATAGTTACACGTTCACATTTACAGCACATTTTTGAGTCTCTCCATTGCAAAAGCTAACCAAACAAGTACAAGTGCTTTGATCCACTGAGGATGGTTGGCACGTAGCAAGTTATGAGGTGGGAAAAACTCTGTATTCAAAAGCTCAGAAACTTTGGTTTGCAAAAAAACTTGAAAACTTTGGAACTTCAATCTGCAAAAATCTCACCCTGGCCGTGAATATACGCCAGACATCCTTGTAAAAAACAAGACGAAATCCTCACTCACTCACAGAAAGAAACACTGAGCACATGCGAAAGGCGATTTTGTCTTCCCCTGCTATATTGCAAAGGCGCTGCAATGCTCTGCTACGCTTGGATGCAACCCAGCAAATTGTCTCGTCTGTTGCTGTTTTCTCTGCGTTGTTCGCTAGCTGCCGATACTCCAGCGCAGTGCAAAACTAGAGCACCATAGTGAGATTTTCTCCCTCTCTCAAAACCCTCTCTGGCTTCTCACAAGCTTTGCAATGATGTGACCAGTTCCTGATTCCATTCCTTGTTTTGTTGGAAAAAAAATTTATAACCTGGTGGGACACCTACCCCCTTTACCTTGAAAAATGTACTTTCTAGTTGTTCAAAAAGGAGGACTTCTTTATATGGAAAAATGCACCTCAATTTTATTTTATTTCATTTCAGTCTTCTTTAAAGACACTCATGTGCTGTCATTTTTGTTCTCGTTTGTGATTCATGCCCAATATTTTATTCATTCAGGGACAAAAAAATTCCATTTCCAAAAAAGATTTGTTCAGGTTCATATGTTATTAATGAGCAGGGTTTTCTTTTTTCCAATCTTGTGATGCTCAAATATTTGGCAATTTTTTCTCCAAAAAATAGAAAATTTAGCTTTGCCCTAGAGAAACCAAATATTCCCAATTTTTTGGTCCAAAAAGTGACAAAATTTGTCCCCATAAAAATCACTCCCCAAAAGAAAGATATCCTTCTACATTGTCAGCTTCAACACTAATTACATTATTTTCAGAAATGTTGAAATTTTCAGAAAAATTGTGAAAGAAATATTTGTCAAAATGAAAATTTCAAAACTAATTAATTATTTGACAGACATGTGTGGAAGCTGCCAAGGTACCTATGGTGTGTAAAGGGTAATACCCAGCACAAAAGGGCGGAGTTTTATTGGGACACCTGGAACTTTAAGGGACCCAAACAGGGGCGAGGAGTTGTATTGGGACCAGTGGAACCTGAAGCGACCCAGACAGGGGGCCAAGGGAGTTTTATTGTCCCCCCTGGAACCTGAAGGGACCCAGACAGGGGCGAGGGAGTTTCATTGGTCACCCCTGGAACCTGAAGGGACCCAGACAGGGGTGGGGGAGTTCATTGGTCACCCCTGGAACCTAAAGGGACCCAGACAGGGGTGAGGGAGTTTCATTGGTCACCCCTGGAACCTGAAGGGACCCAGATAGGGGCCAAGGGCGTTGTACTGCCCCCCGCTGGAACCTGAAGGGACCCAGACGAGGGCCAAGGGAGTTTTATTGGTCCCCCCTGGGACCTGAAGGAACCCAGACAAGGGCAAGGGAATTTTATCGGGACCTATGGAACCTGAAGGGGCCCAGCCAAGGGCCGTTTGTGGGGCCGCCCTGACGGAATGGAGAGAGAGAGAGAGTGCAGAGAAGCAATGGCGATGGCGGCGCACGCTTACTTGCTGCCTGCAGCAGCACAGCTGTCTCGTTTCCCTGCCATCTTCTGACACACCTGGAAGCTGCTGTCTGGACTTGACAAGTCTCGAGTCTCGGCTCTACTTACTTAACACTTCCTGCCATTCCCAAGAGCAACGTCTCCCAATGATCCATTTCTGACTACAACACTGGTGTTTAATACGGTTGGAGGGCGATTCCGGCCATTTGATATCGCAGCGGCGCCTTGCTTCTGTCTCCTGTAAGACACTCCCTTCTTCCTCTTATTCTTCTTGTTCTTCCCTTCTTCTCTCTTGTTTCTTTCTGAAACGGCCGCCCCGGTAGCTGGTTTCTTCAGGAATTGGTGGAGAGGGGTCGACGAGGAGTAGCTGTGAAGATCGACATCTCTTCGGTTCGGGTACAATACTTGTTCTCGCGCTGCACGTTCACGTCCTCTGGTTTTCGTGTAAGTGCTTATTTGAGGTGTTCTTTTGCTGGCTGTTAGGAATGTGAAATGTAGCCTCGCAAAACTCTGTATCTGTCTCTAAGTATTGTCGTTGGCGTGTCTATAGCTGGACTGTATTGCAGTGCAATCTAGCAGGCAGGCAGTTCATGAACCTATTGTTGCTCTCCTTGTCAAATCGATAATAGTTTTTTGCGGATGAGTTGAAGTTAGATCTGTTGTTTTGCTGTGGTTTTGCATCAGCGGTTGTGAAATATTGCTGCATCGCCTTTTGCTACTTTGAAGGTACTCTGGAGGTTCGTGTGACCATTTTCTTTCATTTCCCTGTCTCGGCATGAGACGTAATCGAGCCGACTTTTCGTTGTCTGCTTCTGCAATCCAGTAGTGAAGCATTTTTCGTTTCATCTAAACGAGCGCTGATAGAGCTCCTTGAAGAATGGCTTGAAAACAGCAGCCGATGTTTGCCCTGTCTGCTGTGAGTTACACCTTCGACGAAAACTTTTCTCAAGTCTCTCACTGCATCGCTCGTGCGCATATTTCTTCTAACAATCTCAAGTTAAGGTGAGAGGAAGCCGGAGAGTTTCCTTGTCCCTGACGAGCAGTTCTTGACTGAATCCATATACATCGCTGAAGAATGCTGACGCTTATTGCAAAATAGCGAAGAAGTAGGAACAGTTTCGAAGGATCTGTGTTGGTTGAAGAAGGCCGTAGAAGATCTGGTTATGACCGTTGCATGGATGTGTGAAACTACTCTTGGTTATGCATTGTGCAGAACAAGCCTTATAGTTGGCGTTGCGAAACAGATAAGCTCAGGTCCTGAGCTGTAAGAACACAACGATGTCTAGAGGTAAGGCAGACTCGCGGAATCACGATGCAGGCCATCCCGTGCGGGCCGCCAAACACAAGGAACGTTTGGAAAAGAGAAGTTGTACTAAATCTGTTTGTACAGTACCAAGCTGTACCAGCAGCAATGGTCATGCTGGGAAGAAGCAAGAAGCAGGAGGAATCGTCATGCCGCGCAAGTTCGGGGAGCAGCAAGTCTGCAGAAAAGTTGCAGAAGAATCGTCGGTCAGGAAATTACCGCAGAGGAAAGACGAACTAGTACAGTGCAGGCTCTACTACACAGATGCTGCGGAGGCTGCTGCTTTCGAACCAGCTACCTGCCAACAGAAGGCGGCAAGAGTGTGCTATGGCGCAGAGGACCTGCAGGACAAACAAGTAGCAGCAGGACGCTCTGACACCGATGCTCGTGACTTCATCATGCGGCGCTTCCTCCCAGCTGCGCAAGCTATGGCCACAGAAGCACCGTTAACAGCAGCAGCAGCAACAACAACAGCGGTGCGGGAGTCGGATTGCATTCCTACCAGTGGAAGAAGATCAATCCCGCTGTTGCCCCCGCAGCAGCAGCTGACCGTGCAGCAAGTTGCAAATGATGTGAGGGGGGCGGCTCAGGTACGCCAAGACAGTGAGAACCTGTCTCTGAGGACAAGTTGTGGATTTCCCCTCAAGCTTGGATGGCCACCATTCCGGCATCTCTTAGGGTTCCAGACTTCCAAATCTTCTTCCACAAAGCATCATGCTCCTCCCTCCTCTTCAGAAAAGCTTCCCCATGATCAAAGGAGTTTCAACTCCGATGATTTGTTTTGGTCTGATGAGGTGAAAGAGCTTCCCCCCCCACCAGCCAATTGGATGGATTCTTGATCAACAAAAGTGCTCACAGAGATCTATGCAGAAGATGGGGTCTGATGCCATCATCATCATGCTCTCCTCATTCTTGAATGTCGTTTTTTGCAGGAATCTCTCAACAAAGAAGACCCCAAGAAACCTCAAGAAACTGCACCTGTCAGCTTGATCACAGACTTAGACTTAGAGGGATTTCCAGAGCTCAAAACGGCAATAGAAAGTGACACAGTACGAGTTGTAGAGATTAGTGATGGCTCTAAGACAGAAGGCTTTGTGGAGGTGCGAGTTCCCATAACTCGCAAGCATTCGATGCAAACAGTTCATACACCAGATCACAAAGGCTTTTTAGGTATACCAAGAGTCTCTGCACTGAATGGTGACAGCGAAGTCAAGCAAGTTGATCGGCTTGGTGCTCGGCTTTCACACATGATTAGCAAGTCGAACTATACTGAGGCTCATCGTCACACTCAAGCAGCAGGTGACAGTCATGAGAAGGAAGAGTGCACAAATGGAAGCCTGTTGCCAAAGTCGAAGAAAGTTGTAAAAGGATCTGCATTGCTGACTGCACTCAAGCCACCACCCTCTCCCATATCCCCATCTGAATCGTGGTTGTCAACTCGATCCATCCCACAGTTTAGGAGACCTTCTCGAAGGCCACTGGGGAGCTTTATTCCCATCAAACCTCCAGTTCCTCCTGGAAAGAAGCCATCTGCTTCCGAATCCTGCAAGGTGTGCTGTTCTCTACATATGTCATAGGTGTGGTCACTGCAGCTGCTGGCCTAGTTGATCTGGTACAAGTCCCTTACAATTCTTGAATGAAAAAGTAAGAAACATGACACTGAGTGGCCTTCAATTTGAATCTTGATAGTTTCAAGGTCAACGACAGCTTTGTGTCATGAATTGCTGGATCCCCAAAAATCTTGGCATCAATATGTTTTGCAGGATCTTCCTCAATGTGGGGTCTTACCACCGTCATGCAGCTTGAAGGATCAGTTGCAGCACAGGTAATATATTACATATGTAACACTTTGTTGCAATTGTTTACCATACTTTTCCTCTATGCAATTCAGATTGACATGGTTAAGTTTTTTGACAGACAGCAATTGACCACAGACAAAAGATGATGGCACAAAACCAACCATTGACAAAATCTTATACATTCTCTGATTGCAAGCTTATATTGTGTTTTTACATGAGTCAGATGATTGTTATCTGAAGTAATGACGCACCAAGTCATTCTCTGGACTGTGATGTTGCAAATAGCTCTATCTAGTGATCTAGCTGGAGCTGCAGCTGTAAGATTTAAGGTCAATTGAGGTTGCAACAGGTAACAATTGCAGGTGGAGACATTGGTGGGGGTGATTTTGAATGAGATGGTGGTGGTTGTGTTGCAGGCAGTCAGTCAGCCATACTGTGCAAGCTGTGTAATTTGGAGTCTACTGCACCAAGTTGCTTCAAAATTAGTGTTTTTATGCTTCCATGCCTGGAATGAATGCAACATTGGAGAAATTACCATTCAGTTTACAAGTGCCAATAGTGCAATAGAGGTTCATACAGTTTCCTTCCAACCTTCTTCTACTTGGTCTTTATGAGCATAGCTTCTCCTGCTTCCATGTCAGATCATGATAGCAGTTGGAACTTGGAACCTGCAGGGATTTCTGTACAGGGCTCTCTATTAGAGGTTGTATTTTTCAAATTTTGATGGCCACTTCACCTTCGCCCAACCTTGCTCTCAGGGGGGGAATCTCAAACTTTCAATTGGTTTTTCCAGAGAAAACAGGCTGATGTGATCATTTGACTGTTGTTTTGTTTTCATGGCACTATCATTATACTTAGCTTTTCTATTACCATGGCAGTAGCTGTCCACAGGTACATTGCCCGCACATAACAGCTAATCATGCTGCAGTTTAGATAAAAGATATGAATGTGGATGCTCAATTTCTCCCAACAAAGCCTACTAGCCTTTTCTGTTTGCAAACCTTTCAAACAGTAACTTTCAGGCACTATATCTAAATGAGCAACCTAATATATTCAACCCTCAACCCTAAACAAAAGACTGCAACAGACATATGCATGTTTACATATGTATATGTACTGTAACATGCATATGTAGTATGATCATAACAATCACATGGCAAATCAGTGCAGAATCCCATGCTGAAAAACTTCTATTTGAGCATAGATTTTAATGTCTAGTGTAAAACCACATTGAGAAACAAATGCCAAAACAATTAGTACATGACAGACAAATCCACAGAATCCCATGATGAAAGATGAAAAACTTCTATCATGCATAGAAGCTGTGATTTAACATAAATTAAATACAAATATTAAGATGAGAAAATAATGCAAAAAAAAGTTTTCACCCACACATTTCAGTCCCATGGAGACAATTATAAAGAGGACCTTTGAAGTGACAGAAAGAGGACCCTTCATATCACTTTTGCTGCAATTTGACCATTTGTATAGTTTATGGTCATTGCAACCCCCACCCCAACCCCCAAGAAAACAGGGGGGTATCTTGGAACCCCCTTTAGATCCTTCAAACCCATTGTTAGCAACAAGATCTATATATGAGTCTGTGTAGTCAGAACAAAGGACACTATGTGTTACACAAGCATTGCTGCTGACACACCTGCCTCCAACCCTTCCCTTGTCTCATGCAGATGCTGCTCTAAACCCATTCACAGTGTTGCCATTCTTTGGATAACTGTGAGGCTCACACCCTACCCTAGCAGAAATGAAGAAGTTAGTCAAAAGCTCTGAACAAACCAACCAGATTCACTCCCAGAGCTTTTTCACCTTCATTGCATGAAGCCATTACTTTTTAGAGAGGTCAAGAACAGACAACTATCTACAGAAAGATACATGCCGATACAAGCTGGAACAGACCTCTCTCCCTGTGCCCTCTCACCCACTAAACATGAATTTAGTAAAACAATACACTAATATACTATTTACTGCTGCAGTGGTCTCTCTGGCACTCATTTCTCTGAAATACACAGAATCCCAGAATTCCAAGCCCATCTTTAAACCAAGACAACCTGCAACTGGGGCCCCCAGTGGGTTTCTGGTGCTCCGAGAGAGCACCAGCATTGCCCAATTTATCCCCCATTCTTTCAAGCAGCAAGGTTGTGTGCCATATATGCAGCGCTCCGTTTCTCTGCATCAAGCAACCTCATTGTTAGCTCCCTCAACTCTATAACAGTTTGTCATTCATTCCAAACTTTGTGCAGTACAAACATGCTGAGCAGGCCAATTTACCTCCAGTGGCAATCAGCTTCTCCACCCATGCCACAATATGCTTGCCATACGTGTACTTCTTAAGCGCATGTAAATGCACTCGAATATGTGCTAGAAGCAGTTCACGCTGTGCCTCATCACACATCTCAAGGACTTTTTGGACTACGTAATTAGCAAACTGGTCCTTCATCATAGCCTAAATGAATCAAGCAGCCAGATATTCATATCAGCTACTTAACAATCACGCCTGGCATCAATATGTTTTCACTTCTCCACTTCAGACAAAAGACTCCTGCATCTCTTCTTCCACCATAACAAGACTGAAATGACAGAAAATTAAGACAGGAATGTTTGTTCCTGGAGATCCAATGTGGTTGTAATAAAAGGTTTCTTTTAGCAGGCTCCAAAATATATATCATTTTTGGCCCACTTCATAGATTATGTAAAAACATCCAACCTGTAGGGGCTCATTCTCATCAGTATGGCCAAGCATCTCATTTATCAAAATTTGACGCTCAGCGGGGCCCCCAAACGCCAAGCATTTTTCCACCACATTGGATGCAAATTTGTGTTGACTCATTTGTACAATTTGCCCAGCTAGCTTTGTAATGATCTCTTTTCTCTCATGATCTTGTCCATGCTCCAGCACATGCTGGCAACCAATCCACATAGAAAAACCATGAATCAATAGCATTTCTTTTAGTTCCAACATCACCTGACATGTAGTCTTCATCTGCCCTCAAGTATATTAGTAAGTATAACAGAAGTACAAAATGCACATGTGAATCTCAGAGCTGAGAGTACACCACAGCAAACATGTACAACCTGTAAGAAACGTCAGCCACAAACAGAACAAGTACTTCATTGCTAGTCCAAAACAAAAACCCTACCTAATAGTCATGCAACAACCAACAAAGCTACATGGTTCAGGCAAAGATTGGTGCCTTGCAGGGAATCCTAACAAGTGCACGTATAGCGAACACCCAAAACATGCCCTTGTCAGGTGACTGCAGGAGAACAATAATTTGCAGAGAGCTGATAGCAGGAAACCTGGACAACATAATTGCCATATTGATCTTGAGCAAGAATACAAGTGGAGTGAAGAATTTCCTCCATAATACCCTGCTGTTTCAGCTCAACTCTGCAATGCTCCAGTACTCTCTGGCAAATCATACAAGAACCAAATGTGCTTAAAGATCTGGCAACTTATTAATCCAAAAAGCAACCAAGACTTCCAACAGAATCCTACTCAAAATGCCTATGAATGGATGCACACAAAAACTAGGAACATTGGTGAGATCACTATACAACAGTGGCATCTGTGAGCACTATATAGATATCAAGGTGCCACCATCATATAGTGAGCTCAGTTCATAAAGTTGTAAGATCAATATAGAGTTAAAGCCCCTTAGAAACCAAAGTTTGTGAAATCTGGAAGCAAGCTAATTAGAAACTCATTTCTGATGAGGCAGATGAGAACCAGAGTGTAGCATGCAACACAGTGCAGTTTTGGTTTGTAGCTTTGAGCAAAAGTTCACCTGGATGAGACTCAGCAACCATATGGATGTGTGGAGAGCACCACAACTTGATTGTAAAATGCAGATATGATGCACTGCATTCTATCAGGAGGAACACATTCAATGCACTTCTGAATCACATGGTTTCCATTTTGATCACGAACACAGCGCATCACATGCCCATCCAGCTCAGACACCAACTGTGTCTGCTGAACAACATCTACCACCTCTGATGCCTGATGCAAAATCCCACAAAATCCACTACAGTCAAGCCAAACACAACCAACAATTAGAATTTGCACTTGAAAATCATAAAAGTGGCAAACAAATATTTTGTTGACAGTTGTCGGAAAAAATCACCATGTATACCCAAACACGAAGCAGGTGGGTGTAAAGACATACACAAACAAAGATGTAATTCTAGCTCCAAACTTGAAGACAAATACAAGGATGAGACATGTGTCATGACACTTTAAATTGGAAAGTTCAAGAGCATGCCCTAAAATCTGTGAGTCTGCACTATGGAATTTCACAATTTGAGGGTGTGCTTCAGCTACATCAGAATCCACATGTACAAAATGTAAACTTGTGTCCGAACACGTTATGTTAAGTCTCATCACACAGAGACTTGAATTTGTGTCTGTGTTGTAACATAACATGACCAACAGCACACATCCGTGTTTGTTGAAGTGACCAAGGGCATGCAGAATGTCAAGCATAACAGGCAATAAGATCCATGAAGTTGCAGAGAAATCTCCACAACAACAATTAAAGGTACACGACAATGAGTGCAGTCATAACCTCATGAGAGTCGCTCACAAAGTGACAGACCATCACCTTCATCACGAACGGCAGTGACAAGCTGCCATGACTACCCACTGAGTTCATCAGCTCCCAACAGTGGGTGTAGATAAGCATATAATAATCTTCCCAAAAACTTGGGCAAACCATTATACACAATCTGCGTCCTGAGTTTCTGTTGCCTTTCCGGAAGCAATGGGAAGACTCAGACGTGATGTTGGCTAGCACTCAAGAGACATTGCTAATCAAAAAAGTCAACAGTATCCTCATTCAAGCTGCAACAAGCTTCTGAAGGAAAGAGCATTCCTGACAGGCAATAAGCTCAAAAACACACATTTTGCAATACTAAGCAACTCAATTCAATTGAACAGTTTTAAGAGACACAACATTGGGAGAAACATTGCCATATACTCTTACCTTTTGAATAACTCGGCAGCCATACATCTGGAGGCTGAGTACCAGAACACATCCTACCAACTGACTTGCCAAATCATGCCTCTGTTGGGATGTGCCATGCTCAAAAAACTGCACCAAAACCAGATACTGAGACCAATAAGTCCCTGTCTTGATATATATATCTATTGATCAGACTAAGACTTTCACCCCAAAGAAACTGGAAGAGTCTCAGATATCCCCAATGTAGCCAAAATAGACATATGCATTGGATGCCGAATTGGTCATCCAGGCAAATACTGTCTTACATATATCCCCAGTAAGTCATCATCAAGAAAGAGTCATCTTGCAATTGACAGCTATACATGACAGCAATAATCCAATCAATAAAGGCTGAAGGACCAGGGATACTGAAACAATTTTGTCACAAGGCTTTTTTCAGTCTATGGTAACAACCTTTTGGATCACATAGTTGCCAAAAACATCAGTCATGAGTGTCAAGGCATGAGGAAGCACTTCCTGGAAAACCATGCCCTTTTCATCTGGGCTAGCAGTCTCCAATTTCTGTTGGATGAAGCGGCTCCCATGCTGATCAGCACTGTGCACTCACAGCAGAACACCATATGTTTTAGATGCTATGAAATGCTTGTACCATCGAAGGTGATGACTACAACTTCCAGTGCCTGAAACCAATGCCCTCAAAAATTTGCATCAACAAAATCCTATAAGAATTTTTTTACACAGAGGCTCAGGTTGAACACATAGAGACATACCTGAACTCAACACCATGACCTGTAATATCAGACAGTTCAAAGTGTTGGGTCTTACTGTTCTTGTATTCTTCAAGAAGAGTGGATCCCTGGATCTCCACAGTTTTCTCTGGGCTTCTCTGAGATTGCCACCCAGAGTAACTTGTCCCAGGGGCAGCAGCACTAGTTCCTGAAGAGAGATGCAAGCTACGATCATCCCGTCTTGTAGAAAGACTTCCTGCTCCAACAGGTGAACCTGGTAGCACAGGGCTGGTAAGGGGTGAATTGTTATATGGCATCACCATCCCAACTCCTGGGGGGCTGCCATAATATGCTGGGCTGACTGATCCACTCTTGTTTGATGCAATTGGCACACCAATTGGTCCAGTCCTTGCATACTGCGACTTTTGCTCTCCTGTATACCCTAACATCGCCCCTAGCTGGCTCTTTTGAAGCTCCATAAGATCCATATGACCCCCTCCCATACTGTAAATCCTGAACAGACCAGGATCATTCAGATGTAGCATGTTGCATATACTGCTGCAGATAGATTGGATCATGCAACTGGGGTGAGAACCCTGAGCCAGCTTGCCCTGCAAATTTATAAAGGTGCTGCATATCAATAGCTCCTTGAGCTGGAGACCCTGGAACTCCTGCCTGCACCCCCATGCTAGCTGCCACAGCTGCTGCTGTTGCTGCATCAAATGCCACTGGAGGTGGGTAGCCAGCCATGATTGGGGTGAACACAGTTGGATTTACAGGATACCCACTCATCCCATAATGAGGGGCATAAACAGCTGTGGAATTGAGAGTGGGGTAATAAGGGTTCCCTGCCATGTACATTGCTGCAGTTGCTGCTGCATACATGTTTGAAGTCGTGGCACCTGCATGGAGTGCAGGTTGAAGAGCAGCTGGCTGTGCTTGCTGGCTAGTCAGTCCAGGGACACTGAACTCCACATGACCCCTGTAGCCAGAGTCAATCCCTGAATACAACCGTTGTTGCTGCTGTTGTAGAGCCTGATTGTATGCTAGTGCCTGCGACTGCACTGCCTGCAGAAAAAGGATTAAGACTGCACAGTTTTACTATGAATTGACGAGCAATACCTAGTCAGCTGAAGAGTAATCCAGGGAGGTATTCTCAAAAATGTGGAGGGGGGCGGGGGGTCATTGAAACCCTAGAATAACTAACTGTACTGGGACAAAGGCAGACAACAGATAGACAGCAACCTGAGCAGCTTGCGCTTGGGCAGCAATCTGGACACACTGCTGCTCCTGCTCTTGCTGGAGCTGCAGAAGCTCTTGATCCTCCATTGCTGCTGTGGCCTCCTGTAAATCTGACATACTCATCCCCTGCAATGATGCTGTGAGATCCACAATACTACCACTTGATGTTGTGCTCCCATGGAATGCTGCTGAAAATTCTGCAGTACTTACACTTGCTGCCCTGTTTAGTGCCACACTTCTTGCTTCAGCACTAGTCAAATTCATAGTTCCCCCTGATTGCCCTGAAACACTCCCTATTGTTGCTAATCCAGGGCTGGCAGATCGAGTACTACTGGAAACAGGAAAATCTAGAGAGGCAGTTCTGGGCACAGGTGCTGCTAGCCCAGAAGATTGCCCATGAATGCTAGCAACCCCTGGGATTGGAGTCAAGGAATGTGATCCAAGTCCCACTGCTACTATGGCATTGAGTTCAGCAGGGGTCACAGAAGTGAGTAAGACATCCTGCAAATGTGTGAGCTGCATATCAAGTGTTGGGCTTGCATCACCACTTTCTTCATTTGCTGCTCTGCTTGAAGACCTGGAAAGCTGGTATACTGGTGAAGGGGTCTGAGGAAAGTCCTCCTGCAGTTCAATAAGAGAAAGCATATAAGTCTCCTTGTGTTGCAAAAGAAACTGACGGGTGCACATACCTCCTATATATACCTGGTGACAAAGTCAAAGAGCAGGTAATATGTCCATTTCCTGAATCCACTAAAACAGAATGCCCATGTCCAAAACCCCTGGGCATTTTCTACAGAAGCTAGAGGTAAAAGTAAGGAAGGAGAATTTGGAACTACAAAAGTATGGGAAAAACGCTGCACCTGAATAAGGTCTACAAGGCTTTTAGGGTGGGGAGCTCCAAGTCCTGTAGAAGAAGAAAGACCCATCAAATGATCTACCCTTCTATTGTCCCAGTTGCTGGAGCTTTGTCTAACAAGGTTGCCAATTGGTGAGGGAATATCATCCTCCAAGGGCTCCGGCTCCTCTCTATGGGTGGGCAGCACAGGTTGTGTGGAAAACAAGGATTTGCTGTTGCTGCTGCTGCTGTCATCCAGAGACCTCAACCTTCTCTTGTCTCCGATGCACCCCCCGACCACCTCCATACCTGATTGCAATTTCTGTGCAAGCCGATAATTTTCCCAGGAGATTAGTGGCGGGGGCAGCCTAGGGTTAAGGTTAATGTTGTTGTAGTAGTAGATGAGGTACGCGGGATCGGATCGCCGCTGCTGTTCAGCGTCTAGAACAACAAAGTCTCCTCCTCCTTCCCCGGACTGCGCTTTGGAAACACCACGAGCACCACCACTACCAGATTTAGGGTTTGTGGAAAGGTAAGAGAACAAACCTCCCATCACCGCAAATGAACCCTCCACACTGGGCGGTGCACTCCCACTCCGCTGCGGCGGCACTACTACCTTCTTCTTCTCACTCAATTCCAAGCGTGTGCATCTGTTGCGCAACAAACCCAACTCCGCTTCTCCCTCTTGGGTCATCAAAGACGAGCTGTGATGATGATGATGATGATGAGCTCCACCACCACCACCCAGAATGGAAGCCCCCCCTCGTAGACCATCCCCGAGACCTACTCGTCCACCAATGCCTCCTCTTATTCCACCACCCGATGATAACATTCTCACCGGGCTCTCCGTCGCCATGGCTTCTCGCTCCACAAGCGCCACAACCAGTTTCCAAAAGCATCTAAGCTTGCCTTGTTATTCTCCGAACCTCTCTCTCCTCCAGCCACGCCTTTCTCTTTTTGCTCTTTATTTCTTTTTTTTTCGTCCTGCTAAGCCCAAAACCTCAGCTTCGTTCCTGAAGCTGTCCGAACTCAATGCCACACCACAAGGCCATATGCTCTACGGACCTGTGTAGCCTCTGCAACAATGAGCACTGCAGCTCGGTGACGCAGCAGGAGCGCGGGCGAGGGCAGAGTTGCGGAGAGCAGGAAAGGCTGGTTTGCTTGCTTGCCGCTGAGGGAGGTAGGCAGGGGGCTAGAGGGGTGAATCTTGAGCGTCCAATGGCAGGCTCTACGGTCGAGATTCGCTTAGAACGGAGCCAACCTTGAGTATATATATTTGTACCATACTAGTGGGTGCCCGTGACCTTCGGCCACTGTGAAGCCCCCGGTTTCTTTAAACTTGGTTCGCGTTTTAGTTTTTTTTAAGAAACTTTTAACTTTTTTATTTTTTTATTTTTATGTGTTTTCTTTTTTTCTTTTAGCTACTGTCCGTCCCGATTAAGGGGATGGATGAAATGTCAAAATTCGTCTCGTCATCAAGCCGGACGGACATTTCATCCATCCCCTTAATCGGGACGGACAGTAGCTAAAAGAAAAAAAATAGTCTTGGTCAATTTTTTAAAAAAAAATTGATTCTGGGCTGTCGAAGGCCTAAATATTCTTTTTCTGGTCTTCCCCTAAATCCATCCCGTCATGAAGCCGGACGGACATTTCATCCGTCCCTTTAATCGGGACGGACAGTAGCTAAAAGAAAAAAAAGGTAGTCTTGGTCAATTAAAAAAAAAAAAAGATTCTGGGCTGTCCAAGGCCCGACAGACATTCTTTAATCTTGCACAGCTACAGTACCCAAAATCAGCAACGACCGTACCAAAAACTTTTCGAAAAGTGACTGCTGATAACTTCTCTCAGTGGGTGTTCTCTGGAGCAAAAGTTGGCGAGCTCCGTCACACACAGTCCGGACCGGACCCGGCCCGGCACCCCGTTCTTGACGTCGGCTATCCTGGGTCTCCGTTCCGCGCTAGAATGTCGTAACCTAATTTCCTCCAATAGCTTTGCCCACAGACTGGGAACAGGAAATTCCGCCCTCCGATTAGCGCCGGGCCCGGTCGGCCTGAAACCCGAGCTCCGTTAGGGACGTAGTGAATTTATATATAAGATTTGTCACTGCCTACTCTTCTCCAAACCCCTTCTTTGAGAAAAGGGAACATAAAGTGTTTCCCCTAAACTTTACAAAATGAATAAGGAATAATACTTTTTATTTAGATAATTTATTTCTATTTTATTTTGAATGTACTACCCAATTTTTTAAACACAAGTTTTACACTCCCTAGTTTTGATACAACTTGCTTCCAATGTTTTTCTGGGGGATCAATTTTCATATTTTTTTGACCTGAAAAATGTGATCTCAACACCTACAAAGGACTTTTGTGAAAAAGATGGCCCTCATTCTCCAGATTTTTATACAATAAAAGTCATCAGATTTCTACAACAAGTTCCAGCAGGTAGCCATAAAATAAAAGGAATCTTAAATTCTTCTACTTTTGTATCTGGTCTATAGCCAAATTTGGCTGAATATTCTTGTGAACAATTGCCTATTTGACAAAATTACCCCCGAAAAACATTTCTTTAGTTTTAAAATAAAATTTTAAAAAAAACCCTTAATGCATGTGGGCAAATTCAAGCATTTTGATCAACCCAATCTCAAAGAGGATGATTTGGAAAATTAATTGGGAAATCCACATTCTTTGGCTGAAAAAACAAGTTCCTCATCATTGTCACATTTAGCACATCTAAGAGGGCAAGGTACTGTGTGATAAGTGATAGCCCTAAACACATCTAAAAATGTAGGTTTACCTTGTTGAGTTGTCAAGATCTTCCTTTTATCCTACTTCGAACTTCAAACATCCATTCATTTAGTCCATTGAAATAAGTAGCTAGATTCTAAAAGTTCCACACCAAGTGGTAATCTGTGAATTGAAGTAGCTTGTTTGTTATGTTTTGTTTGTTTGCCACATTGAGATCTCCTAAGCCATAGTGCACACCACCATGCATTCAGTGTCATTGGAAAGACATCAATCAGTAGGTGTACATTAAGGCAGTTTCAGAATTTTTAGACATACAATGAAGGAGTTATCAAATATTGAACAATTTAGTCATTGAGAATTCAATAAAACCATAACAAAAAAAATTTCGGATCCAGGGTTTCATTTCACCAGTCTTGTAAGGTAGGCAGATTCACAATTGTCCACAAAAGGAATGAGCCAAACTTCTTATTGGAATTTGAATAAAAATTCAAATTCACATTCAATTAGTAGGGTAGCAAGTTCACACTTGCACAGGCCACACTAGTAACAATAATAACCAAATATTTGGTGCACAAATTTGGATCCATGTTGAAACCCCATCATCCCATGACCAGCAATGGCAAAAATTGCATGTAAATAGCAGCTCTATTTGTAATTTTTTAAAGAATTTTGATTCATTGTTAAGCATGGTCATTTATGAAACGTCAATGGAAAATTTCCAAGCCTATTCCACATGGTTGCTCATGAACCTTTCTCTCTAATGGACTAATTTACTTGGTTACTTGTAAAGTTCAGATCAAACATCAATACCATGCAAACAATGTCATTTCAAAGGCTACATATGATCACCACCAAATTACCCAGTATCAGTCCCCAAAATGGTGGGTTGTGGGCCAAATAAATCACTATAGTTGCTTCCCAACTCCCTCAACAAATTAAGCAACACCCCCCGCCCCCCCCCCCACCCAAAAAATAGTAAGATGTGGCAAGATACCCATTTGCTTCTCAGCCCGTTACAACCAGGAAAATATGTTGTGTAGTAGGTTGGCAACATACCTATTTCCTTCACAAACCATTCGAATCAAAAAACAAGTTGTTTAGTACAGTGGGACACCATAATTGACCAAGCAAAAAAGCCACCAAAAGCCAAGAGAAACCAGAAACCAAGAAAAAGGAACATAGAAAAAACAATCTTCATACTCACACCTCCATATAAATATGAAAATAATTATGAAAGTTAAATTTTATTTTGAAAATTAAGAAAAAAATAATAATTTTTAAAATTAAGAAACTTTGATTACCTTTAACTGAGATTGAACATCTTAACAGTCTAAAACAACCATTTCTGACTCAAGAAAATAAGACCCCAAGAGTTGGAATTGTTCATTTTGAATACAGTAGTATAGACATTGAAGCAATCACCAGCAGCTTCAAGAATAAATGACCAGCCAAACACCTCAATAAAGCTATTTAAACCCAATTAACAGAAGAACCTATGAACCCATTTTTTTTACAGTTCAGGGTTTAGGGTTTAGGGTCATTTTGTATTAGGGCATATTTTCTTGGCTTATGCGGGCTTGGAAGAGAATACCAATGCCAAAAGGACACTGCACTAGACACCAATGATCTCATAGTTCAGTCTGGATTAGAACTCTCTCACCTGGTATTATGGCATATTTTCTTGGCTCATGCAGCTCAGAAGAGATTGCTAACGTCAAAAGGATACTGCAACAGGAAATTGCTGGGTCTGATCGCAAAGTTCCTGCCGGATTGTAATGCTCTTGATGAAACTCAGAGCTTGCCCACACTGGACTCCTTGATCCAAACACTTTTCCACATCACTGGGAGTGGTCACTAAGAGACTTAAGGCCCACCATTTTTTATGCTGGTCTCAGTGTCAATTTTCCAATTTCCCAAAGCAGCTTGTCATTGCATCAGACTGGCAGCATCTGGCATTTCAATGCCAGTTTCAGAGACAGCGTCCAGTGTGATGCCCTGCTACCAGGCTTCAACATGGAAAGATCCAGCTGTTGATCCTCAAAATGTGTTCAAGTTGGATTCATCTTACTTCTGCAACCAAGCCATAGCAAAGCTCATGTACAGCATGTAAGAAAGTACCCTTGTGCCAAGGGCAGCAAAATCAACCTTTCATTGGCCCATTGGAAAAGTGGCATGATTGGTTCTGGACTATCAGAACCAAGTTACATCAGACTATGATCTGAGCACTTAATTTGTGGCTGTTGACTTGTAAGTTTCTCTGTGCCCCCAAGTCTTGGTAAGTACCAGCCCCAATAATGCCATCACTTTCTACAAATAAGCCTCATGAATTTCTGTACAAAGCATGCAACTAGTGGCTCTTGAGCAATATATTTCAGCTATCTCTAACCACAAGATACCAACAGACCTCCAAAGAGAACACACACAACTTTCTGCTATCAAAAATAAATTTGTCGACATTGAGCAGATGTGGTTTCCAATGGACAGTAAGGACACTTGAATGTCCTTGAGTTGCCCTTGACAAGCTTCTGAATTGACTGTTTGCACAAGACATGACCACAATTCATCAGCATTGGTGGATTTTCAGCTGTGCTCTGCTCGCGTGATACAGGACACGCAAAAATGGAATGAAACTGAAATGCATTCTCCAATGGAGTTTCAACAGGTAACTGTTTCATTACTTGCCATTCCTGCCAAGTCAACCACAAATCATCCCATCAACATACATCAGCCCCTATTGCTCATCAGAACCATAGCAACTGTACAATAACAACTAGACAGCATTTCTGACCCTCTTGAAAATCAAGGATTGATACAGGTGTGACCAAACCAACCTTCCTCCATACACATACACACTCATTACACTAGAAGACTGGCTTCTTGGCCAGCAAAACTGAGCCTTGAGCCTAATGATCACATATAACCCAATCACATGAACATGTTTCCAAGTGTCCCCATGGATGCATGAAGTAGGCACAAACATAGCACAAAGTTTGTGTCTACTTCACGCTGAGAAAAAGCATCCAAATAGAAATATGCAGACACTTAAATACACACTACTTTTCAGTTGGCTCTGATGCCACATTTGATTGAACCAGCCAGTTTCCCCAGGCAAAGAATTCCTGGCCTTGCTTGGCCCCAGCTGATCTGTCTTGTCAGGTCACTATTCATCTATAGTCTGCTTTGATGGTTATATCACAATCATGTTGTGATGACAGACCATAATATGACCAGCACAGCAGACTATAGATGAATGCATTGATATGGATCTTGCCAAAGACTTCAAACTTGGGATCCATGAGGTGAAAGATCAGAGACCTCCAAGTTAAAATCAGCAGAAACATATGAACAACACAGGAATACAGACACAACACAGTGGCTTCAAAAAATTCACCTGCTTCTTATTTGCCATGACTGTCGCTAGCTTTATCAATGTTGGAAGGGCTTGTGATCCTGCAGAAACCGTCACTTGCAATGGGCTTTCATATGCCTGGCCCAAAAGATTACAACACTCCCTGGTAAACTCAAGTGCAACTGTATCCCAATGGGAGGGTGCTAGCAGATCTGAGTATGGAGACACCTCCAGACGGCCTGCCCAAAGAAGGCACCCCATGAGCCTCTGTATGTCACTGATGTGGCATGATGCAAATGGACCAAAGGATGCCCTTGCATACTGCAAGGCAGCAGTACGCCCAATATTGTGAAGTACATGGATAAACTGGAGCTGATGTAACTGAAATTCAAGGGATGAGCCCTGTTTGCATCATGATCAAACAACAGATATCAGATTAGTACATCACTGCACAATCTTTAAGCATCAGGAAACATGGCTGAGCATTCCAAATCCTTACAATGTCATACATAATCTCCCATTCCCCAAAAGTCTAAGTCTCATCCATAAGACCTGAGGTAATCCCCATTCAGCAGACCACAAGGACTATCAGAACCAGAAACATGTTTTCTCATGTAGGATACGGACAGATCATGGAGATCAAGGATTTCAAAGCAATGTAAAGAGTGTGAGAACCTTCTTCTGCAAAGCAGGTCTGTTCTCCCTTGCCCAAGTGAGTGCTGGTACCAAATTCCGTGCTCGTAATTGCTCCAAGTTTTGGTACATTTCGAAGAAAGGAGTCTTCAGCGTCATTGCATTGGGCTCTTGAGTTTCTTGTATAAAGCAATCACCTAGATCAAACAGACCTTGTCGGTAGAAGTGCACAGCCACAATCTCATTGATTAGATGGCCATCAAATTCAGCTTCTCTGTAGGCTTTTGCTATGTCTGTACAAAAGGCCTTGTCTAGCATTTTCCCATATTTACTCACTGTCAGGTTAACATCCTTCTGCAAAGCCCCCACCTGCAAACATCGGTAGTAGTCAGAAGGAAGCCAACATCATACAAAAAGATCTTTGACACAGAGCTCCAGAGCCTGTCTGAGCGGCTGAGAATCTACTCTGCTGGCACTGCCTAAGGTACTAATGCCTCCTCTCAGGCTCTCCGTATCTTTGCAGCACTGTTCAATTGTGAAGTCACAAATCCCACGAACATTTTCAGCCTACAGTTCTTAACTTTGGAGTTCCAATGGGATCCAGCAGGGTGTCCACCGTAGCCATGCCACACCCATGATACAGCAAGAACTAGACAAGCAAGAAGGCCCTAACAACAAAAGAAACACTGGCAAAACACAAAGATAAGTAGGTGATGATGACTCTAGAGTCATGTGCAGGGGTGAAGTTACAACAGAACATGTAGCAGCACCAAAGGAACAACGAAGCTTTATGTAGAGCAAAAAAACTTGAAAAGTAAGGATAATTCCACACTGTAGAAGAACGGAAATGAACTTCACCCCAACCTCTTCTCTTCAGTTCAATGGAACCATGGAATCATGGAACAGCAGATATGATACAAACCGCAACAAAGAACCTAGAAAACCTCAACACTGATGACTGAACAAAACCTAAATGACCATGCCTGCAGTAGTCCGTTTACTACCGAGATCTACTGCAGGAGGAATCTCAATAGATCACCATCACCATTTCACATAAGCAATCCATTCACTCTAAGAATCTCTTAATACATCACATCAGGATGTCTGACACAAGAAAGGACAACACAAGGAGAGGGCAATTCCTGCTACTATGCATCCAAATCTGGTAGAGAGACATTCAATTGCCAAAGCCACCTACCACAACACTTGCAAGCTGTACAGGAAACAAATTCGGCAAAAAGGAATCTTCATCAAGGTATGATCTTGATGAAGATCATCACCATACAAATCAGCTCTGTAAGAAAGAATCTAAGTTTCAACAGGAAGCAGTTTGCCCTAAAAGAGCAGAAAACAGATACTCTCCATTGACATTTCTGCAAAGCAGCATACAAACGGAAATCTGACAATGGCCAAGCGACAAACAGCAGTTGCAAGGGTAAAACGCCAGCACCAGCACAATGACAGCAGCAATAATAGGCAAGCCATGCTGAGATAAAATTTCAAAGAGGAAAAATGGCTAAGTGACCTTGGAGAAGGTGTGTGTGTGTAGAGTGACAACACTGCACCTGATTTGAAGGAGCAAGCTCGGCCAATTTCCCTTGCAATCCTGTTAGCACCAACTTCTGGTCTGTGGAGGTTTCGCTCAGTTGCTTTGCAGCTACCTCGAGCTCATGAAGCGTTCTGTCGATCACATCCTGCGTCTTCGTGTAGCATACCTTCTGCTTCTTAGACACTCGATCAAACGCATCCTGAATTAAGGTTAAGTCCATTCTCTCTCTCTCTCTCTCTCTCTCTCTCTCTCTCTCTCTCTCTCTCTCTCTCTCTGTGTCGCTCTCTCTCTT
>Ga0209611_10003310_pt1 | contig 28021 bp, 19 predicted proteins | sample S1TSphgellanicum_3_FD_187693 | JGI IMG/M metagenome (GOLD analysis project Ga0209611, IMG submission 187693) | Host-associated microbial communities from peat moss isolated from Minnesota, USA - S1T2_Fc - Sphagnum magellanicum MG (SPAdes) (version 2) | ecosystem: Host-associated > Plants > Peat...
GAAAACAAAAAAAAAAAACAATACTGGAAGAAAGTGAAAAAACAGGAGAAAAAAATCAGAAAAAAAGTCCAAAATTTGCAACAACAATAACAAGGAAGTTTTGGGACATTTGTGAAGCAAAAGCCAACGCAAGCACTTCACGCATCATCGCCCCAGTTCCTCCCAGCAGAGCTTTCTCGCTTCTTCTGCGTCTTCCTGGTTCTTCGTCGTCTTTGTCAGATTTCTGATTGCCAGCAGCCTCTGCGTCATCGTCTTCTTTCTCTTCTTCTTCTTCTTCTTCATCGGTTGCAAAAAATTTCTCGTTTTTTTTTGTTTTTTTTTGTTTTTGGTTTTTGGTTTTTTTTTGTTTTTGTTTTTTTGGGGGTTCGTGCAGAATTTTGCTTGGCAGAGAGTGTAGGGGAGAGGATTGTCCGGGGGCGAATCTTGTTGCTGGAGGCTGAGATGGGACTAGGAGAAGCGGGTGGAGGAGTAGTGCAGCATGCAGGCCCGCGTATCTACAGCTGTTGCAACTGTCGTTGTCACGTCTCGGATCACGACGACATCATTTCCAAGTGCTTTCAGGTACTCCTCCTCCTCCTCCTCCTTCTTCCCGTCCTCCTCGTCATCCTTCTCTTCCTTAGGCTGCTCTCGTTGATGTTTTTGTTTTGGTGGCGAACGTAAGTACGTGCGTGCCTGGAGTGGTTGCGGGAAGTGGGAAGGGGAGTGTGCAATTGAGGATGGGACTGTTGCTCAATTTTTTTTTGGAGGAGGGGTAAGGGGATGGAGACCGCAGAATTTTGTTTTTACGGATCTCTGGACGAGGTGGGTGGTTAGGTAGATAGGCAGTTGATTCCCAGCCAGGAAGCAATCAAGGGAGGGCTCAGGGGGGGAGGGAAAGCAGCACAGAGGTTCAGCAACAGTCGACTCTATCGTAGGTCACCAGGAGACCTTGAGAACCCTCAAGACAACAACACAAGGTTGCTTGATAAGGAGCCATAGAACTGCAGAAAATCCATGGCAAATCCATAGGCCATGTGGATTCATCAGCCAGTATGACTACTATCACTGCTGGTTTCTAGTTCGTTGACTCACTGCCTGTCCAAGTGCTGAATTGAGTTCTGTGGATCATGGCATGTGTGTATGGTGAAGACATACAGTGTGCAATTGTGCAATTGCGGCAAAAGAAGAATCTCACAGATGTAATTATCATGCTACATTTTGACAAAGAACTTCTTCTTCTTTTTCACATACTTAGGAGTCACACACGAAGGAGAGCACATGCTTGCTTGCTGCTCCTTAACATATTTTCTGACATGCTTTAGGGTCTATCAGCCCTCCACGCATGTCAGGTCACATCTGGATTTGAGTGTCAGAACCTTTGTACTCTTGCTCTACTTCGCATATGCGTGCCAAAACACAGACTGTAAATTGACATGTGTGGTGCATTCATGCAACTGACACACATGGAAGCTTTGTCTTGCAGGGAAGGAATGGCAGAGCTTACCTAGTTGCAAACGTGGTGAATGTATCAGTTGGGCCCAAAGAAGACCGACAGCTCATGACAGGTTTGCATACAGTGGCAGACATTTCCTGCTTTCAGTGCCAAGAGGTGCTTGGTTGGAAATATGAAAAGGCTTTTGAGGAGTCTCAGAAGTATAAGGAAGGGAAATACATCCTTGAAAAGGCCAAAGTGATGAAGGAAAACTGGTGAGAGGTGTTTGCTTATACAGACGTAGCTTAGTAGATTTGATGTGATTGCACCAATCAATAAGTTCAGAACCACCACGGTTTAGTTTAGACTGGTTGGAAAGGTGCTGAAACACAAGTAAGGGGTGCAGGGGGTGGGGCAGCAGAAGTTTGGTGGGATAGAGAAGTTGTGATGGAAGTATATACACAATTGTGTATGCAGATGTGTTTGACATTCAAATGTACAGTATTCATTGCAGGAAGCTCCACTTATCACCCTTCTTTGCCTTCTGGGTCTTTCTGGATTTTTCTGATGTTTTCCAGACCTGTTAATAGCTTAAGTTTCAGCTATATGGCTCAATGGCTTATCTGTCAGGAAAATTTACAAACTGCAACACAGACTGTAGTATATGAGATAAAATGGTGGTACGAACTGCAGTCATCACTGGACGTGGATATGAATAGTGTGTACAACTAACTATTTTGCACCTTGTAGAAAATGTATGAAAGGCAGGACCTTATTTGGCTTCCAGACGAAGATGGCAATACTGACTTCTATTCATATCCACAAGGCAAGTATATGTGGGCTTTACAGCTACATACCTACAATAGGTAGGTAGCATTTCTGATGAAAGTCAATGTGCCAACAAACAAGAGAAAGGGTTCATGCACAACAATTCCTTGATGCCAAAGAAAAAGGTTATGTAATGATTGCAGATAAATTTGCAGGATTGTGATGAGATGCTTCTACATTCAGGAGGCGTCCCAGTGACAGTGATCCAGTACCACAATGATGATATGTCTCAGCATAATACTGTATTACAATGAGATTTTTCAGCATTGAGGAAGCTTGCCAGTACACTTGATTAGACCGGAGACAGCTGGTCTAGGAACAGGTATGCTTAGGGGGTCCACCAGCCTCACTTCGCCAGGAGCAAATGCAAGCTCAATATGCCTGCCACCCAGCAAGAGATTAATGAACATATGCTAAAACACACTCAAGACATTAGTGCAAGGTATGTATTTTCTTGCAAACATGGTCAGTCCCTCACATGACATTTTTCTCTTAGAAACTGATGCTCAGGTCTCAAAATGCACTGATATGGAAATATGATTTCAGTAGGCAGTTCAGAGCAGCTTGTCAAACCTGCGCAGATCCAGACCAATCAGTCCAGCTTGCAGAACAGACAAGTTGTCTGAGTCAGGCGAGACAATGACAATGGTGTCGCCAAAGTACTGAGTTTCCAAGATTGACATAAGTTGTGTGACACGGACAAACACATCTGCCACACTCTCATTAGGGGTGCCATCTGTGTAAGGAGGTGGACGCAGATTTGGAGACACTGCATCAGTTGTATACACCTGAAGAAAGGAGCTCACAACATTCAGAAAAAAACATGGTACAAAGGATCAACAATCTGTTGTCATCATCACCATTTTATTCTATCCAGCTACCAAACCATGTTGTTCATAAGCAGGCAAATGATAGGTGACAATGATCAAGGCTATTTTATGTGAATTGAGTAGAGAGAATTTGACATATCTCAAAAGTCTCGACAGAGCAGCTATATGAAACTGACCTCCTTAATATCTGCCAATTGCTTCCCTTCATATGCTCCGAGTCCTCGTGCATCTAAGAAACTGTATTCAGGCACTATACGGCTGCAAAAAGACATAGATACAAGCGGACAAAGGAACCCATAAGAATCACTACCCAATTGCTTGCACTGGATGATGAGAGAAAACAAAATCCCACCAATGACAAGAAGCTGTGCACATATAAGAAGAAGAAGACAAGAATTGAAACTGAAAAGAGATCACAATTTCTGAGCTGAACTCGAGGAAGAAATGCAGGCGAAGAATGTCAGGGTTGGAGCAGCAAGGGGAGATGAAGAATGCAAGGGATGAAGCAGGGAGGTGAAGAATGTTAAGAGTGAAAAACACATGCAGATGCAGACATGTACCTGCGACCTACGTTGTTGGCGTAAGCAATGATTTCAGCTGTCTGGTATGCTCGTTGTGTGATAGATGGCCAGATCCAGCAGCTTCCATCACATGCTCCTAAATCCTTGAGCTTGCTGGCAGCTTTTGCTGTCTGCCTTTTGCCTAGCTCAGAGAGGCCATTGTCAATAGAGGTTTTTGTCACAGGATTGGTGTTGATGATGCCTTTGGTTTCAAACTCTGATTCTCCAGCTCTCACCAGATAGTAACTGCTGTCCACAACATGTCCCCCCCCCCAACAAACTCCCATGTCAGAGAAGCCCCAGCAGAATTCCAAGCAATTCAGACTACCAGTTTTCTCCCTCTTCTTCTCCTGGTGGTGGTGGTCGTGATGATGATGGTGACGAGTCTAATCTTCTTTCTTTCTTCTTCTTGTGGTTCTTGTGATTGCAGCTTTGTACGAAGGCAGTGGATTGAGGCAGAAGGAGATTGTTACATACCGATTGTTGAGCCTAACTGGTGGCATTTGAAACAAGCCTGCTGCATGAGCATGCTGGTTGATGCCCAGAGCATTCAATAGCATCGTCATGTGAGGAACATGAATTCGGAACTCCGTAACTCCCAGCAGCAGCTCTCTCCTCTTCAGCTCCTCTCCAGCCAGCTCCGGAAGGAAGTCGAGAGTCCCGAAGCACAACAGACTCGCCGCCAGAGCGCACTTGAAAGCCGCTCTTGCTGCCTCACCACCATCTCTTCCACGATCGTTGCTCTGCCCTCTTACAAAATTCTGTCCTTCTTCAAGCTCATTAGACTCGCGTCTTTGAATCTCCTCCTTCGCCGACGGCTCCGGGTCTCGTCGTCTTTCTTCGCGATTCAGCGCCAGAAAGTGCGTCACACGCTGCTGCTTCGTCTTCCTCGCCAACAATCTGTTGCCATCATCAGCAGAACAACAACGCCTTGAGCGGCCGGAGAACCTCCGCAATGCCAAATCCGTCGCAGCAAACAGAGCGACGCTGCAGGTAGTCATTGCTCCTACATACTACATTCCTCTCTAAAGCCCGCCTCCGAAACCACGCCTCACGGCCACAAAGCGTCCAGGCAGCAGAATTCCGAAATTCTCTACGGAATTCAGAAAAAGGTTGTAGAAAAAGGTACAGAAATCGAAGGGCGGGAGTGGAGACAGAGAAAATTGGGGACCAGAAAAGAATACAAAGAAGCTTGCGGAGAAAGAGGGTTGCTTGACCAACTGCAAAAGCAAGATGGAAAAAGTATAATCTCTTGTCTTTCAAAGTAAGGCCAACAGCAGCACTACCACCTGGGCAATCTCCTCTACAGGGAAATGGAGAATGAGAAAGTTGGGTAGCAGGAGTTGCAAGGGAAAAAGCCTAAAATCAAAAGGAGAAACAGGTCTGGTCCAGTTCCTAATCAAGCTCATAATCATAAGTTGAAGAGCAGGAGCTCGGGCAAGTTGTGACAATTAGAAAAGTGATTGTGAGAATTTGCTCTTCAAGTCTGACAAATGGAGTCTATATATGCACAGCTTAGTTGCTTCTTCTCCATAGCTTCGGGAAAACTGTTGTTTGAACATCTTGTGCATGAACTATATGATTCCAAATAGCTCTTGGCAATTTGGTGCTGAAGAAAATTGATCCTACACTTTGATCATGATTCATTGGATTCTGGCAGTCCTGGTCAGAACTTAGCTAACATTCTGCCAATTTTGGAGTCAAAATGAGAAAATTTGCCACTACCCAACCAGAGCTTTTATTTTCCTGAAGACCAAAACACCAACCATGCATGGAGCATGGCCTCCTTAGCTGTACAAATCACCCTCACATGGGGCATGAAACTCTAGATTGGTATCCCACAATTCCAAATAACACTCTTTTCATTTGTATCTCCTTCTGCAGATGGACTCTTCATCGCTGGACATCTCAGTGTGATCTGAAATGCCATATCTGAGAATGAACAGAAGTACTCATGACCTAGCTCTCAACCCAAGATGAAATCTAACAAGCCAATTGACTAAAGAAAACTGATAGATTGTCTATATAAGGAATAGTGAAAGACAGCTGTGCTGTACAAATTGGTGCCCAAGGAGCAGTTTATTGGATAAGCAGAGCACCAAGAGTTCACACAAAATACCTCAGCTTGTAGTATGGAAAACTGTAGTTGGGAGAACACATGCTCGTGAAGGGAAAATTGATCAAGATGTACACTTTCTTCAAGTACACATTATGCATCACTGAGGCTGCTTAATTGGTGAAGATGCTGGCCAGCAACATCTGGAGGGAAGGGTTAGCTGTTACCTCCTCCAGTGTTGCTGTTACAGGCCGTTTCCCCAAAAAACAATCCAACCATGTTGACGACCTTATCATGTGCTTCAAAGATGGGTACTGCTGCATGCATGCTGCACAGCCTGAAACCGTGATATCCCACAAATCTTCCTCTTCTGCAGGCTCCTCTAGTCTTTCTGCCCGTTGGCAGCGTTCCAAGTTGATCAAGATGACACTGAAGATTGATTGCATGTCACTAGGTGCCAAAAAATGTGAGAGCTGATTTTCGCTTGTCAGGCCTAGTACTATGGTGCACAGGCTGGCCACCAATGCACACTCCATCACTGGCTGTCCTTGCAGTGCCCAGGCAGCCAGTGCAGGCAGTGCTGGAATGAAGTCTACTACATTCAATCCTCGTAAAACATCCTTCTTGTTAAGAAGATTCAGAAGGCTGTCACAAGAATCCACAATGGGTCCCTGAAAACCTGGCCCTCCTGTCTGGGCTGCTGCTTGAGCAAACTCAACAATCTGCTTATGACCTTCACACTCAACTAATGCCTTGCAACCATCAACCTCTGTGGTCAATTGAGATAAGGCAGGCAGAAAAAACACTACAGCCTGAATTGCACTATCTTGACCCTCATTTGTGACAGAGAGGAGGAACCCTAATAACTTCAGAACCTGGTTATGATGTGCAGATGGTGCTTCAGCCAAATACCTGCCTACCAAACGTGCAGCTGCAAGGAGCATATCTCCACGTGCAATTCCATGCTCCTGGGCATCTTCAAGAAACTCTAGGATAACCCCAACTACCTCATCCAGAGCTACAATTGCCTTCTCCATGGCAAGTTCCCCCAAGTTCCCTCCAGCATCTTGCTGTTCTGCCACAACATTCATGATGTGTTCCAGGAGGAAGAAAAAAGTGGCCAGCTGTCGCTGCTTCATTGCAGCTTCCGGATTTTGAGCAACTAGGGTTCCACCTGAATTATCAAACGCTATCCTTGCGACTTCATTCAGAAGTACTGCAGTCTCAACTCTTAATGTTTCTAGGATCAGCAGAAAAAACCTATCTGAAGGGACGCGTCTCTGTTCATCAGGAATCTTCATGGTTCCTACAAGCCAGCTGTCCCCAATCAACTGCACTAGAGCCTCTGCCAATTCCAATGCCAATTGTTTCAATTTTACATCTACCCGATTGTGCAAAACCAGGCCAAGCCCAGAGCGTACTTGATCCGCCCAATCAACATCAAAAGGAGGAGCCTTTTGTACAGCTATTTGCATGAAATCCGAGAATTGAGAGGCAAGAAGACGGTGGAGAAGAGAAAGAGCTTCAAACTTAAGTATATCTTGCCGTGAGACTAGTTGTCTAGCTACAACAGGAATCACACCTACCAGATATTGTGAACATTTGGCAAGATCCTCCTCAGAATTTGCCGTGGCCAACATAAACTCAAGCAACCTCACTCCAATTGGGATCGCCAATGAAGTTGGAGGCGCATCACGGAGCTGGCTAGCAACTATCATCAGAACACTATGGCCGTGAATAGCCTCAAGCCCCTTTTCAGAAGCACTACCTATGGCTAGCAAGCACTCAAAACAATCAGCAACAGCTGCTGCTGCCGTTGCATCATCATCATTATCATCAGCATCCTTCTTCTCCTCATCTTTACTTGCTAAAGTCTCAACAAGAATGGGAACTATACCGATGGTGTCATCCCTCGCCGCAAGCTCAGGCACTCGACAAAAGGCAGCAATGATTGACAGGGCCAGGTTCAAATACGCACGTTGCTGCTCTTTCTCCTGCTGCAACCCTGCTGCTGCTGCTCCCTTCTTTGCCTTTCCGGTCCCAGTCTTGAGCAATCGCTTCAGGAATGGGAAACCGATAGCATCAAACACCTTGCGCACCGCTTGCAGATCATCTCCCGCCACAATCTTGGTGGCTAACAACAGCCCTACCATGCGCTGCTCGTCGTTACTCCCCTGCAAAAGCTTCACACAATCCTCCATCTCCCCTGTGCTTTCCCTTCCTTCCTTCCCTGCCCAAAACCCTCGTCGTCCCCGATCCACTTCTAAGCTCGGATTTCCTTCTTAGGGTTCCCCAACTTTGGCACGTCGTTTGTCGCTTGCTTTTAGGGTTTGGCTTTGGGACGTGGCTCCTCACTTTCTTTGGGACATCGATGGTACTCACGTCAGAAGCTGTGCTCAGAATTCCTACCAGCATTCGACTTTGGCACGTCGTTCATCATGTGATTCTAGGGCTAGTCTTTGGCACGTCGTTTGTCACTTACTTTAGGGTTTGACTTTGGGATGTCTCTCCTCACTTGCTTCGGGATGTCAATTTGTTCCCACGTAAGAAGATGCTCAGAACTCCTGCCCACGGTTTGACTTTGGAACATCGTTTGTCACTTACTTTTAGGGTTTAACTTTGGAACGTCGAATCGCACTTGCTTTGGGACTTCAAATTGTCCCCACGTAAAGAGACTGCTCAGAATTCCTCCCAGGGTTCGACTTTAGCACGTCATTTGTCTCTTACTTTTAGGGTTTTGACTTTGGGAACGTCCCTCCTCGCTTGCTTTGGGACGTCAATTAATTGTCCCCACGTGAGAGACACTGATCAGAATTCGTCCCAAGTTTCAACTTTGGCACGTCGTTTGTCTCTTTGCTTCTAGAGTTTCACTTTGGGACATCATCAGTCCTTTCACTTGCTTTGGGACGTCCATTGTACCGCCGTTCACACTAGGTATTTGAAAATTGGAATGAATTATTCAAAAAGTTCATATTTTTTAAAATCTTAAGTTTTTTCAAATAAGACCATAATTATTTTTGAACACCTCAACCACTCAGTTTTTAGCAAGTAATAAGAATTCATTCACATTTAAAATAATTTTACCTTTATTTCAAAAGTTGGAATGACTAATTGAAACATATTATTATTTTAATTTTCAAGACATGATTTTTATTCAAATAAAATACTTTTTTTGAGTAGCTAAAACACCTTTAGTAGTTTTCAGTATGCAATTGTAATTCCATTGTTTCACCTTTCAGAAATGGGTTTATCATCTTTCAGAAATCCTCATATAAATTACCTAGGGCCCAAAATCCATTAAGCTACTATATAACTCTACATTGGATCAAAACACAATATCTTTGCCTTGCTTGGTAGGCAATTCCAAAAACCACTTTGTAATGAAATTTGAAATCTAAGCAAACATTTCACTTGGAACTACGAACTTCACATGATTATACAGAATTGAAGTTCACAATAGAAACTACCCTATTGAAGGAAAACTCCAGTTTTAGTTTTGTTTGGGTCCCCCGGAGGGGAGGGGTGTGCCAGCCTAGGAAGTAGTGCAATACCAAGGCGACGCGCGCGGGGCCAGGCAGCAAGCTACCGGACGGCCCCGCCCCCGAGAAAAATTAGATTAATATCATGAGGCTCGATGAGCCTCGTATCAGATATTAAACTGATAAGAACAGATACTACACTTGATCTTAGCCAAAAGGCCGAGAAAGGTATAAATTGCTTGTCGAAGGCAAGGGGTATCTATACTGCGTGGATGGTACCCTTTCGGCAAACAATATGGGATTAAAGATATGTGCTGCTTTGCTTTGCTTTGCTTTGCTTCGCTTTGTACAACGTGCGTTCCACTTCGTGCAATTGTTGTCGCGGTTCCTCCCTCGCTCGCTTGCCTTCTTCACTTTTACTTACGCAGGTAATCCTTGACCCTCGTACATAACAAATATATCCTGGTGGTAGGCTACTTGATTTTTTTTTCTTTACCTCTTCTCGTGTGTGTGTGTTTTTTTTTTTGGTTTTCTTCCTGCCACTACCTGCATGCACTCTTTCCTGCTGCTCTCTTTTCACTTTGTTTTGTTTGTTTGTTTTTTTTCTTTTTTTGCTCTACGGCTCCTTGAATTGTTCTTCTGTTTTTTCTTTCTTCCGAAATGGCACAGAGAAACTTAGGTGATGATGGTATCTTATGATGGTATGAGCCACACTTATAAGGTTAATTACTACAATCATCGCTTGTTCGTCGTCATAAGCTTCGGTTTTTCTGGAACTGAGACAATGCTCGCCTTCCAACTGTTGTTGTCTTGGAGTTGTCTCTGCAATCTCGCAGATATCTTGGTATGGGCACTGATATTCCAACTGCTGAACTTGTTTGCTCTTCTTCAATTTGTTGCTAGTACAACCAACTTTGAGTTATTTTCTCTGTCTGAGGTATATAGTATTCAAGCAACAAAGGCAGGGGTTGTGCTTCCAATGGACAAGCACACTTTGAGCCATCCTGAAGGCTTTCCTTGAGAGCATAGCATGATCCAATGGCCTTATGTCAAGATTGGATGTGCTTGTGGGCTGTGAGGATTTCAGTTCCCAAAGCCTTTTTAAGGGTCAGGGGGATCAGTCACATCTGGATTTTCAGAAAAGAAGGATCCAGATGTTTCAGTAGCCAGGAAACCAACCTTCACCACCAAGTGGACCAATGAAGCAGGTTGGTTACCAATTTCAGGCCACAACAAGGCTTCCATGAATGGAGAGTAGAGAGCTCAATTTGGTGAAAATATGAATTAGAGTCCACAAAATTTCCAATGCTATGAAGATTTTATCTAACTTGGGCCAATTTGGTGATGATGAGTTTAGTGGACAAATTTTCAGTTTGTGCCAGTATGAGGCTGACTACTGTCTGTGAATAGATTTAACCTACTTGACATTGTGTCACTCTCCTTCACAGCTTGTCTTTCAATGATTGCTTAAAGACACAGCTTGGTCTTCATGATCATCAGCAAGAAATCTTTGTGAAGCTTACTTGCGGATTTGGCTGTAAAAGCAAGTTTCCAAATGATGCAAGGTGCTAATGAGCCTTCAGTAATCTGAAGTGCTTAAACTTACAGGACTTGAACCTATTGACTTTGACTGCTGTCTAGAAGCAGCTTGGTTGGGGCAGGGATACACAATTCTAGCATGGGTAGAAATGAGCTGCGAAATCAAGTGACGATTCACCTATTTTGAACTCGTTTGCACTAACCTTTTTTCAATTTTTATGGCAGGTTTTGCAAATAGAAGCCAACACCAAACGCACCTAACATTGGCAGAAGCATTTGGCACATTTTTTCTTCAAGCTGTGTGATGGCTATGCAAGTTCTTAAGAGAAACAAACTCTATGAGCATTAGTGTGACCTGAAAATAGGTGACATGGAGTGATGTGTGGGATTTTTCCTAGGCCAATTAGGATGAGTGTGAAATAAGACACGCCTGATGAGTTGCTCTGCATCATAACCACCGGCAAAGACTTGTGGAAGCTTTTTTCCTCATCATGAGACAATGTGGATGCACAAAGGGCAGCAAGGAGATGTGTGAAGATGGCAAGGATAGCAGCTGTGGCTTGAGTTGGGTAGGAGTGAAAGTTGTGGGTTAGTTATGCTATAGACTGTTTTTGGTGTGATGTTTGGTGGTGCTGCTGGTTTTTTGCACAAAGATTGTGGTGGCTTATCTGCTTCAATGTGTGGCTGCAGGAGTGTGGAAACAAGAAACTGATGGAGAATACAGGGGGACGCAACTTTGCAACAGCACATTTATGTAGCAGGGAGCTTTCTTCTCTTGTTTGTGTGATAGTTGATTAGAGAATGGCTGCTAATGTTTGTGTTGTCATTGACAAGAGTCCACATTGCTCTGCTGCACAAGTGGTTCCTGTAGGTGTAATGCACATATATGAGGAAACTCAGGCAGACAATGACAACTCAGGCAATTTCCCTGGTTCTGAGAAGAGAGAAATAGTAGATTGTGGCGTATGTGATCTTATTTGTGTTTGAAATGTCTGCAAGAAGGTGAATAATGGGGAAAGGGTTTGGATTTAGGTCAGAGGTGTCAAACTGTGAAGTAATTTGTGAGTGTTAGCCGCTGGTTGTTTTCCAGGTCCGTGTTGTGCCATTGCAGCATTGGCATTTTATCAGTAAGGGGAAGTGTGTGTGCTGCAATTCCTGGAAGTCAGAGAATGGGTGACCAGATGAGTATGCAGATTGAGTATTCCACCAGAATTTCATGTTCATGGTATTCATTCGTGTGGAGTCCAAAGTCCCATGTGTTTGGGGTTCCATGTCTAGCTGAAAGTTGTATCAGAAATCCAAAGTTTAGCATATGTAATCAGTGGAGTGAGTGTTGTGAGGAGTTTGGGAATCAAACTTGTTGGGCAATTTGAAGTGTGAAGTGGTATATGCAACAGCTAGGATGAATGCGGGATGCGAGGAGCAGAAATTGTGGAAGCTATATACTGAGTAAGAAGCATGATTCAAATTTGGGGTTCCTGAGACCATGATTCAGAACTGAGACAGGGATACAAGTGCAGGTCTGATGCCATGAGCACTACATTATATACATATACATACATACATACATACATATGTACTACATTATATATATTTATATATATATATATATATATATGTGCCATGATGATGGAAAGGGCAGATACTAGAACCCAATGGCTAATGAAAAAACTTTGAATTTACGTAACGTACTCTAATAGCTAAATAAATCTTTAAATTTTAATTCAAGCTTCACTTTGAAAATGTGAGAAATAGGTAAGAATAATGGTAAAGGAGATGGAGGTTTATCAATTTACTAATATCCCATGTGTTTCTTTTTGAATTTTTCTCATATTATTATGTTTTTCCATAAGGTGTCCAATAGTTCATCATTATTTATGTCAATTTAATTTTTTGTTTTACTATATAAGATGGACATGTGATAAAATAATCACATGTTAATGTGCCTTTTCATGTCCATGTAGATGGCTCGGAAAAAAGAAAAAGAAAAAAAGTTAGTAAGGTAGTCCATCAAAAGAACATGTTATTGTACCTTTTCATGTTAATGTCTTTTGAAAAGGAATTATTATTTTGAATAATAATAATAATAATAATAATTTGAATTACAACATTGCATATACCTTACCCTAAGGTTAGTTTTGCCATTAGATAATTTTCATAATAGTGAGGTGAAATTTTGTGAAAATATGATCTTTATGCCATCTTTTTCATTTTTATTTTTGCATATATCTTATTTTTTCCCTTCCCATTTATTTAAAATTTCTTTTTAAAATGGATATTCCATAAATATTTTTTCAGATCTACATGTGCATGATAAATTTTAATTTTAAAAATAAAATATTTTAATTTTAAAAATAAAGCAAAAATTCCCGAAGAAACAAAGGAACAAACAAGCAAAAAAGACATGCACAATGTTGAAAGCAAAACAAAAAGCAAAAAGAGCTTGAACAATGAAAGCCAAAAAAAGACAAATGACATCAAAATGATGCTATTGCAACTTTATAAACAGACATGATGAAGGAAAAGAAAACATAAAAAATAAAGAAAAAGCGAAAATATAAATTAAATTTTTTTGATGTTATTTATGTTGGTGAAAGGTTTGTCTATAAACCCTTTCAAAAATTTTGATGCCTCCCCTCAACCTACTAGCCTTGAAACATCATTTCAAAATTTAGAACTTATACAAAATGGTGCACAAACAAGCCATGAGCTAACATGAATTCACAAGATACATCATAGCCTTAACTTGAAAAAGATCATTACTATCCCCCAATAACATTAATTTAAGTTCCTCACAAGGTTTACATCAAATGATTTTTTCCTTGAATTTTTGAAATGGAAATTTCAGAAATTGTCAAGTTATAAATCTTACAGTTTTAGGTGCTCAAAACTTTCTCATTACACATCCAAATCGAAAGATTTCAAAAGACAACTCATATACTTTGAAAATAAAATTTCAATTATGCATCAATCTCCTTAATAAGAGGTGATTTGACTCTTCAAATAGGGAATCATTTTGATGATTTAACTTTCGAGCAATGTTCAAAAGGCCATAACTTATAATATAAGATCTTTGTTTTGAAATTGTAGCAATGTTCAAACAATTTTTTTTAATGTAAAGAGAGCCCAATTTGGATAAGTTTCTATGATCCAAACCTTGATTCAAATCTTCAAGACACATTAAAACACTATAAGAAAATTAAGAGTTTTGTGGTTAGGCTTACAATTAAATTTTTGAATTCCAATGGACATTTGCAACTCATGGTATTTATATGGTGTGAATGTTATTGGGACAAGTTGCAAAAATTGCTCTAGACATCCAAGGTTCTATAGGTAATGTATACTACTAAACATATGTGCAACTCAAATGCAATCATATGCAATTGCTTTGCAACTAATTATTCACGTAAGTATTTCACACAAATGCCCATAGATAAATGGAATAACAAGGATTTTCATTCATTCATTGACAAATTAAATTTGTTTATCTTTAAAACTTATTTACAACTATTTTACCATTAGTTGCCCATGTTAGATTCTCATGCAAATATTGTGGATGAATGTAATATTGCACACTTTTTTAGTCATCCATTCATGAATGAAGTTTATTCGTGTCTATTATAACTAATTTGCAACTAATGCATTACCAAATTGTATTATTTTGTAACTATTAGATTTTTCTATGGTATTATGTTTGATGCACCCCCAAACTCCTTGATGGACTCAATTGTGAGTCCAAAAGGGTGAAAACAACGAAAGGATAAGGAGTTGGGACACGTTCCTTAACTCACAACACTTTGGGGTAGATGGGTGTGCTGGACTTTCAGGATGGGGACTAGGAAGAGTGACAAGCAAATCAATTACTCACATAGACCTGCACAAACCAAACAACAAGTTGGTTAGTGCATAGTTGAAACACTTTCGATGCATGGACGAACCATGGGCAAACACGAACTTATAAGATTCACCACTACTTGGATTTGGGGGAAGCGACCACCTTCTCCTTTATAATATTTTTTGTGCTTGGCCACGGGGTCAGCACCCAAATGTCATTTTGTCCTAGGACCCCCAAATTGGAGTTTCGAAATTCCTTAAATTGAGATTTTTGCAACTTTGGAGGCCCATAATTTTGTGTACAGACCTTCGATTAAAGTGAGGTTTAAAAAAAAGTTGTAGCCCTTGTTGTAACTTTCTAACAATATGTGACACAACATTTGCACGCAAGGAAATCAAGAAGATTCCTAACTTTTAGTGGTCGAGAGTCAAATTGAACTTGAATATTTTTACTCATTAAACCTAGAAATTAAAAGTTTTTATAATTTCACACAACCATCGAAAATAAGACTTTGATGGTTTCAATCAAATGAAACATACAAACAATTTTTTTCTTAAACAAATAAATTTGAAAAAAAAATACAAACGTTTTCATTTCATGTTATTTACATGAGATTTATTTTTTTAAATTTGAACATTTTATTCTTTAAACTAAAATTCAAAATATAAAAAATTGTTATATAATATTTTTCCTAGTTGCCTCATAAGAAATTAACAAACTTAAAATGAAAAAGAATAACCATCTCCTTATTCATCCTTCATATTCTTTTGGCAGTATGCACAAGTGCATAATAACCATAAATGTAAGTCACAATATCTACAAAGACCTACAACCATGTGTCACATGGCCTTGCATATCTCACACAAATTCGAATTTGAAATTGTGTAGGTAGTTGAAATTTAATTATACACTAGTTGTAATGGACATATAATTACATGGTAATTTTTAATTAGTTGCAAAGGAGTTAAAAGTTCCAAATCTAATAGACAATGGTAATGAGTACACATGGGATGATCATATACATCAATGTTGTACACTAGTTGCAAAGGTAGTTGTTGATTGTGTGATGGTCACCACTTACAACTTTCATGCAATTTGTTTACAAAGTCAAAATATGATTGATCACAACCATATATATGATGTGCATTACATTCATATAGGGTTCAATTTTACAATTAACATGTAATTACAATAAAACTTTATGAAATTTTGATGTGGCATTTTGCTTTTTAAACCCTTGTATTTCCATGGAATAGTTTTAACTAGTTATTGTTGTGTGAATATATCATTTACATGGATATACCTAGTGGGGTATTTTTTTACCCCATCCTATTTCCTCAAAATCAATATACCTTAATCAAATGCATACCCAAGGAAATATAAATTTGGAAAAAATACCCACTTCATAACCCTAGATATCTCAAAAATACCCATACCCAAAGTCAAGTATGTTTTCAAACCCAAGTAAATCTTGTTAGGATAAGTTTCATTTAAACATTAAAATCACAGCTAAAATTTCAAAAACATTGTCAGTGTCACTGCCACTAGACCAAGGTGTCCAATATTGAAAAAAAATGTTTCTTAATGACTTTGGGAATGTTGAAGTAGATTTCTTGAATTAAATTGAAAATGAGTTTAAAAACTAATTAGATCATTATGTTGTACTTGTGGATATGGCATATTTTAATTTTTTATATTTGTAGTTATGTTTAGTAGGGCAAGTGGCATGTTTTCCAATTTGATATCAATGGCCTTCCATTTTATGTATGTTTAAGGATTCGAAATTGTTCAATATTTTTATGAGAATTTATTATTGTAATTTGACATCACATGTATGCATTGTCCCACTAGATTTAGGCCTATGAAATTTTTTAAAATAAAATTTAAAATTCTACTTTTAAAAACCTTACATAGAGGTATATGATAGGGGTATCCGGACCTTACCTTAATGGGAAAAAAATCATAATGTACCTTTACCCATTGGGTAAATAAATTGAAAATTTGTATATACCCTTACCCAAACATATGTCAAAAACAATATCCCACACAACACTAGTTATAACATATTCCACATTAGTTGCTTTGGACACCTAGTTGCAAGGTAATGAAGTTTTCATGAACACAAATTTTCAAAGTGAAAATTTCAATTCCCAAAGTGAGAATTTAGCTTAAGAGTGTTAAGAATGCATCCCTTTGACTTCATGCACTTTTATTTTAATGTGGAAATGTTGTTTCATTCTCTTGAACTCATTCCAAGTCTTAATCTTTTATTTGGTTTGGTTTCACTTCAAAGCATTCAACTTTTTTCATCTTGAAAAGGGCATTTGTTTGCCCATCTTGGGAGTTGATAGTGCACTCATATTAACGTCATGACACCTTAATTACAAAAATCAACAAATAATGTGGTTAATACAATAATTTTGGGTCATAGACTCATCATGGACATGTGTATGTTCTAAGTTCATCATGGTTTAAACTTGTAAGCAACATTACCATCCTCCTTATAATATATTATATAGCTTTTCATGGGCCTTTCACCAAAATGACATTTTTTTTAAAAATTCGAAATATGTTTTTGAAATCAAGACACCACTTTGCTTTCTTGTGATTTTGGAAAGATACTTTTTATATAACTTTGGCAAATTGAGCATGTGAACATATAATCTTGTAATTCTTAAAAAAAGATTTCCGAGTTCATATCAAACTCTTCAATTAGACATGATTCCTCTTTTAAATTCATGTTTAAATAATCAAAAGTCATCTTGGTAATTTTTGTTTTAGCTGTTCAAATTACCATAATGTATGGAAAACAAGTTTGTAAATTGAAAATGTGAGCCTATAATGTTGTAGTGTGCTTGATGAAATCATTTCGATGGGCTAAAGATCATATCATCTTGACATGTTTTGACCTTTTAACTCTCGATTCAAAGATTTGGAACTCTTCCATTACTTGGGAGCCTCAAGTAACAAAGTGGAAAAGCAACTTTAGAGTTTTGGCCCTTGGGAATGCATCATTTTCACTCTCACACATTTCCATTTCATGTAAGTGTGTTTTCACTATCCTTGATTCATTCCAAGGTTTGGGTTGTTTCTTGGCATGATGCCTATGATCTTGCCCCATCCTTAATCACGAACCCAAAGCTAGGGTTGGGATAATCCCCATGTTTTTTTTATAATGAATACACATGGATGGTGACATGCCTACATAGTCTCCTTACATGTGGAAACAAAAGGCATGTCCTTTGGTGTCTTGCACATGTTTACACTTGGTAAATCAACTCACTTGGGGACCAACCAAACATTGGAATTTGTTGCCACAAACTCCGCTACTTAAAAATTAAAAGTAGGTAATTGTTAATGGTTCAAACAAACTTGTATTTTAGGTAATTTGCGGTTGTGGTTGCTCAACTTGCCTTGGTTTGTTTTAAACAATGCCCATTGTAAGTCTCTATTAGAATTTTTCATTTTTAAGAATCTCTCCATCTTTCATTGTTTTTTTTGGATCAAAGCAATTGCTTATTTATTTTAAATTTACTAAAATCGAACATAATTTATACCATATAATCAGTGATTTTTTAAGGTGAAAATTTTCAACTTGGTGATTTTTTTAGAAAATGAAAAAAAAAAATTGTGATTTTTAAAGAAAATTTTGTCATTTGTTAAATAAAAAACTCAGCCACATCTAGACCTAGGCACTTCTTAGGTTGCCACTTGTAAGACTATTGTAAAAATGCTACAACCCACCAAGGATAGTCATCATTTAATGCTAATCAATGTTGGGCATCCTTGCCAATGGACCTACTTGAGGAATTTGGAAAAAAAAAAAAAAAAACCATGCATATAATATGATTACATTTTTTTCATGCAATAGTAAATATTGTTATACTTTTAATTTTATTAAAAAAAATCTTGACCTTTTTAAAGCTTTTACTTGGGTTACATGCATTTTGTTAATGCCTTATTTGGTTCATAAATTGTTTGCAACCTTTTTTAATTACCTAGTGAAAATTTCAGATTTATCGTTCTAAACCTTATTCAGTTGGTACATCTTTAATCTTTACCTTATTCAAAGGGTGGGTAATTTTTTTTGGATTTCATCCATATTGTTTAACTTCATCTAGGTGGGAACATGTTCCATTAATCTATGTGGAAAGTTTCATCCATGTCAATTTTATCCCATTTGTCATTTTCATCCAAATGTCCAATTTAGTTAGTGCATGTGAAACAAATTCCATCCTTGTTTTTAGCTCAGTTGATAAGATATGGTTTAGTTTCATCAACAATGTGGGGTTCAATCTCACCCACCATTCTCCTACTTCATCCATATAGTCAAGTTTGTCAAATGACCAAATTTCATCCACATGATGAACTTCATCCACATTCTCAAATCAACATGGTGAGTTTCCATTCACATGGTTCCATTCACTTTTTGTACAATGATGTCATCAATTTCAATCATATGATCCAAGTTTGTCAAATGTTTAATTTTTCATGAATGTGTTGAACTTCATCCAAAATTGTCAAAATCTGTCCATATCAAATACCATCCCCCTGCAGCCCCCCCCCCTGCCCACCCTGCCCACCCTGCCCACCCTGCCCCAGAAAAAAAAAAACATTGGAAAATGCTGCATACTAGATAGTGTACATACCATGTATTGTACATACATACTAGTAGCATGAATGTACAGCAGCTGAAAAGCAGTTGCAAAATGTAGCTGCAAAACACTTTGTAATAACAAACAAAGTGCAATACTATTGTTGCTATTGCTCAACATCAACTCTTATTGCTGACATTTTGTGTTGTGGGTGTTGTTGGTGTTGTCATCGATGTTTTTGTTGACATTGTTGTTGTTGTTGTCGTTGGTGTTGATGATGTTGTGGGTGTTGTTGGAGTTGTCATCGATGTTTTTGTTGACATTGTTGTCATTGTTGTCATTGTCGGTGTTGATGATGTTGTGGGTGTTTTTGGTCTTCGACTCCAAAGAAACTCTGCAACAACTTCTTTAACCAACTCCTTAAAAATTCGACGCTCGAGTTCAAGTCCAACTTCCGTGACATCGACATTGAATTCGGACCAGCTTTGTTGTAGCTTTGCTCCAATGTCTTTGCGCACAACTGTCTGAACTGTGTGGTGAACATTATCATCGAATTGTGCACATGGAATCCGTCGTAACTCATCCCACACTTCTTTCACAAAGCTCCGCACCATTGCTGGTTCTTGGACTGAAACCACCAGCTGCTGCTCCTGATGTTGATGCTGTTGAGCAAAGATGGTTGTCCATGGTACATCCTGGTTCAAGCACAGCGGGAGTTTCCTTGATGTGATTTCATTGAAAGCATCCAAAAGCAAGCGTCTGTCAAGAATCTCCATCTTCTTCTTCTTCTTTCTCTTTTTTTCCTTGCTTGAATGTTCCTCCTCGTGTTTACAACAACCTTGTTGGTCGTTGCTCATGTTGTGCTCTTGCTTTCTTCTTGGCCATTGCTGCTCTAAGCGAATAAGCATTGCAGGATCGATACTAATAGTAGTACTACTAGTATCAGGTGTAGTGTGCACCAAGGGGACAATGACAACAGGATGCTGCTGCTGCGTTGATATTTCTGGTAAAAAAACCTCCTTTCTGATGAACTGATCTGGTACAACTACAAGTGAGTCATGGACAAATTGCTGATCATCTTCTTTGTTCTTCAGTGGTGTTCCTGTAATACTTCTGCTTGTTGTCAAGGCTGAGCTAGTTGTGTTCTTACTGTCAAATGGGAGCAGCTCAATGTTGTCATTGTCATCCTCCACATCTTTAGAGGTCTTGACTGGTCTAAGCAGGAGCTGTTGTTGTTGTTGCCACTGCTGCTGTTGGCTGGAATCAATCTCGAAACACAACTTCTTCCTCACTGTTGCTGGGGCAGCAGCTGCAAGCTCTTCTTCTATGTCAACATTATCGACCAAACTTGTGAATTTTTTGTTGTTTCTCTCCAATGCATCATCTGACAAAACTGCAAGAAAAAAACACCAGACATGTACAGGTCATCACAAATTTGTCGCTGAAACCCACCATTTGTTCCTGAAATTCACTGTTTGTTTTGGAGCAAGATTGGATAACTGACACACTCCTTTCCAATGATTCTTGTATTGAGAATTGAAGGTTGCAAGACATTGTATGTATGTTTTGAGATGCGTACCTTCAAGGTTGATACCAAGCATGGTGCAACTTTGTGGACTAGGTATTAGTTCCTCATCCTCAAAGGCCGTGTTGTTAAGCACAGAAACAGGGCTTGGTTGCTCCATTGTTGCACTGACTGTAGGCAGGTTCTCACTCAACTCAAATTTTTTGATCAGAAAATTGGGTGGTTTTTTTTGCAACCTGAAGTCCCCTTCCTCATCAACGGTTGCTGGCTTGTCTTTCACCACTTCTGCACATGCCATCTGCCAACAGTTTTTGTTGTCAACTTCCAGCTCCAACAGGAGATAAATGGCTTAGTGTTTTTGAAAAATGCAAGAGATTCCTGCAAAACTCACTAAAAAAAAATAGATCGGAGGTTTTGGTACTAGGAGTCCAAATTCAGGGGGAAATCGAAATCTCACCTCCAATTCTCGAGATTTGTGGGATGATCTCATGTTGCTTGACACACTGAGAACAACGTTCTCTGGATTCAGGGAGCAATCTCCACTGTGATCCGAAGCTTCACCTTCGATGATTCGAACTTTCACAGTTGCTGCTGCATTCGCTGATTCCTGAACCCATGACTGACATGTCGCATCCATCCGAGTATCCTCTTCTTCTTCTCCCATGACTGCAACAAAAGAAAACACATGTCTCTGGAGGGTTTTAGTTTTTCATTGTGAATTATTTGGTGGTAAAACGACATCCACTCCTTGACAACCCATTGGTGTCAAGCAAGCTATCTTAGAGCATTCAACTAGATTTCAAACTCATCAAAAGCACAAAGACGGAAAAGCTCCAGTAGGGTTAATGCACAATAGACATACCTGTGTTGGTACAGAGCTTCGATGGTGTTTGCTTCTTGAGAAACTTTTGGGCCACGGTGTTGTTGCTGGGTGTCTTGGATGGTTTGATTTTGTTACTTGCCAACTCTACAAAAGCTCCTGAACTTCTTTGTGGCTTTCTTGCAGTATTATCCAGGATCCTGGTCTTGAGCTTCGCATCTGCTGAAGGTGATTTTCCTGACCTCAACGTGTTAGGGTCCAAACTGTTAGCTTTTCCCTTCTTTAAGGACTCTTTCAACTTGGGTGTCTTTGATGATGATGGTCCCAGTCTTCCAAGCTTACATTCTTCATGCTCCTTGAGCAGAGAAAGATTTCCTTGCAAACTTTTCTTCTCTCCCATTCTAGTACTCCCACTTCCAAATGCACAGCGGTGGTATTGTGACCTTGATTTTTTGGAGTTGTTGGGTGGTTCCCTTGCTGGAGATTTCATGGTTGCAGAGGTGGTACTACTACTACTACTATACGAAGGAGCTAACAACTGGAGAGGAGATTGTTGTCGGTTCATATGTTGTCCATCTTTCGAGGTTTCATTGTTGGTTCTGACTTGTGCTCTCCTAGGCTTCCTTTGAGCATTCTGGATGCCCCCCCCACTGCAAGAGACAACATCCCAGATACACACCATTACATCAATACTGCACACAACCCCAGCAATCTTCAAGAAAAAAAGAATCTCTCCAAAATGGATACTTATGCTGACAAAGAAGAAGAAGAGTTAAGAAAGTTATGTACCCAATCTCACTTTCAGCACCAGGAGTGCTGGTGGGTGGTGACATAAGTTTTGGAGGTTGTAGCAATGATCCAACTTTTGTCTTGATCGGCTTCATCGTAACAATGGAAGAGCGATGATCATTTCTTTTTTTAAATACAGTTTGTGAATCAGTTTCCAACAATGAAACCAGCTCGATTTTCTGGGGTTCTACTTCATCACCTTGTGTAATCATCTCCTCATGAGTTCTTGTGTTTGAATTTGCCAAGTAATACTCATGGGACCCAAGAAGTCTGGGAGTCTCTTGGTGTTCATGCTTTGCCTGATGATAGTCCTCATTGTTCAAAATTGTGATTGTAAGCTTTGATGAAATAGGAGTTTGCTGGTTGTTTGACTCCTGACAGTGTGGCTGCAGATATGATTCTGTCGGCGGCATAGTCGGGCCTGATCTGGAGTTGAGTACTTGTACCTGCTTGTGATTCGGTGAGTGTAGTAGGCCCTTCAGCTGCATGGCCTCCAGGATTTGCTTAAGTGTCTTGCGTTCTTGAACTGAGTTCCTTAATCTAAGCTGGCGCACACGTTGAGCCATGTCACCATATAGTGGTTCCTGTCTGGTGACAAAATCCAGCTTCTGTACAGCTGCTGCATTTTCTTCTGAGAATTGTTTGCCAGTTTGTGGTACATTGCCACTCTTCATGGCATTATTATTGCAGGCATCTTGCTGTTTGAACAGCAGAGGTGGCATCCCTTCCATAAACTTTGGCGACTGACAAGATGCAGATCTTGATCTCACCTCATGATGAGCTTCACATGCATGCCTGTCCTTTCGCTCTTGCATTATCTGAGCTTCACATGTGTGCCTGTCCCTTCGTTCTTGCATCATCTGAGCTTCACATGCATGCCTGTCCCTTTCCTCTTGCACCATCTCAGCTTCACATGGATGCCTGTGCCTTTGCTCTTGCATCATCTGAGCTTCACACGTGTGTCTGTCCCTATGCTCTTGCATCTGAGCTTCATGGCAACTCCCTGATCCTCTTGTATTGCACATCTGACTGGATTCATCTGATACTCTTGTTAGTGGCAACACAGCCAAACCCAGTGGTGGGCTTGGCTGGTTCGGCAGCTGCACCTCTCGAGGTGGTGTTCGGCAGAAAAGAGATTTTTGTGGAGGTGTCTTCCTCTGTTGTTCAAAATTTGGAAGCTTATCAAGCCCCATCAGCCTTGCCACCACATTGTTTTCCTGATGGTCACCACCACCTCTCACACTGAAAGAGCTGCTCTTTTGACCAACATTGTCACTGCGATTACCAGAGTGCCCAGGAGATGATGATGCTGCTGTTACTGCTGCTTCATGAGCAAGGACATCTTTGCATCCCTCAACAGCAAAAGGATGACCTCCATCTCTACCTTGCTGAGAAGATTGGAGCACATCTGTTAAACCAAACCCTGGTGTCCAATGGTCACCCCTGACCTCCTCCTTCATCAAGCAATGACAATTGTCAAGTGGCATATGTGGTGGTTGTGAACCTTGGGCATTGACAGTCATTTTGTGGCGGTTTCTGCTTGAGGCAGATATTGAAGGTCCATCATCCAATTCCACAGTTAGCCTTGATACCTCTTTTGGTTCCAAGGACCTCCATAGATTTGAGAGTTTGTTGTCATTTGCAAGCATAGTCAGATCCTTCTCCATCGAATCCAACAAAAACTGCGCCTGACATCCCTGATCAATATATACATCTGCCGAACCAATTCTTGTCTCAGCAGAACACAAGTATGGTACGTCTGAATGAGCCATCAGCTCATGTTGTTGTTGTGGTGCTGCTCTTCTTCCTTCACAGAGGAGGAGCTCTGATTCATCGCTTCCGGATCCAGTGACTAAGGTGCTTGATTTCTTCAAATGGCCAAAAGCAAAAGAAACCTGATTCAAAAGGACTGGTGCAAGCAGCAGCTCTGTGTCACAATCCTCAGTACTATTCTTCTTCTCTAGAGGCACACTTGACCACTGCTTGTGTTGTAATGATTCACACAAAACATCCTTGACTTCCAGAGCTTCCAGATTCAAAGATTGTTTGTCTTCACCACCAAGCATTTCATCCAAGGAAGCTCCAAGCTGACGAGGTCCAGATAGTTTTGGGTTTTGCGATTGTGCAGTCAGTGAAGATGGACTCGGCAGTGATGCTCCTTTTGCCACAAAAGATGATGATGGAGGAGGAGGAGGGACATTCTCTTGGATGTAAAAAGAGAGACGTGGCTTTGTAGTAGTAGTAGTAGTAGTAGTAGTAGTTTGTACATGTTTTACAACTTCCTCATCTACATTCAATCTATCATAGCTATCTCCATTTCTGGAAAGAGAGTTGATCTTCTCCACAGATGTCCATTTGTTGCTGGTGGTTTCCCAGCTCTGGATTCCTCTTCTTGTGTTGTCTTCCATGACTGCTGGCTTCAGCTGCTCCTCAAGAGTGTCCACTGATGTCCTCCGCTGACTACTGTCCATTGCCTACAGAAACAATGATGACAAAAGTGTGAGAGGAACTAGGGAAAAAGCTCCAAAGATCTCTGAACTTGCTTCGTTGCTTGCTATTGCTTGCTTTCAAAGAAGACTGATGGAAAAACACATGCACAAACAAGATCCAGAAGAAGAAGAAGAAGAAGAAGAAGACCACTGTGATAAAAGAGAAAGGATGATTACCATGTCGTATGCAGGATTGGAGCGGAGCTCATGGTATGGCTTTCCAGAAGCAGTCGGCATGATTTGCGCTGGTTCAAACAAGGAAGAAAAGAAAAATTCACAGAGATCAGTTTTTTGTTCAACTGTAGAATCTCTCACCCGCACACGCACACATTTTCCATTTTGCCAAAGGGAGGATTTTTGTGGAATTCGATCAGAGTGTATGACAGACAGACAAACGGAAAGACAGACATAGGAAGTCGGGGGACAAACCATGCAGACTGGGATTGCATCTGGAGCTATAGCGTTGGGCAGTGAGGGCAGGATGACGATCAAAGATCTGGAGTATTCCTGTCATGCAACCCATGTCCTTGTGAAACACCCTCTGATGGTCCTCAGAGAGAACATCCATGAAGCTTGCTGGTGATGTCGTCGGCATGGTCTCTCAATGTAGGTATATATCAAGCTCTCCTTCTTTTGCAAAGAAAGGAAAGGAGAAGGAGAAGACGATAATGAACCGGGTGCAAGCAAACACATACCCAACCACCCAACAACCCCCACTTTTCAAGCTCAGCTCTCTGCTCTTTCTGAATCATCACATTCTGCACAGTATTGCATCAGTCAGAAAAACACCCAAAACTCAGAAAAGCTCTGCAATACGAGACCAGAATTTGCGAGCTCACCCGAGCTGAAGAAGGTGCACAAGCTCTTGGTAGAAGCTGAATAAGACTGTAAATTGCATTCTGCTTCTGACAAGAGCTCCTCCTGCTGCTGCTGCTGCTGCTTTTTTCCGTGTTGCTGCTGCGCTCTCAGTAGTGTTTTTATTGCTGGGTCTAAAGGCTCTAAACTGGACTCCACTGCCAGTTGCTGTAAAGCAAGCAGAAAAGACGAAAGGGAAAAAAAACAAAAGAGTTTTTCTCTTCAACGCGCTATGATCATTGCCGCGCATCTCCTCTCATCTTCTTTCATCTCTCGCAGTCCACTAGGCTGGGAACACTATCAACAAGCCAACCACATCCTCCATATCTTTCAACATTACCAGCTCCTCCTTCTCCTCCTCCAGCAGCAGGCACACCAATCTCTCATCCTACCTCCACCCTTCTTGTTCTTGTTCTTGTTCTTGTTCTCGCCGAACAATGCAGCAAACCAGTGTTATGAGATAGCGAGAGAGCGAGAGAGTCCCGAGTGTAGTTCATAGACTTTGTTGCGAACTACATTTCTATAAGACTGCAAACCCACACCCAAAACAAAACACAGCAAAGCAAACCGACCACCGAAGCAACAAAAAGCAACAAAACAAACAACTATATCACAACAAATGGATTGTAAGCTAATCAGAGTTCACATCTTTTTTTGCGAGCTTGCTTTTGTGTACACACACACACACACAAACTCGGCAAAGGCCACTATTTTTTGGGCTCCGCTCTTGAAGAAGAAGAAACAGCAGAGAATTGATGTTCCTGGACGATGACGACTCAAAACAGCGGCAATGGAGTTGGCAGAAGAGAAGAGGAGAGAGAAGAAGAAGAAGACAAGCGCAACAGCGCACAAGACAAGAGAGAAGAAGAGAGAAGGAAAAAAAGGGAAAGAGGAGGGAAAAACAAAACCCAAAAAAATGTCGTAACTCCACCCTCATCCCTTCATCATTCATCCATGGACCCCTTCACCCTCATTCATCCACCCTCATCCCTTCATCCATCCATTCATCCATGGACTCCTCACTCTAACATTCCTCCACCCATTCACCCATGTACTCATTTTACCCCCTCAAGCATTCATTCATCCGTTCATTCATCCATGGACTCCTCATTTCAGCCCATCCATCCGTTCACTCACCCGTGGATTTCTCATTTTACCCCTTAAACATTCATCCATACCATTCATCCATTGGATTTCCTTTTTTCCTTTTCCACCCTCTCATTCATTTTGGACACCTTACTCCACTGCTTATTCATTCATTCATTCATTCATCTATGGACTCCTTACTTGCACCCCTCTTTTATTTATTCATCCATCCATTCATTCATCCATTCATCCATTCATCTCTCGACTCCTTGACTCTTGAGTCTCAAACTGAAACTTTTGTTTTAAGAAGGCCGGGCAAGTTTGGAACAATTTTTTTCTTTGGGTTGGAGTCCAAGCAAGTGGTTTAATCAACACCCCTCCCCCTCCTTACTCCTTAGGTGTTTAACATTTAGGTCATAAATGAAAGAATAATGTGTGTATTAAGGAAAACATTTGTTAGCATTGGGCATGAAAACATGGGACATTTATACATTTGGAGAGAGGACGGTGTTAACACTTTAGGTCATAAGTCAAGGAGGTGTGTCTTAAGAAGGTTGTAATTGTCAACATGGGATGTGAAAGCATATTAGAAATAAAAGTTGGAAGAGATAGATTTCAAAAGGTTTAGGGTTGAAGGTTTAAGATCAAGGGGGAGTAAAAAAGGGAATGCCTTTTTGTTTCTTATAATTTTGATATCAATGGAGATTATTGGATTGATTTTTTTTGGGGATTTTCATTTCATGTTTTGATATTTAATTTTTTTAATGTTTTATTGGGTTGATTATTGTATTCCTTGATTAGATTTGATGATAAATAGTTGAATAATTAATTAAATTGGCACACATTTAACACATTGTATGTTCAAAAGTTAGTGGATAATCACATAGGATGTTATCAGAAATGTCATGTATGCCTTCGTTTGAAAAAGTGTGCATGTTATATGGAGAGAGCGGTGGTATGTTCTTATGTTAAGAATTTCATTATGTGTTGAATTTTATATGATTCATGAAAATCAAATCTTTTGTTGTCAATGTGATGGATATTAACTTAACACAAAAAACGACGATTACAAATGTTATTAGTGTAGTTGTGAAACCTAGCGTCATCGTTAAGATTTGTAAGTATAAAAGGTTTCATGAAGGACACCATTTTATTCCAATGGCCATAAAAGTGTGCATTGCATTCAAGCATAATATGAATAATTTCATTAAGGAATGTGTTCATCTTTTTCACAATAGACAATTGAGATCATTTATCTTTGTATTTTTACATTCAATTTTTTAGGCATCGTGTTAATATTGCTCTTTAACATTTTTTAATCTTT
>Ga0209611_10003311_pt1 | contig 28011 bp, 22 predicted proteins | sample S1TSphgellanicum_3_FD_187693 | JGI IMG/M metagenome (GOLD analysis project Ga0209611, IMG submission 187693) | Host-associated microbial communities from peat moss isolated from Minnesota, USA - S1T2_Fc - Sphagnum magellanicum MG (SPAdes) (version 2) | ecosystem: Host-associated > Plants > Peat...
TTTTTTTTCTTTTTTTTTTTTTTTTTTTTTATTATAAAAAAAAAAAAAAAAAAAAACCTACCAATGCCCATGAAGATGACAACATTTGTAGTTGTCACAGTGACACTCATCTCTGCAAATAGAATAATGACAATTTCTCATGAATAATGTTTATTGTCACACAACACACCATCCATATCAAATAACACTTCGTGCACAATGCTTATTTGCACATAATTACTATTAGTCTCTAATGATGTTCATATCCTTTCTTGTGCTACTTCTTGCAACTCATTGTTCCAATGGTGAACCCAACATTGTAGCAAAATAGGATCACAATAATTATTCCAACTCCATTCTTCAAACATGTTTAGCAACAGCTTGCCATTGATGGAATTTGTGCAAAAACTATTGGGAAGCTTCTTCTTCTTCTTCTTCTTTGTGGTAATAAGGCAATTGCAAGTGGGAAATGCAAAGCTAGCAAATATTGTGAATGTGTAATAGGGTGAAAACATGAATAGGGGAACTATTTGGACTGTCAAACTTGTAATTTTGTTGGATTACATACAAATGTCAAATTTAAAGCCATATTCAAAATTAACATTATCAATTTTTTAATTATTCATGTTGTCATAGACTTTAATGGGAATCATCATAAATTTTTTGGATGAATTCTAAGAAGATTGTGGATTTGTAATGGACTTTTGAAATGACAACAATATGTTTGTCACATTAAAAAAATGAAAAATGTGGACTCACAAAATATGTCAAAGTAGTGTCAAAATAATTTTTAAAAAAAAAGTATCATAAAATGAAAATTTTATTAATGAAATGAATTGAAACTTTCCTAATATACATTTTTCAATTTTTAAAATTTTTAAATGACATGATTATTGTAAATTTTTATCCTTGGGAATCCATTTCACATTAAATATTTTAATTTTTGCATGGATTTTTTTATCAATCACATGTTGAAAGATATTCATAGGTCTTATTAATGCTTATGATTAAAAGCATAAGGGATAATTATAGGATTTAATTGTTTGATAATTTTTGAAATTGCAAAAAAAATTGCTAGTGTTAAATTATGAACTTTCAAATGCCACTTTTGGGACACCTAACCATGTTTTCACCCAATTGATGCAATAGCATATAAGGTCTATATTGAAGATAAACACCATGGTTAGACAATGATTCTTCTTCACAATCACAAGTTCAAAATACCATCCAACCAAACATGAAAAGTTACATCTATCTAGAATCAACATTCTATCATCAATTGTTGTCTTCACATTGGTCAAAGAACAAGCCTAAAATTTATCTCCAACTCTTACACAAATGCATAGTCTTTCCTCTATGGGCAAAACCAATATACATATCACAATGACAATTTTTGACATTGGAGACAACCAAGAAAAAAAATCATGTGACAATTAAACTATTTGTGTCCATTTAGACCCACAATGGTTCTATTTATTTCCTAAATTAACTAAAATTGGATTTCAATGAATAAGGTCAAGGTTTTGTTGGAGGAAACTTGGGATTTTTTTACGGATTCATCAAGGATGTTTTTATGGTGAAGATCATTAATGTACAAAAAAATGAAGTACTTAGTAGACCCACTTACTAACTTACCCCTTTGATAAAAATGATTATGCTAATGCCACTTGAAAAGACACCAAGCAAACAACCTATGAAATGTGCCAAATCTAAAAGGTGCAAATTAACAACCCAACACAAAGAAAGGGGCATCCAATAAGTAAACTTGAATGTTCTCTAATAGCTTTGTAAAAGATCAATAGCAACAAAAAATCATCGCCTTAATCATGATGATAACACTAAAAGAATTATATCTTAATTTCAAATGTTGAATTAGGGTTTTTATTTTTATAGGTAAATATGGTTGCATATCCTTCAAACTAGAAGTTGATATTGAACTCAAAATCAAAGAGTTCCATTTTACATGGGCAATAAATACCAATGATAACATTGCATAACAATAATGACCATACCTAAAGGTAAAGCTCTCATAAAGCTCCACATAAAAATCCCCTTTGTGTTTCTTTTGTAAGATGTTGAAACAAATAAGTGCAATCACAATCAAACCAACCACAAAAGATGTCTAACGATGAAGGAAAACCATAAAAATTGGAGAAATATTTATGTTTTAAAACCATGGCAATCATGGAAAGTTGTTCCTTTTTCATTTATATGAATACCAAAAAATTCAATCCAAAAATCCATTTGATAAAATTTTAAGTTTAAGTTTCAATATTGGACCTTTGAAATTGAACATCTATTGTGTCAGAAGGAATCAATTTTGCAAAAGACTATCAAAAGGATTCATATGACAAAACAAAATTGACGGGAAAAAAATTAAGAAGATAAAGACCTATTAGCCACAATCAAAAAACACTCATACCTTAAAATATGTGAAAATCTAAAACTTTAAAAATTCAAAGAACTTTCCAAAATTGATCTAGAATTTTAGAACTTCAAAGTCCTTTACCACATATAAATGGGGTATAATGTACATGATGTGTTAAGAAAAAAATTTCACTTATTATATAAGATTTTTTTTAAAAAAATTAATTTTTGGTTATGATTTGAAATTGTTATCATTTTTAAAAACAAAACATTAAATTTACAAGCAATCAACACACTTTCAAAAATTCTTATTTATTCAAAAATTATAAACAAAAAAAATGTCATGTACTTGAAAAATTATATGCATTTATTATACAATTTGCAAAAAAAATTCAAATATTCATTTGTATGAAAAAGTTATTTTTGGACAAAAAAATATGCAATCCTTTTCAAAAGTAATGTCATTGGCCTGTTTGATTTTGTTTGCACCCAAATGCAATATATACAAGTGTGCATTCACTTTGATAGATCTATTTGACATCACAAATTGCCTAATGAAAATAGAAATCAATTACATGTTTAATTTTGTCTCTTCATAATTTCAACTGGGATTAAAACCCTTACTTGACATGAAAAAAATTCATAATTTTAACTAAGAGTAAGAACCTTACTTCTAAATCTTCCTTGGAATTGAAAAAATTCTAGATGCAATTTAAGGATTTACAAGTTCCATATACAAAGCTTCCAACGTATGTTTTGTTTAAAAATTGTTATAAAAGCTTATGATGAAACATGTGTGAGGTAAACTTTGTAGTTTCATCCATTACAATGTCCTTTACGTGATGTTTATTGTGACATATATTACATTAAAGTTACAAATTGACATTAAGGTTTGGCACATATCACACAAATGTTATGGATGAAACCACAAAATTTATTTCAAACATGTGTCATGAGCCACAACCTTTTGTGTGAAAAAACCACATTATCTCATAATGATACATTTTCTAATAAATCTCATGGCATGTGTTAATTGAACTTCAACAAATATGTCAAGTGTGTTTAGGAATTACAAGATGTTATGTTCCATAATGGCACAACCCTTATTTGAAAACAACGCCAACTTACCTAACACCATAATTGATAATGGTGTTGGAATTATTCAATTTAACAACACCTTGAACTTGGATGATTCACACAAGATAGTCATTCATTAGCCCCATGTTAATATGCTCCTCTCAATGCAAAAATGTATAGCTTTTTCTTAATTTGTCCATCATTTGCACACTTTATGCCAACATTGGGTGTTATCATAAATTATTAATGAGCTAAAAGAATGTTGACCGGTGTTTAACAAAAGCATTCCAACACACCCTCCAACCCTCACTCAATGGTTTTTAAGTGTCATGGCATTTTATATTAATTGCCAATTGAGGCATTTGAAAAAATCATTTTTCCTATATTGTATGAAACAAATGAAATAAAGGAAGATTATTTTGTACATTATGAAATAATAGAATGTTAAAAAATTACTAACAATTTTTTTAAAGTAGTAAACAAAAATTCATTTCCCTCAACTTCTATTTTGGTCATACAATTTGGTCACGAGCTCAAAGTTAATGTAGTCATAAAAGGGAAAAAACCTCCATGTGAAAAAAACTTCTACAAGTTATGCAAATCCATATTCCTAAATATTGGTCTAATTGTGTAGGTTGAAGTTGTGACATTAATAATGATGCTTAAAAAAATTTATTTGCATCAAACAAGTTTTCAATGCATTATGTAGAGGATTAATGACATTTGTTAAATAGAATTTAGCATGGACTTTTTGGGAAGATTGATTTGGTGCATTCTGGTGTTAAAATTTTTCTTTCCTATAGAAGAATGTGTGGATCCAAGCTTTTAACACATAAACAATCAAGACCTACTGATGTTAGGCAATCAGGGACATGTACAAATTTTAAACACAATTTGGAATAAAAAAAATTTAAGAAGTTTTTTGCATTTTGTGATTAGAAAACAACACATGAAAATATTTCATCCTACTTATATGTGCATGCACCATATGTGTTTTAAATGCATGACATCCATGTGCAAAAAATACAAACCCATAAAAAAAATGACTTTCATATGAAACCATTATCAAATCGTAATATGAACAATTTTTTGACACAAGTCCACTAACATTAGTATAATGACCTATAAACAATAATTTGGATGAAACTCAAGTTATAAATAATGAAAAATTGAATTTGGCCTAAGATACAATTTTTTTTTAAGTCAATAAATAAACATGATTGTCTTTGAACTATTGGTCACAATGATTGACCCATCTGGTGGCATTTAGTTGATCCTCATTCCACATTCTAATTCGAAGATTTCATGTTCATGGGTGAAGATAGGGAATACTTGCACACTGTTTTGGATGCGGTAGACATTGATCGATAGAATAGTAGATACCAACATGCCTATGGGGGTGGGGAATCTACTTCAAAACTACACCTATAAAATTAATGAGCCTTTTCATCTATACAATAAAAAATATTGTTATTTGTTTATCTATGTGTGTGTGTGTTGGTCTTCTAAGCCTAACTACTCCTTTCTTCTACCTATTTACATGGATATGAAAATGAAAATGAATATGTGTCATTTCATGTCCATGTTATGTACATTAAGATAATTTAATTACCTACCTCTTTTGCATGCACATCTACATGAACATGAAAGATCTAACATAAATAATGATGAACTATTGGGAACCATATGGGGACATACATGGGTTAAAAAAAGAAAAAGAGATGAAGGGGGTGAGGGGAAAAATTTGCTAAGTTTCATCAAGATGGATTTAAAAGTCTCTTTTTACAATATGTACAAAATTGGCAATGCAAAATTTGTTTATTGTACAAATGTTGTCTAAACCATTGTTGCGTGGTTTTTTTGAATTTTTAAAGAATTTTGGTTTTGAGCTTTTGAAAATCCATCATGTGTAGACCAAAATATTAGATTTAATTTTTTTTCCTATTTTGAATAACATGTCCAATTCTAGTTTTTCCAATTTTTGATTTTTAAGGTTCCTTACAAAATTGGTTATTTTCATGATCTTAAAATGGGCAATTATATATGGTGGTTTAGTCTAAAGAACCATGCCATGTTCCTAATTATTAACTAGTTTTTAAATTTTTGGGAATGTGTAGGAATTGTTGACAAAGCTATGTATGTGCGTATCAATGACAAAATGAAATATGCAATTTCACAAGCACTATAAGGAAAAAAAATTTAAATATGACCAAGAAAGCTTGGAATTTTTTCTTTAGTCTTCAAATAAATTATTTGCCCATAAATGCATTTACATAATAAACACATTTAATGCATATTTACCTAATAAACACAAATTTGCATGCATATTCAATGGTTTAAGCATTTTTTCCCAAATCAATAGAATGTGTCAACTCTTCAAAAACATGACAATTTGTTTTTATTGTGCACAACATAAAAAAATTTATGATGTTTTGTGTTTTTTGATGATTTGTTGTGCTTTATATTTGAAAATGTAAATTTTGAGCAATGTCGCTAAAAAATGGACATTAAATGTAGTTCCTTCAAACAAAACCCTCGCATTGAAGGTGAAACAAGTAGACTTAAACTTTCTTTCAATAAACCTAAGCTAGTAGGAGTTTCCCAAAAAAACATGACAAAATCCATAGCAACTCCTTCAACAACGTTTCACTTCTGAAGGTTCTTAAAACCTCCTCGATATAAAACTAGCCGATATTTGTTCATGTTTTAAAAACTACCCAAAATTAGTCGAAATAATCTACTTAACATTTTGCACATCAAGTAGTGAAAATAGAAATTTACCACATTGGATGTACTTTAGACCAATTCTCTCTCATTTTATTCGGAGCCATGTTAGGTCATGTTGTTTAAGGAATTCAAATGGTGAATCTTTTTCCATGTCGAGCTACTTTTTCTATTTTTTGTAATTGGTTCTTCATAATTTACACAATATGCCCTTCTTTACTTGCGCTCAATGTTGTCATGCATCATTAGTGACAAGCAATTGATGGAAAAAATGAATCGATTTTGTGAAAATTAAGTTCCATGCATATGAAAGTATTGAATGACATTGCATCCACCATGATTTGAATTCAAAGATTGAAGTTCACAACAAGGATTCTGGAGCAAAGAACATGGCTAAACTCTCATGTGACATTGGAGTAGAGTATGTGATTCATAAATTGATTAGTTTTACATAAGAGAACATCAAATTTGGTTCTTACCCCCTCCCCTCCTCTTGAATATGGATTAGGGTTGGATTGGTACCAGACTTTGTGCATACCAGAGTGGTACTGGGGCCTTCTATAAATTGTAAGACCTGCAAAGCACTGGTATCATGAAATTTTTGTCACTTGAATACCATGGTGGCATCAGTAATGCACCATTGGTGTAACATTGTACAGGAACAATAATGAGATCCTTAGGAATGCAAGAATTGTGGGTGTATACATGGTAGGTTTAAAGATCACAATAACCCCTCTAACTTGCAACGTACAAGGTTTGTGCTGCATGGTGGCAAAAACGATGAGAAGTTTCCATTGGATTGTCTATGGTCCAAATTGCAGCTGTAAAACACTGGGGGCTGCCACATGAATCTTTAAAGTTCGCTTCTTGGACTCAATACACAAGAAAACACAATAATATGGCCAATTCTTTCTATGGCAGTTCCCAACCATTCAACTGTCCTAGTAGATGTGATAGTAGTAAATGGCCTATAGAACACATTGGCAACCATGGATCACAAGTAACATTTCATGATCAAGTGCCTAAAGGAGCCACCTTAAGAAAATCCATTGCTTGAGACTCAATTCCATCCACACATCTTGATTGCCACACTGGCAGTTCACGGTTTCACAATGCAGCAATTGACCTAGATTCATAGTAATTTCACATGTACGTGAACTGGATTTACTGCCCAAAAATGTAATACACCCCATAGTTAACTTTCTAGACAAGACACAAGATTCAGAGGTCAGATTGTGCTCACATGGAAGAGGTGAGAGTAAAGGGAGAAATACCCAACAGAGGAAAATGTGAAATGCAAAGTGACACATTCCATAGCAGTGAGACGACCCAATAAAACTGCACGAAGTTTTTCATGTCATATTGCAAGAACACTACAATGAGGAGAGTTTTGCACCTTTTTGGTAGTGATTCTGTACCACCTCTCCTCAATACTGACTTCTGAGATGGTACTTTATTGGCTATCAGATACTTCAGGTTATAAGAAACAACAATAAGAAGAGTTTTGCACCTTTCAGTAGCAACTCTCTATCACAACATCTCCTCAATACTGACTTCTGAGGTGGTACTTTATTGGCTATCAGATACTTCAGGTTATAAGAAACAACAATAAGGAGAGTTTTGCACCTTCCAGTAGCAACTCTCTATCACAACATCTCCTCAATACTTGACTTCCTGAGATGGTACTTTATTGGCTACCAGATATTTAGGGTTATGAAAAATCAAATCATTCACAAATCAATATAAGGGAATCAGCTAACAACAATGCAAGAAATTAAGGTACATAAATTGAGCTTTCTTTCAGAGTTGAACCTCAGGTTTCATTTCTTTCCACTGGTAGGACAAGCTTCTAGACAAAATGGAGGACTTGGGTGAACCAAGATTAAGAGAGATCAATCCCTTTCTTGTTCCACAAAACATGGGATAGAAACACAAACGGGACACACCTATGTTTGCACTCCCTGGGGACCTTCCTTGCACACACTTCTCTCTTCATCTGAAAACAAAGAGTTTTAAGACATAAACATTTTCTGCAGATTTGAGCACAGCCTAGAAGACATAAGCATCCAGACGTGGCTCAAAGCTAATACCCCGAGATTGACCAATGTTGACTTCAGGAAGCTCTGCAGGGAAATCAGAACTAGGCCACCAGTCCCAAGTGCGGTGAGTGATATCATACATCAAAGAAGGCATGTAGTTGGTGCTGCTAGGGATGGTGAAGAAGATCAAATCTCCAGTTGCAAAGCAAGAGAGGGGCTTACTAGGTACCATGTTTGTTCCAAAGTCTTTGCACAACTCTGCTGGCATTCTCTCAAGTTCGATCCACTCCCACTTGATGGAATCAAGCTCCCATATCTGAATTGCAAACACCATCTGCTCTTCAAGGCCTCCAACAAGCATCAATCTCCCCTTGCATTCTACAAGCGATGGTGACATTATAGGTGCAGGCATGCGCACTGGGACTTCATGCCAAGCTCCCTGCCGCAAGTCATAGGCCAGGAGACAGAGAGTGGAGAAAGGGAATGTGAGGCAGTAGAAGATGCCATCACACCACAGAGATGCATCTCCTCCATACTTGCGAGCTGGTGAAGGAGTGCCTCCCATGGTCCAGGAGTTGGTCTTTGAATCATAGACTTCAGTGATCATGCTGTGGTCTTCAAGGCGACCACAAACAAGAACCTTGAAGGCTCGGGCGGCTTCCTCATACACCATGCCAACTGTGGAGATCATCCAAGTATTCATGGGAGGCAGCTGTCGCCACTTTTGTGTCATAGGATTGCACACGTACATGCCTGGCCACTGGAACCAAGCATTTGAGAAGCAGAGCAAGCCACCCGCTGCTGCCACAACATGAAGTTCATGGGCATTGAACGGGATGGAAACATCGTGCCATGTGTCGAGGCCAGAATCGTAAGCAAAGAGGGACTTTTCTGTAGAGGTCATGACAATCCAAGGCTTCTGCTGCAAAGCTTCTGCACGCAGCTTTGTAAATGTGCCTGTGAAGACATAATGATCCCATTTCTTGCAAACTGCCCGCATCCGCACCAGACTCTGCAAAGGCAGATGCACCAAAACTCTTTCCAGAAGCTCCTCAGGTAACTTACTCCAGATCTTAGGGTCCAATACGAGGCCTGTCTTTGCCATCTCCTCGCACAAGACGGAGGCAGCAGCAGCAGACACTTCCCCACTTCCTGGAAACACCAACCCAACTACAGAAAAAACTACTTGGAGCTTTACTCCACTGCGCTCCGTCTACGAGGAGCCGAGGAAACAGACGAAACCTCAAAAGAAAAAAGACTGAGATACGAAGAAGAGTGAGTAGTCTTCGAGATTGAAGGTCCGTTAGGGACTCGAAATTTTGAAGCAACTGCCGAACAAGGATACGGGGAGATATACATACATACATACATACATCAAGACAAGGAACTGAGGAAAGGAGAACAGCGAGTGGCAACTAGGAAATCAATCCACAAGCAAGAAGCATCTTTCAAAGGACAAGCGAGCGACGGACACAGTGCAAACCCTAAAACAGTCTCAAACACAGACACAAGAATCGGCACAAAGAACCAGATGGATCCAAAATGAAACCAAAGCCTCCTCTCCCAACCTCACACACCCAGAAATCCAAATACTCTCTTCAAGACACAACAAACAAAGAGGGAAAGAAAGGAAAAAGAAGAAAAAAGAGAGGAAACGGGTGGGTGGGGGCTGAGCACCCAAACACACCAACGGAACAAGACGCCCTCCCTCGCATTGAGGTTGGACTTTTGGGTCTCACCAAGATCCTGGCAAAGATCCTCGCATCGCGTCGACAAATCTCCCTTGCTACAAAACCACACACACACACACACACACACAAACAAGTGCACAACCACATACACACATACACACACACACACACACACACACACATACAAAGCAAGTGCACAACAACGCGGGACTAGAAAAGAAAACCGGGAAAAACAAGACACTCCCTACAACAGACGATTTTACCAGCAACAGTAGCAACAGCCCGAGACAGAACGCGATTGCAAGCGACAAAAAAAGATCCCTAAAACTCTCTCTCTCTCTCTCGTTTCTGTCTCACTGTGTCTCTTTGTGTGCTCACTCAACTCATCGCCCCGTCGTGCAACACAGACTTTCAACCGCTGCTCTTGAGCTTTGGTTCTTCCTCAAAAGCAACCAAAATCGCTACTGAACGCCGGAAAGGGTAAAACCAACTAAAGCAAAAAGCCTGCAAACCAGTTTGTTTGTCAGGATTATTGTTTTACGTGAGAAATCAAGTATTTCTTCTTTTTGTCTTTCAATCAAAGTTTTTGGCTTTGGGGCGTGGTGCCGTTTGCTGTAATCTATCTTTCAAGTACAACAGCTTCTTCTTCTTCTTCTCCTTCTTCATTGTTTTCTTTTGTTGATGCAAATGCATTCAGAAAAAACCAAGCAAGCATTCATTGAACAAAACACCAAGCAAGCATCCACTGAGAAAAATGAGCAAGCAAGCATTCATTGAGGAAAAAAAAGCAAGCAGAAATTAATTCAGAAAAAGAAGCAAGCAAGCATTCAAGCATTCATTGAGAAAGAAGCATACAAGCATTCATTGAGAAGGACACAAGCAAGCATTCAAGCATTCCTTGAGAAAAAAAGCAAAGATTTGTAGGGTGTGTGGTTAGAAGCTGTATTACAGCCCTCAAGAAGATCCTGCAATTTTCTCATTGCATGCTGCTACAAGTGTGTTTTTCCAAGTTTCACTTGCTTTGTTGTTGTGGATGTACTTGAGTCCTGCAAGCTCATAAAACTCCTTCCTGGTAACTACCAAATTATTGCTAATTTGCAAAACATGTAAAACCGTTCTGATTGATGATCATAATCATGATGCCTAGATGTCAAAAGAAATTGAGAGCAACTTCGAGATCACAGGTTTTATGTGGTTTGGGTATTATAAGACCTGCATTCCAAAATTGCATCTTTCTCTCAATGAAGCGATTTCAGCACAACCCCATTTTTTCCTGTGTGTACATAAGGCTGTAGGAAAGGGGATTCAGAGTATCCCTTATCAGATAGTACATACAGATCTATAAAATTGCAGAGAAATCTCTACAACAACCATCTGGAGGTAACAGGGTGATGAGTGCAGTCATAACCTTACAAGAGTCACTCGCAAAGTTTCAGATAATCACCTTCTCTGGGTGTCTGAAGGCTTCTTTCAGATTTACTTGAGTGCCTCAAAGGTCCAATGTCCTCCAGAACGAGTGTATTGTGCAGCACAGACACAGGTTTTTTCTTTGATATCAGTGCAATTACAGTCTCCACAAATATGCCAGAGAGTAGAAGTTGTCCAAATGCCACATGCTGCATCCACACAACTAAAGTCTCCTGTGTAATTGACTATGGAATTGACAACAAAGCTCCTGTTAGACATGTATGTAAAACAGTGACCTTGCACCAAACCAAGAACCAATAGATCTGCAAGATGGCAGAGATGACTCCAGAGTGACACTTTGAAGGCAACATTGTGTCCATCCTGGCCAAATCAAAACAAACACAAGAGTCAGTGTGATTCATCACTAGCTGCCGTTACACACCAGTGATTTTATCAGTTCCTGATGGGAGTTGCAGATCAGGCACATAATAATAATCTGCTCAAAAAAAATTGCTCAACAATGATACACAAGCCCACAACCTGAGTTTCTGCCACAATTCCAAAGAATATCTTTCATAAGAAAAGAGAAATCTCCATTCTCACGATGAAGGGAAAAAAAAACCCCATCAAGGTTAACACTTCTTCAGGAAGCCACAGAAAGATCCAGACTAGGAAAGACAAAAACAAAATGAAACACAAAAACAAGAAGCAAAAAATAGTGGTATGAACCAAAGTGCCAGTCTCACACTTGTTCAGGGACCATCAACAATAGTATGTATGGTAGTGACTTAACTACTGCAACTTTCCCACTTACTTCATCAGCTCCCTACAGTGGAGAAAGGCCAGTGAAAGACACCAACCTGTGAACCAAGTTTCTGCTGCAAATCCCGAAGCAATGGGAACACTCAGCCATACTACTGGCTAGCAACAGACCACAACATAAGGACAAGACAAACAACAGAAATGGAAAAGCAGAACTTTAAAGGAAAGGGGACAGCAGGGAACAAACAACAAAGAACAAGTGGGCTTACAAGATGCTCCCCACTTACAAGACTCTAAGCAAAATCATTCTGAAAACTCCAAAAGCAGAAGTTCTATAGAGGAATTTTTCTTTATTAAGCAACCCTTTAGTTCTCTCTAGAAGAATTTTTAAAGGGTAGCCTTTAACCTTCAGAAGGACAATAAGACTGACCATTTGAAAGACAAAACTTCTTACAACGACAAAGCCTCAAGAACCTGTAAAATTGACTATTGATAACCCCCAGCTTTGCAGTAATTGAGATATTGGAGTGAACATGAGGCATTCTAATCATTTCAATACCTGCATACTCTGGTTGAGAGCATTTGTCAAAAATGTCACAGGAAAAACCTTGAGGACTTTGTCTCACAGCAAGATCCAAGAAATTACAACAGAAGCCTTTAGACATACAATTCAACTCACAAGATGTTTTTGGGTATATGCCATCGCCAAAAGAGCTTTGGTTTAGGTACATGAAATTCTCAAAGTCTGGGAAATCAGGAACCAAAAGATCATCCACAACATACGAACCATGGACAATCTATGAAGCACAACAGGACATGTGTTACTCTTCAAAAGACAACTTAATGAAATCAAACTCTTAGGCAAAGAGATAGAAGTTTGCCAAATAGACCGCAAAATCAGTACCCATGGGGATACCAATGCATTATCTATAAGCACAGTGACCAAAACAAATAAACAAATTGTCTAACAAGAAATCCAACCAAGAGATTCAAATCTGAAGCCTCTGCAACTTTAAAGCTATGAAGATTTTGAAACAAATTGATCTCTCCTTTATTTTTCAGCCACAAAAACCTAAAGTTCAAAGAAATGTAGTACATTGTTTTCATCACAAACCAAGAAACAAACACTGCATTAGTATCTGGGAGAGCGCAGAGAATACAATAATAATATATATTGCTATGAAAGTTCACCATATAAAATGAAATTTGGAAAGGGGAGAAAAATATCATAGCACTCACTGAAGCTGAAGCATCCTGAAACTCCAGCTGAAAGATGGTGTATGCAAACACAAAAAAAGAATTGTGTGAACATGACAAACACCACATGCAGACCTGCAAAGACTCCAACTCGGTAATGAAACTGGGCAGACAGAAATTGCAAAGTGACTAACAAAAAACCCAACAAAGACAATAGAGCATCACCCAGTGTTAAGCTATATGCTATCAGAGACTTTGTGCATCTAGGGTACCCATAAGGTCTCAATTTGAAGCCCAAAAATGAAACTTTTAGGGCATTTGATTAGCAATTCATTACAGCATTGCAGTATCTCCTGGAGCTCCTCCTTGGTCTGCAACTTCTCAGAAGTGTTAGAGCTAACAAGTGGATTATGGCATAATGCCTCTGCTGCCCTTTCCATGGCCACCCATAAGCATGATAAATGTTCAACATACTCAATTGGAAACACATGGTGGTTAGCATGGTGAAGCCCAAGCGGATCCTTCAGGTATGGCAGAAATGTTTTCTGTTATCGACTGACTCCACATGACTCTAGAACCTAGGGAAACCAGGCCCATTTCTGGGTGCATTACAATGTCTCTACCCTGAATGGTAGAGCCAATCAATACTGATGTACATACTAAATTGGAACCACCATTCAGGGTAGAGCCAATCAATACTGATGAACATACTAAATTGAAAACACATGGTGGTTAGCATGGTGAAGAACAAGTGGATCCTTGAATTATGGTGGAAATGTTTGTACAATAGTGGACTCCACATGACCCTAGAATGTAGGGATGCCAAACTTTGGCCTGTTTCACATGGGTGTATGATGATGATGTCTCTACCCTGAAGGACAGAGCCAATAAAAGAACGACAAAGAGAGAAGGACACAATACAAAAAAGTGTTAGGAAAGTGTAGTTAGATCCCTGGGTAAGCAAATCTGCTAAGCAAAGTGTATGTGTGGAAGAAGAAAAGATTGGTACCTTTGTTACAGTGTACTTCATTTTGTGTCTGTTGTTGTCACTACGACTTGCGTGCAACGAGAATGGAGGACACCAAAACGGAAGACACAATTGCAGCAGCAGCAACCTCCTTATTGAGGAAACAGCTAGTAGCATTAGGGCAGGAGCACATCCTTGCGGGCTTGTCTTCCTGCACCGATGAGCAGCGACAAGCTCTCTTGACGCAGCTCGCCAGTATAGACTTCCAACTCTTCCAACGAGCTCTCATCGATGTCGTCCACACCCTCGGTTCTTCTTCTTCGTCTTCTCATACAAGGTGAGTCGATTGTTTTCTGTCGAGCAGTGATGATTGATCGGAAGTTCTTGTCGTCCTTCTCTCTTAGCTCTTCTGCGGCCGGCTCTACTGACTTCGAGGATTCTTTCTTTCGTGTCTTGTATTCTGTGCGATTTGTTGCTGGAGTCTTTTGAAAAGTTTCAGATTTTTCTGTCTCGGAATGGAGTGAAGAAAAACTCTGGTTCCACATGCTTGCTTCCGCATCAGGTCTGGACAGTTAGAATAATATCCTCTATGTTTTTGTGCGAGGGTTGAGCCATCCATCTTTCAGGTGATGGATGGCTCAACCCTAGTCTTGGAGTTCAGAGCCATCTCTACACATTGCAGATTATTGTGATAGCATCTGGCAAGTTCTGACGATGGTCCAGTGTGATTGCTTCTATGTGCATTCTGGCTATGTACCAGTTACAAATCACCCTTTAGTACCAGCTTCTTCTTCAGGTGTCTTTCTTTCAAGGCTTTCAGGGCTCAGAGTTCAAACAAGTTTTTGTAGTCAGTGCACAGCAACTCTAATAATAATTTTAGCATCTCTTTGGTTTCAGGGCTTGAATTTTTTGATCCTTCTCCCTTTCATTCCTCCTTGCAACATCATGTGAACTCTATAAGCTATCTTCGTAGTTACTTAGTTTCTATCTCAGATTCAGGTTTGCTTTGGTGCAGTTTTCTTTGAGCATCTTATCATCAAGAATGCTGTCTTCAGCTGTATGATTTTCTACATATTTACTGTAGTGGTTTTTGGTCATGGTTGTGATTTGAAATGATTTTGAGCAGATCAGCAAGTGATCCTTCTCCACCTCCTCCATTCCCTCGTGCAAACTGGGAAGGCTTTGAACATTGGTTACCTGTTGCTGATTTTGATGGAGAACACTCAAAGGGAGATACTGCACGATGGTGGCTGGAAGGATTGCGTCTTGTAGCTGCAGGGCATGTGGCCGTATTAGTATTGGCAGGGGGTCAAGGAACTCGTCTTGGTCCAAATGCCCCAGCTGTCAAAGGCATGTTGGAGCTAGACATCCCACCAAGGCCGAGGTCACTCTTTGAGCTTCAAGCTGAGCAACTGCTTCTTGTTCAACAGCTTGCTGCCCTCGTATGTGTCTGAATCTCATAACTATGCAATGCTTTCCATTCTAGTTCTGTGGTGGAAGTGCTGGATTCTGGTTTGAATAAATGGAAACAGTGATATGCAGGTGATGGGCACAGAAGTGAAGTTGCAGATTCCATGGATTGTAATGACCAGTGATGCCACTGACTTACCCACACGCACTTTCTTTGAAGAAAAGCACTTTTTTGGGCTTGACAAGTCCCAGGTATGTTCCCCACAGGCAGAATGTCTCTTGAGTGCTAGCCAACATCATGAGTTAGTCTTCCTGTTGCTTGCAGAAATGTGGCAGAAACTCAGGATGCAGTGTTTGTACACTGGCTTGCCTGAAACTTTGGATGGATTATTTGTTTACTTAGCTACACCCACTGTCAGGAGCTGATGAAGTGAGTGGGTAGTCATGGCACTAGCACTGCTGTTCATGATGAAGGTGATGGTCTGGCACTTTGTGAGCAACTCTCATAAGGTTGTGACTGCACTATCAATGTTGTGTTACCTTCAAAGTGTTGTTATGGAGATTCTCTGCAATCTCCACATGCAGATCACAATGAGTGTGATGAGGTTGATATGGTGTGGTACTAACTCATGTGGTTCTGGTCGGTATTATGGGTGATGCAGGTGTGGTTTATGAAGCAGACCAGTCTACCATGTGTGGAGTTAGAGAAAGGTCATGCTATTCTGATGGACAACCCCTGGAAGGTTGCCCTGGCTCCTGCTGGAAATGGAGCTGTTTTCTCTGACCTTGCCACTGCAGGCATTGTGGAAAGACTGGCTGACCAAGGGATCCAATATGTGCAGGTTTGCTGTTCTCACTTCATTTTTTGGTGACTTCTGTTGCTTGTGCTTAAAGATGAGATTTGTAGGAACCTCGAGTGGGCCCATCCATTTTGAATAAAACTACAACTGGCAGTTATAATCTAGTGAGGAAGCAGAAAAATGACACAAATTGAATTTGTATATAAATCTTCCATTCACACACCTCTGCTCCATGAGATGGGTGAGGACTCCCAAAGGGCTACCTTCCTTTAGTGCTGGACTAAATCTCAAGCCTAGAGCAGTACTTTGATGTTCAACTTTGACCAGATGCAGAGAAGGAAAGGAAAGTCTTACTCAAGATGTGGAGACATAGAAGAAGTCTATTTTGTTCAGTATTCTATCAGAGTTTGCAACTGTCAATGGCTTTACAAGCAAACCTTTTGTTTCTAACTTTTAGAGCTTACAAGGCTGAACCTAAGGTCCTGGGCTTGCTTAGGTGTAGCTCATGGGTAGAGCAGATACAACAGAATTATTTAGTACGGTTCCTCACTTAATCAATTCTTCATAGTTGTGCCCTCATGACACACAAAGCCTATGTGGTCTTGGAAGATGACAGATTATTCACTTCTGTTAAAGCACAAGCCACCATGTGGTCATTAAGTTGAAGCTGGAATATGGTCATATTGTTGCACTGGAGAAAATGATGGTCCTCTATTGCAGGTTTATGCAGTGGACAACGCATTGGCTCGAGTTGCAGATCCAGTGTTTTATGGATTTGTGCATGAACGCAAAGCTGACATTGGTGTAAAAGTTGTTGCCAAGAAATTTCCAAAGGAAGCAGTAGGTGTGGTATGCCTCCATTCACAAGGTTCAAATCCCAATGACCAAAGAGACAGGGGTGTGTATGGGGTTATCGAATACAGTGAAATGTCTGAAGAGTTGCGGACAGCAGAAGACAGTTCAGGGCAGCTTCTTTTCCGAGCAGCTCATATCTGTATCAACATGTTTTCAGTTGAATATTTGAAGAAGTTGATGGACTCAGAATTTCAACTGGAGTTTCACCCAGCTATAAAGCGGATATCTCACATCAAAGACCCAATCCCTGGAAAACCCAACGGAATTAAACTAGAGCAATTTATTTTTGACGCATTCAAGTATTGTGACCCGAAGAAGGTGAGTTCTTCCTTGCTCATTCTTTTGCATTTCTTGCGTTCCTTGCATTTTTTCTTTCAGAAACATAAATGTCTTTATTTTATTCAGAAGTTCAATGCCACATCCAGCTGGAATGGGGCTCACTGGGTAAACCAGTCATCCAAACTTAGGGTCTTCTGGTTTTCTCTGGGGAAGAACCAGTCAAAATGTTGCCACCATTATGGTGATACAAAAGTGTGCAATTTTCTAAAGGAAGCAGTAGCTCTGAAGGCTGAGGAAACACTCAGTTACACTTGCTTGGCAGGCTTCAAATCATTCTTCCAGGCCTCATCTGTCTATGCAGTCAAGCAGAACTGCAAAAGTCCACCCTGTGTGCACATTTGAATTGCCTAACACAGTGTACTGTACAAATTTAGGTGGCACTATTGGAGGTTGATCGGGATGAGGAGTTTGCACCCATCAAAAATGCAGTGGGCCCTGGTGTTCCCGACTCACCTGCAACAGCTTTGGATCTTTTGCTAGCTGTCCATTGTCGGGTTCATTCAACACCTGGGCCTGATTCATCCAATATACGGCACCAGGAGGAGAGTACAAATCTAACACTACTGAAAGCTTATGTTGGAGGTCGGTCAAGAACAGTTGCAGACACTGAAATTTGATATTTATCTGTTGGAGATCCCTTGAGCACAGCTGTTCAGGACACTGGCAAGACACCATTGGTGACCCCTTGATGAAAGTTCTTCTGTAGTACACAATTTGCAGGTAATCCATTTCCTACACAAGGAAGTATGAGCTTCATAACACTAGCCCTGCTGCTTATACCATTATACTTATGTCAAGTCATTTCTTTGCATGACATATCAGAAGTTGTCAACTAGGTTTCTGTATGAGGTGCAGCATGTGCTCAACAAGATCATACAGGGGTAAATCTGGCTCTTGATTGAACCTAGAAAGAAAATGCCAACCCCACCATTGGAAAATTGAGTGTACCTGGTAAAAAAAATGAATCTCATGTCATGGACTACTACTGCCCTTCAGATGTAATGGTGTCAATTGAAGGATGCATGTCATTTTTCCTTGGGCAATCCTTCATACTTGCAAGAGGCATAGATTGAAATATCATGACTTACATGATTTAGTCTTAGAATGTACACTTCACTCTGTTCCTTCCATTCAGAAGCACTGAAAGTTGTTGACAAATAATTTGGCAGCCATTTACAAGGAACAAAAGGTACCATATTATATTTACAGATTGCACACTGGAATTTAGCATACCACAACACACTGAGATGGTGGACTAGGTAGAAGTAGTAGGCCATCTCCCTAGTTGAAGCACACTCACATTGTGGAGACACACAAGCACCTAGACTGGATCAGTGCCCTGCTACAGCCTTGAGTCAATCCCATGGTAGTGAATACTGTGCAAAGTCAAAGTTTCTACCTCTGTCTTTAGGTATTTTTTGAAAACCTTGACTATATGCTACTATTCAAATCTCAGCACCAGTTCAGCGTTCCTGAGTGTTACAAACTGTACACTCAATCCATGCCAAATCACCCATTCAGAACATGGGAAAACATCCAGCAAACATGACTATGAGATTGCAGAGAAAAATCCATGAAGACAGTTGAAAGGTAGTCAATATGTCACTTCCAGTCAAACCAGAACAATATGACATCGATTGTAATCACAACCTTGAAGGTAACCAGAATCTCAGTTCCAGCAAAAACTAAATGAATGTGACAACATTCAGTGTGATTGATCACAACCTTGTTACTGTCATTAACAATGTATCAGACCATCATCTTCATCCCTTGTCACTGTAACTCACCAATGCTCAGACGAAAACCTTCATCATTAATGGCATTCAAACTAGCCATTGACTGCTATCCATGATACAAGGGTGTTTGAGAAAAAAATGTGATTGGACAGGTATACAGAACAATCTAGTCTGAAGACTGGGAATCTACAGCGGATCCCAATACCAGAAGAGGTTTCCATAGGAGACTTTTGCATGCACGGAAGGCTGTTGTAAAAATATCCTCCAACAGCCTTGACACATGAGACTATACAATACTGGTCACCAAAACTGAAACACAATACCCACAATTTGAGCACCCTAAAAAGGCTTCCACTGAACAAGTGATCTTTCTGTCATCATCCATTTCCTCCCCTTGGAAAAACACTCCCTGGCCACTAGGTGTCTATATGAACAAGTCAGGTCATTTGCATCACAAGTGTCTTTGTAAATTCAGACTGAACAGTTGTGATATGGTTGCTGATATGGCAGACTACTTGAGAGCCTAAGAAATAAGGGAGGTACCCCTCTTCGCATGATACAAGTCCAAATAGGGACATCAACTGTTTACCACCACTTCTTGTGCGATTGCCACTGCTCTCAATGCTGCATTCAACCACAGCATTTCAAATTAGTCAAAATTTACAAGCAACTACACAGTGACCAATCACTGTGCTTAACTGCATCCCCACCAAAACTCAAAGTTCAGTGCTCTGTGGTACCCATTTTTGTGCTTAGGCTATTACCAGATGGACTGCCATCAGGAACAGATCCTAAAGGTTAAAAACTCAAATCAGGTAATTGAAAACCCATAGTAAAAACCTAGACGCTTAATAGATTCATGTGGTTTGTCACTTAAAAACACATTGCATCAATGAAAGTGTTGCATTCCATGAGCGCTTTCTGTCTCAAGACATGTGAGACAAGTCCAAGAGTCAATGACTGGAGCTTCAGGACTTTTGGAACACTGTTTGGTGTTGCATCTTCGAACCAGTTTCCAGGGTACTGACAACTTCGAATCTAAGGAATGATAGCAACATCTAGGGAAATTCACATATGCTAATTCTCAAACATGGCAAAGGTGATGCTAAAGGTAAACATTATGAAGACTCACACTTCTTAGGAGGTCTGATTGCTGCCATAGCTGCTTCAGCAGCTGCTTCAAGCACCTCTGCTTCTGCTTCTGCAGCCTCTGCATCCCAAGCCGCCTGCTCAGCTGCAGCAGCTGCTGCCTCTGCCTCTGTAACTGCAACTATGGCTGCTCGGGCTGCATCTTCAGCAGTCTTCACTTTTGCTCTAGCAATTTGCTCAATATCCATTTTCGGCTTTTTGTGCGGAACCAAGTCAGACCTCATCTTTCTTGAAGAGTCACGAGAATCCCGTGGAAACCGTGGTGTTGGCATCCTATCAGCATCATCACTCCGTCCCTCTGGTTGTTGATTTTGACCCTCCTTTGGTGGTTTTGCATCACTCCACCTTGCAGGTTGCTCCCTTTCTTCAGCAACTTCTGCCACCAGAGGACTCTCTTTGCCATCATTGATCTTGTAATTTTGTCGGACCTATGATGCACATGCATTGGCAGATTTTCAAAATGCTTGCATCACAAATGCATGTATATAAGAAATGCTACAATTAATCCATCATTGAGTATTTCTGTGGACTTATTCAAAAAAATGAAAACAGTCAAAAAAATCTGACCTTCATAAGCTTGCCTGAAAGAGCTAATGACTTCAGCTTGGTCGTCAAAAGTCGCCGAAAGTTGGATGGCACTGGATATCGCTCCTTTATTACACACACTCTCTCAGTGAATTTCATCATTAACCTTAGCCATTTGATTACATAGTTTCTTCATTCCACAATAAACCATGAGCTAATGTAACTGACAACATGTAACACAAACTTTAATCCCCTAAACCCTCTATAAATTTCTTTTCTGCCAAAAAGATTATGGTTCAATTGTGGTAGCCACCTTTCTGCAGAAATTTATTCCCTTTCAGAAAATTGCTGCTGCTGCTTTGAAACTTGAAGGTCACTTTCTGAGACACTTGATTCAAACAGCACGGAGAGACTAAAACATAAACATATGCATCAGAACAGCAGAACAAAGTACCTCAATGTAGTTGGCAATGGCAGCACTGCTAGATCCATCAGGCTCATTTAGTCCCAAAACAGCTTCCAATACCATATCATCATATCTTCCCCCACAAAACAGGATATCACAATCAAACTCTAAACCGATGCCTACACAGATGACTGAGCTATCAAGACTGGCCCATTCTAGAAGTCTGGCAAGTACCAACAAGGAAACTCAAAAATACTGAATAAGACAGACCTCAGCAGCACCAACACTCTTCTCACACTGACAACATTTCAAGGGCAACCAACATACAGGTATCACTATGGCACTAAAGAAAGACATTTTCCAGCAGATCTTGCATGACAATAATAAAAATAACCCTCATGAGGATCAAGAAAACAGCATACTCACCATTAAATGCAACAAGAATCAAGCAAAAAACATTTCCTCTTAAGTCAAAGAAGAACTCCAGACAAGGATTAAAGAACAGGGAAGAAGAAATACACAAAAAGGAAGAACTAGTTCAAAATGAGCTATGAAACTGGCATATCCATGAAATTGCAGAGAAATCTCCATAATAACAATTTGGAGGTAACATGACAACAGTGCAGCCATAACCTTATGAGAGTTGCTAACAAAGTGTCAGACTATCAACTTCATCAAAAATCACAGTGACAAGCTGCCATGACTACCCACTTACTTCATCAGTTCTGGACAGTGGGTCTAGATAAGCATATAAGTATCCACCCAAAATGTTGGGTAAACTGTTATACATGCATCCTGAGTTTCTGTCACATTTCTGGAAGCAATGGGAAGACTCAGTCATGATGTTGGCTAGCACTTGAGAGACATAGCTAATCCAAAAAGTCAATAGTATTCTCATTCAACCTGCAACAAGCTTGTGTAAGTTTCATTTCATTTTAGTTTGCCCTTGTACAAGCAAGTGTAGAGAGGCCTACATAGAGAACTGTGTGAAACAAGCAGTACTGACAACACTAATTGTCTCTCACATGTTCAGTAACAATCAACAGTTAACACATATGATAGTGACATTTCTATCACAACTTACCCACTGCTCATCAGCTCCCTACAGTGGGTAGAGGCCAGTGTAATCACTAGCCTGCATACTGAGTTTCTGTTGCAAGTCTAGAAACTATGGGAAGACTCAACCATGATACTGGTTACCATCCTACACCAGAGAAGGAAAGGCACAGAAGGAAAAAAACAAAAGAGGAGGCAAAAAAGGAAGAAATAAGGGAATATAGGTGACAGAAGGAAGAAAAACAAAGATCAACTGGGCTTTTAAAACCAGTAGAAAACTACAAAATATCCAACTATACGCTCAGGTAATTCTCTAAACCAAAGATCCAACCCAGACCTTCTCACAGAGTCTCTTTGCAACACACTCTCCTCAAGATTACTTACGCAAATGGAGCATAAACATGATGCTAAAATTCACTGAACCCATCAAATCAAACTTTATGAGTCTCCCTAGGATGAAGCAAATAAGATTTGACAATGAGGAAGGAAAAACATTGAAACTATCTGTTGAGGTTTGGATCTCTAGTCCCTGTTGTTCCAAAATGCCTACCTAGGCCCAAGTGATTTGTGATCAGAGGATGTGTCTGCACCATTGCTTTTACTGTCATATGAACCATCTGTAGGTGCCATGATTGCCAATGGATCAATGGTAAATGCCTCGTCCATTAAAGTCAACATCCCAGGAGGTGACATCACGGCCAGTGGCTTTGCACGCTCTCTTGCTGATCCCACACCATTGGCACTGACACTCATATTCCGCCACTTGTCCTGCCATCACAACCACCAGAAGCATAATTTCAATACAGCACTCAAAATATGAGCTCCACAGAGATTCCAAAATTAGAAATGTATGCTATGCAAGTTACATACATAACTGCTAGTTTGTTTGCGAATTCAACACACAGACACAGTATGTACTGGAACAAGGGAGGGAGTGAGACATGAAGAGATGCACAATGCAGATACTTTGAGAAACAATCCACAAAAAATAGCATTATGAAATGAAAGCTTTTTACTGAAATTAAATCACGCTATGACAAAAGAACAACACTTGGCTGCAAAAAGGACAGTACTGAGCACATTTATCAAAAGGACCCCTGGAACAGACAAACAGAGGAAATGAGTTCATCAAGAATGGTTGCCATAAATGTTCCTAAAGGAAGACAAACTGACATCAAACCCTATTGACTCCTCTATTGACTTTCAATGTCATGAAGTAATGGCAATAGAATCTTAGGGGAAACAAAGGCAACTCTTCATGAAAATGTGTTGGATTTGTACAGAAGTGAGTCAAAACTTCAGACAAGCACAATCTAAACCCCTTTCTGGTGGGAGCATAGTTGGAACAGAAAGGAGAATTAGATAATGGAAATGGCCTGAAATGGATAACACCACAACAACAAAACCAAATGCAAATCTCCATTTGATGCTCTAAGATGACAGTTCTTGTTAGGAAATTGAAAATGGAGTTGAAACAGAGATTGCTCAATGGCAATTGATTGCACAAAGGTGCTTGTGCCACAGAAATCTTACCTTGAGATCAACATTGGATCGGGATATAAGACACGGCCCAAATTTGGAGTCCTTCTGAATTGCTCGCCACTTCCCTGGCCCATACTTTTCAACTCCTGCACGGAGGGCCGCCTCCTCCTCTGCCGTCCACTTCTGTTTTGGTGCTCCCATGGCTCTATACTTCTTTCAACCCTTCTGTCCTTCTCTGACCTATTAGCCTCTATCTTTGAGAAGAATAACTCCCTACTTCTCCCACCAGTTTTCTTCACACACACTCCTCACCATTTCACTCTGAAATCCGAAATCCATCAACAACAGATGAAAACAGTCTAGGGCTAGAACTCCTTCAAATTGGTCTCTCAAGTGCTGGACAGAAGAACCTTAACCCTCTGGACAGCCATAACTAAGAAGATGCGAAATGAGAATGAAGTGGACAAGGAGGCTGTACACAAACAAAATGCAGAGTCTTCTAACCAAGAAAAAAAAGTTCAAAAAACCGTGCCCTAGTGATGGAGACGAGAAACCCCAAAAACCGAACCCTACCCCCCAACACACAAAAAAAACAAAGAAAAAAACAACCCTTCTACACAAAAATGGACGTGGAAGAAAAAAAAAGGAATCAATATCCAAGAGCCAGTCCCGGAACAACAACAACACGAGGAGAGGAGATGACTGAGGTTTCAGAAGCCGCTCTCTTGATACAGCTTACCCTAATGAGATCAATGCGCCAACAAATGGGGAATATCACCCACAGTAGAAAAGACTACTCACATGCAAGAACTCCGAATAGAAAATACTACTACTCACATGCAAGGCACGCGACATCTTTGTACACCAAATCGTGGCTTGTGCTTTGCGATTGCCGAGCGATGCTGAACACGGCGCTCCAAACCCTAATGTGCCATCTCCATCGTCTCTTCACTCTCTCTCTCTCTCTCTTTTGCGCCAGCGCTTGAGCTTCAACAGGTTTTCTGTTTCTTCTTGCCCCCTGCCCGAAACCCTAAGGGTTACAACTTACAAGATGCGACGGGCAGATTTCTAAATTCCTAAAAGAACCCAAAAAAAGACAATTTGGAACCGCACCCACACAGCGTTTTTTTTTTGGGTGCGAAATTTCGCCAAAATCCGGAAAATCAAAATAATTTGGAGAATTTTCTGTCACAATATTCCCTTCTTTTTTTTCTGGAAAAAAATTTGCCAAATTTCCCCCAAAATTTTTGAAATTTTTCAAGATATTTGAAGTTTGATTTTAGTTTGATAGCATATTTTAAACCATATTTTAAACTATTTAAACAGGTTCTAAATTGGCGTTGTCATTTAATGTTGAATCCTTCATGGGATGCTAGCCAATGAAGCAACATCAGAAAATTGAAAAAAAATATCACTACACCCACAATTACCTCTCTTTTTTGGTAGAAAATTATGCAAATATTTATTTATTTATTTATTTATGTTTCATATTCCCTGTTTTGTTAGGAAAATTCTTGTCAAATTTTCGAAAAAAAATCACATTTCAATTCAAAATTTGATTTGGTAGCATATTTTTTAGCATTCTAGAAACCTATCACTACTTATTAATAAATTTTTCTTGGATATTTACCACTAATGCAATGTCAAAAAAATTGAAAAAAACCAGTAAGTCATAGACCTTCTACCCCGACCATCTATGGGGGAAAAATAAACATGAAATTCAAAATTGTACTTAATTTTTAAATATTAAAAGAGTTCTTTATAGTTTATTATTATTCTACACTTCAAAATTGAGTTGTTTCCTTTAATAATTTTGAATTGTAAAAAGATTGAATGATAGTTGGCACACATGCATAGTGTAGGGAAAAGCCCAATGGTGATGGCAATACCAAAATAAGGGCCTAGTCAAGGTTGAACCAAATGTAAGTTCAATTCAATTCTGGGTCAATCTTGCAAAGTTTTATTGATATATGCATTTTAGATTGGGAAAAATGTACAAAGGGATTTTTAAAAAAAGGAGAATTTACATGATGAGTTTAGGGTTAGTTCAAACTAGATGTCAAAACCTATCCATGTTAAAAATTGACCGCTTATAATAGGTTGGTCATATTTTTCCATATCAAAAATCAGTTGCTTGCAATAAGTTGGTTGTGGAGATGGGAGATGTGTTCTAAAAGGGTGGAAGTCAGGAAACAACTAAGCCTATGGCTACCGCCAAACTTAAGATGGAGGATGCTTGCAACCTTTACAATATGATTGAATTTTTTTGTCAAAGAAAAGTAACCAAAACAAAAAGAGGATGGCCTTTTGGTCCTTCAAACTCCAATTGGCATTGACACAATAGTGTAAAAACACATCTACATGCTTATGTAAACATCCAAATTACCTCCATTACTAAAAGAAAAATTTGATCAACAAGGTGTTAATTGTGATAAGTCCGTTCTTCGACTTGAGCTGCATTGAAAGGAACAAATCCTTGAGTGGTGCAAGATCGAAGAAATAAATCTACTCGTGTTGGGTTGGTAATGACAACATCGACTAAAACACAAATATCATCTTTGGTGAACACAATGTCGACTCATCGACCAAAGGAATTGAACATGTTTGTGCTGAAATTCCCCTATAATTTTTAGTTTTGATTAAAATTAACTTTCACTAAACAAAGTGTTCAATATTCAATAACTTCTGCACTGTAGGTCGAAACATTAAGAAACCAACTCTAAACATTACGAAAGGAACTCGGTGCGCACCCCTACTCATCAAGGGCTTTCCAATGGTACCAAGAGCCAAGAGCATGGCAAGAGGCACTGTGGTTTGGGAGATCTAAATGTGACAACAAACAAAACAGACAAACCACCTTCCATGAATGATAGATTCTAAGAAAATCTTTTGGAATAATTCTAATAGATTACCCTTTGCTTCTCCATCATTTGGTTTTGTTGGAATTCATTGCAAGATTTGTGAAACATATGAAATTTGCAAATTTTGAAAGCATTGGATTGGTCGATGATGACTAGGGGGCCCCTCAAGTGAGCTGAATTCATTTGAACTTGCTTCCTTTTCTTGCACACTAAAGAACTCCGATAGGTTGCGAGCTTGTAATTGCACTATATTCATGCAGTTTTCAGGTCTCAAAAACATCTCAGCAAATGTGGTTGCCACAATTTTCATTTCAACCCTTACGATCTGGAAAATACATTGCACAGCTTCATTGGGGCCGACATTCTGAGTAGTGTGAGATTGAGTGAATGAGAAAGTTTGCACGAATTTTGTCACTATTTTGTAGACTCTTGTTGCTTTTCACAATTTTCTAACATTTAATTGCATCCTCACCATGATGGTGAACAAATTATTTAAACCTTTCAAAGAAAGATCATTTTCTCTAGGTGACTGTGAGACCAACATCTGAATATCTAATTTTTCTTACTGCATGGAAGAGCACTCAAGGTGAACTTAGGTTTAAGATAATTTGTTTCATTGCATGATTCAAGCCATGTTGTTGTAATGGGCAAAAATATGGAAACATCAGTCCCAGGACAATGTTCCCTGAATCAATAAGGTTTCATGTATAACTTCGTAAATTCGAAAAAGTTATTTACAATTTCTAGTAATTAAACTTCATTTTCGTTTGTATTTGAGAAAAGAGGAAAAAATATATTTTGTTGATATATAAATCCCAATCTCATTTTAAGTTTCCTCCTTGGTTTGTAGACCTAATTTAATAACAAATCAATGTAGAAATACAAATGTTTTTAAGTTGTAGTTTTCCCTGTGTTTCTTTGTCTGTTATGTAGACAGTGTTTATGTAACACTGTAAACTTCATGTAGAAGAAACACGTCAATGTCTAGACATGCCTACTTGTGATCAATAGGGAATCCCTAATCCTGCAGCATCCTAGCCATGATGGTTTCATGTTATTTAGTTATATGAAGTAATATTTATCCAAGAACTACATGGGTAGAGGAATACATCTTATTCGATTAGCAATTGACCATATATATATATATATATATATATATATTACAAGTCGTCATATTAAAAT
>Ga0209611_10003313_pt1 | contig 27994 bp, 25 predicted proteins | sample S1TSphgellanicum_3_FD_187693 | JGI IMG/M metagenome (GOLD analysis project Ga0209611, IMG submission 187693) | Host-associated microbial communities from peat moss isolated from Minnesota, USA - S1T2_Fc - Sphagnum magellanicum MG (SPAdes) (version 2) | ecosystem: Host-associated > Plants > Peat...
AAAAAGAAAACAAGGATATTAAACAAGTACAGAAGCAAAAAACAGAAAATTAAAAAGAAAGAGAAAAAAAAAGAGGGGCAAATCCAACAAAAAACCAAGGAAACATAAATTTTAAAACCCCACAAAAACCAATATTATTATTTTTAAAATCAGAGATAAACAGAAATAAAAATGAACAAGATAGGAATAAAATTTTAAAATGGTACAGAATTTTTTAAAAATATATAAAACCAGAATTTTAAAATTTACTGAAAATAAAATATAAAATCAGGGGAAAAATAGAAAAAAATAGAAAAAAATTGAAATGCCAGAAAAATGGTAAAGATAAAACCAACAGAAAAACAGGAAAGAAAAAACTGAAAGCAAACAAATAAATAAATAAAATAATTTTTTTTTAAAAATAAAAAAATCTCTATGAAAACACCAAACCCTCTACTACCATTGTTGTGTGACCTGAAAACAGTGTCAGCTGTTTTTGGATGAAGGCCACTTAGACTGCGTTGGATTGTTGGCAGTAATGTGCTTTAATGACACCAAAAAAGAAAATAAAATCTATATGTTTTCTATTTTTGTGTGTTTTTGGTGGTTTGGTAGGATATGATGAAGGAAGTAGGTGAGATAATTTCTAAGATGGAAGAAAATATGAACAACCCAATGAAAACTCTTCAAGGCTTTGTGGATTATATTTCTGTAAAATGATTAGCAAGGGGGATTTTGAGGAGATGAGGAGATGAGATGATAAGGAGGATATTTGAGGCTAACTGAGGAAAGACTTGGGGATCATATTTTTGTGTGGAAGTTTTTGGGGGATGATGAAAGAGAAGCTAAGTTGTTAGACTTTGGAGGAGGATATAAATCTGGTTTTTGATTTTGATTTTGAGTTGTTGCAGATAGGAAAAGTTGTGGGAGTGAGGTTTGTAGATCTTTGTATCGAGGGAAAGTACAAAAACAATCCGCTGCGCAATGTATTCAAGGAGGCAGAGTATTTATCTTAGAACGGGGTATGATGGATGAGCAAGGGGAATGATGAGAAGTTCTAGAGGTCTCGATAGCGGCCAACAACTCTTCTCAAGAGTTTGTGTTTGTGTTTTGTTTGTATCTGGGTTTTGTTATTTTGCTTTTCAAGAGTGAGTACCCTGATTTTGGGAACTCCAAAGTACTGCACTAGTCCATTGAGTCTACAAGGTCGATCACAAAAGGGATGGGTGTAGTTCTTTGTAAGGATTCTTGAAGCAGTGACTTGGGGAAGTCAATGTGTTATATTCTTGTCTTTTGTCTTGTCAAATGGAACAATGGTGTCAAGGAAATCTAATCATGTGATTTGTGTGGGTCTAAGGACTTTGAAAAAAGAGGCTAGTGGGTTCAAGAGAATGAGATTAAAGCGATCTGACCCCTTGAAAACCTTGAGCCTTTTTATGATGAAGAAGGTGATTTCTTTGCTTGTTTCTAGATAGAATTTAGGTGGCCACTAGTTCGGGCCAGTGTGAAGTTAGGAGAGTGTATTTGTTGTTCAGTATATACATGTTTTGCATTTTGTTTATGTGTGTCCTTGTTTTTGGTATCAGAGCAATAGATCCTAGAAGGCTAGTACATATGAAATATTTTGAGTATTCGGAAGATGAGATGTTTTGGAAGATAAAATGTCTAATACTAGTGACAAGCAGTATGTTGCAGAGAGTCAAGAAATTCAGGGGGAACAAATTACTATTAGCTTTGATTTTCCTATAATTCAAATAACACCACGAATAGGAGCATTGATTCTGTGTCAGTTGGGATTTGGAATTGTTGCCATTGTAGGAGTGAGTCTTGATGAAGCAAAAGCTGGAGATATTGCCGTTGAGCTAATACACAATGGATTCTGTATGAGGGCACAAGTCTGGGTGAAAATGCAAGTTGGACCAAGAGGATGGGTTTCAAGTGCAAAATTCCAACAACAATATCAATTTACCTCTTATCTTGGGTAGAGTGATGATGCACTACTCAAAAAAGTAAAGACAACTGCTATGATTAGGTGATGTTTGGATTCCTATCTCTCCTATTTTTCCAAATCATTTCATCAAATTTTTCATTCCGAGAGTGGAGGATTTATTTCTGGCTAGAGATTGAATACTAAGGGTGGAGAACTTCGGAATGAGGTCTTGATTAATAAGTTGGAGAACATTTGGTGATGAACATTTCGGCATTCGATGGCAAATGGATTCTGCAAATGAGCAAATTTTCACTCTCTTACCATCTGAAGTTGTGATTTTAAACCCGGTAGCAGAAGGAAGACAAGTCGATTTTATTTCTTGATGAAAATGTAGTTTTGATGAACCATGCCAATCCAATGAGTGGTGACACATAGCTCTGATCTAGATTACAAGTCATAGTATACAATTGGGCATTGTTACGTTGAGGAGTTAGAATTATGAAGAGAACAAGTTGGTTTTCTTATTTTGAGATTCCACTAATGTTGTTGCCACAAGGTTGTTTGATTTTGATCATGACTGGATGAGAGTGGAAACATGGCCATTAGCTTTAACATTCTAATTTCATTCATCAGTTTGGATAGGACCTGATTAACAACAGTAGAGTCTCACTAGAAAGAGTAAGACATGAAGTAATGCAGGTCATAATAGTAGGCCTAAAGATAATCAAAGAGAAGGAGGAATGTAAAATAGTGCCCATAGAAAATTATTGACAATAGGAACATTTCTAGTTAGTGAGGGTCAAAATGACTAGTCCTTAGGGCATGGATGAGTTGTTTTGGGGACATGATCATGAGGACATCAATGATTGGGCTGAGAGATTGACAATGGCAGCAGAAGTTTGGGATCTGAATGTTAACAAATTGTTTAAGATTGCCAAATTGAACCTAAGAAGTACAGCCAAAGAATGGTTCAAGAAGCTAAATCCCGCACCTTTGGATTGGACAAAATTACATACCTTAATAATATAGAAATATGGGAATGTTGATGCTGATGACATCCGGATCAAACTGGATGCCATCAAACAAAAGCCAAAAGAAAGGGTTCAAAAGTACTATGAAAGGCTTGATAAGCTATTTCAGTGAGGTCAAATATAAGATGTAGAACAACGTCGTAGGTTTCTGGCAAGACTAAGGCCAGAAATAAGAAAGCTCTGTGTTGTTCGGACCTACACTGTCATTGTTGTTGTAGAAATTGAATGTGTATTGGGAGAATCAGGGGAAATTTCATACGAACCCATGAAGGAAGAACAAGATGAAGTCATGTATGGAGAATCCACTACTGATCGTCAACTTCATGTTTTAAATGAAACTCTCATTAATTTTTTTGGGAAGGGAATTGATGGCAAGGTTGGACCCAGTTGAACTATTTTTATTAACACCAACAACCATTGTCAATTATGCCGGTCGGGAGAACATACCACTTCAGCATGCCCTAAACTTGTAGACACAAGGCCAAAATGTGCCAAGTGCGGAGGTGGGCATAAGACTGACAATTGTGGTTTGAAATGTTCTTTCTATCTTGGATTAAGGCATACGAAAGAGACGTGTTAGAAGAAAACTGCGAAAGGTTTGCCTACCACTACAAATTTCTTGGAAGTTTTGGTTGATGATGAAGAAGCCTCTTTGGCAGAATTGAACTGCGTTTATAGAAATGACCAACATGTATTTTCTGGGGTGAGGATCCCAAAAAGGAGATTGCCCATTGTTACCAATCTAGTAGAAGAGCAAAAGGAAGTGATTGTAGAAGATGAACAAAGAAGAGCAAACCTGGGATCTGAAGCAACTGTGAAGTCGAAAATTCGTTTTCATTTCATCAAAGGAAAGATTTTTTAAATTCCCATGGAAACCATTCTTGTAATTCAAGGGGAATTGGAGTATATTGGAAGGATTGGTCAAAATTAGCTACAAGGAGAAAGGATGCAGAAGGTCAAAGAAATTAGGTAGTTGCTGTCCATCCAACCCCTACAATTTGGAGGGTGAGTATTAACAAAACTCACCGCAACAAAACATTGCATCTGGCTATTGAGATAAATCAAGAAATGATTAAAGGGTTTGTAGATAATGGGGCATCTATGTCAGTCATGGCAGCTAGTGTGGTTAGGGAACTTGGCATAATGCATTTGGTGGTTGGCCATGAAATTTATAAAACGGCCTAATTCAGCCATCGTAATTCAGGCACTAAAAAGGATTGCTGAACTTCCAGTGAGGGTGGGAGGAATCATATGTCAAATGATTTTCCTTGTGGTGGACACTGATAGCTATGATTTGCTCCTTGGATTAGACTTCCTCATCAAGATAGGAGTAGTTGTGGATGTGGAGAAAAACGTCATACAAGTACGCAATGGACCTGGAACGGAAGTGGAAGTATTGCCATTGAATGTGGTGAACATGCTACAAGTGCTTGAAGGATTTGAAAAGGAGAAATGCAATGTACAAAAGGAGTTGTTCAACAGAAAGATGGGACAATTGCAAATTAAAGACTAGGCTGATCTATTGGGTGCATTGGACTCTAAGGATTTCAATGATGAATCTTCTTATGAGGAAGAGATAATAGAATATGAAGGAAGGACAGAGGATGGCCCACAAAAGATTATGTAAAATCTAGAGAATGAGATTGAAGAACTGAAAGATCGTGGGTTGAATTTGATTATTGAAAGGAAAGCACCTATGCAGATTTTAAATCTGACACTACAAGAGCAACATTAGAACATTCTTGAGGGATTATTCTCTGAAAATGATGATTATGCTGATTGGATCAAATGTGCAGTTGTAGAAGAAGATGCTCAGATACAGCAGCGACTAAAAAAAAACATTGAACCCAATGCACATTTGTATCTAGTTCAGATGACTAATGATCTGATTGAAGAGGATAGTAGGTGGACCCAAATCAAGAGTAGGGTAAGACTAGATGAGTCTTTGAATGAAAAATAACAGAAGTAGATGTGGGATCTTCTAGAGGAATTTTAGGAGGTATTTGCATGGCACAAGGGAGAATTGGGGCAATGTTCTATAGGAGAACATACCATTGATACCTAAGGACTACCTTCGTGCTGCATGACTCCGAAATGACTATCCTTTTGGGAAGAACCTAAAGTTAATAAACAGATACAAGCTTTGGTGGATTTGGGAAAAATGCGCAAAAGTGCATTAGAATACGCTTGCAGAGTAATTTTGCCAATGAAGAAAGATGGAAGCCGAAGATTCTATGGAGACTATCGCTCACTCAATCATCAAACACGGTGGGACTTTCTTCCCATGCCACTGATTCAAGATGTTTTGAATCAATTAGGGCATTCTGAGTGGTTTTCAACCCTTGATTTGCAGTCAAGGTTTTGGTAGATCCCCATGGCTCCTAATGATGTTAAAAAAACAACAGTGATCACCAAATCAAGTCTTTATGACTGGAATGTTATGCCATTTAGACTGAAAAATGCCACTAGTACATTCTCACGGACCATGGCTGGCATATTCAAGGAATGGATTAACCAATTTGTGAAGGTGTTTATTGATGACGTCAAAGTACATAGTGGGACCTGGAATGAACACTTAGGTCACATCAGATCGGTTCTTCAAAAACTCAAGGAAGTTAATCTCAAATTGAATCCTAGCAAATTTTGTTTTGGATCTAAGAGCATTACATTTTTGGGACATGTTGTGGACAATGCTAGATCTCAACTTGATCCTAGGAAAATAGTAACAGTCCAACATTTTCCAACACCCAAAACAGCCACAAATGTCAAGGCATTTCTGGGACTGACAGGGTACTACATGAGATTTATTGCTGGGTATGCCAAGATTGTGGAACCTCTTTTCACATTAACAAAGAAAGATTGTAAGTTTCTTTGGATGCCCATATGCCACTCAGCTTTTATCGCATTGAAAAGAAGATTTGTGGAAGCACATGTTTTGGTCAAACCAGATTTCAACAAATCATTCATCTTAGATGTTGATTGGTCTATAAAGGGTGTAGGAGCCATTTTGTCACAAAAAGTTAGAAGACAAGAACAAGTCATTGCTTATGCCAGCAAAGGCTTATCTCTAGTCCAACGTCGTTTTCATCCCATGGAAGGAGAGTGTTATGCTCTCATTTGGGGTATCATGTACTTCAAGCAATATCTTTACCAAACCCCATTTTTGTTACGCACAGATCATAAACCTTTGGAGTGGTTAGTCATTGTTTTAGATGCCTATGGTAGGAGAGGCCGTTGGATTACAATGTTATAGGATTTTCAGTTGAAGATTATTCACCGAGCAGGAAACAAACACTTGAATGTTGATGCTTTGAGCCAGAATTCTATTGGATCTCCGGAAGAGGATGAAGATTTTGGAAGTGATGTGATGGAATAGGAAAAGAAATTGGGAATCGCACTAACATCTACAAGGAGCAATGCTACCAATGAAGTTAGCATCAATTTGTTTACCTTGCAACCCGTTGGACAAGTAGAAGACGATGTTGAAGAACATCATCTTGTTGGTGACTATGGTGGACCAAGTACAGATTCACCTTTAGAAGAAGGACTGCCTTATGTGGATCAGATGGATTATAAAAGGATGGTGGTTGAAGGTCAAATCATGGTGGATGCAACCAAAAACAAACAAAAGGGCAAGAGTATGGAGATAGAGGGACAAAGTGAAGATGACTAAACAAAACAAATGGATATATGGGAGGATAGTGTGTTAATTGCATTACTCACTAGTGCACATCTGGAATATGAGCTTGATAACACTACCAACATGGATAGGGCTAAGAAACGGATTATGAGGTATCATTGGTCAGAAGATACCCTATTTTTCCAGAACTTGGTTGTACCTAAACTTATAGAACGCAGAATGTTGATTGAGAAGATACATGAAGAAATCAAACATTTTGGGGCAATGTGGACACTTGCTGAGGTGAAGAAGAGGTTCTTCTAGCATGATAGAATTGAGGCTGTTAAAAAATTCATCAGTGCTTGTGACAAGTGTCAACTAGCCAAGCAATTTGGAAACATGAGATCTGGCATTGAAGAGATGAAAAATATTCCCATATGTGATTTGTTTTATCATGTTGCATTGGACACTGTTAGGCCATTACTAGAAACAACCAATGGCAACAAGTATGTGCTTGTTGTTATTGACCATTATTTTAAATGGTTTTGAACACAACCTATTAAGGAATATGATGCTTACACTAATGCTAAGTTTTTGGAGGATGAAGTCATTTGCAGGTATGGAGTTCCTAAGTATGTTTTAACAAATAATGGCAGTGAGTGGATGAAGGAATTTGTTAAGATCTGTCAAAACTATGGCATCACACATCAAGTTACAGCTCTTGTTTAGCCTCAATGCAATGGTATGGTGGAATGTCTGATAAAAATCATCAAGCATGGACTCACAATTATGGCTACTACCAACATACAGGATTGGGATTTATTCTTACCAAGGATACTCTTTGGATACCAATGTGGCATCCAAGCCAACACAAAATATTCCCCTTTCATGGTGCTCATTAGTCATACGCCAAGACTCACCATTAATAACAACCTTAGAGGTTTGTGTGATGTGTTTGATGAACAAGAAAATCCTAAAATCGTGGTAAAACAAATGATTCTTAAGATGCAGCTAATTGCACGTGTGCATAAAACTTTGCTAGATAATGTGAAGCAAGCACAGAGGAGACAAAGGAAGGTGTATGCAACCATAAAAGGTCACCTTTGAAGGCTTCATAGAAAATGCCAAGGTCAAGATGCACAGACCTGGAAAGAAGAGATAATTGTTTAGCAATTGAGAAGGACCATACTTCTTTGTTGAGTACAAAGATGGCAAGGGATTTTAGGAACAAAATCATGGCAACAGAATGTGTATTCTCAAATATTTCAATGGATAATGTTGGGAACGGTCAAGGAGGGATTTGCAATTATATATGTTTGTAGATTAATACTTGATCTATGAGGACATAGATTTTTTTGGAAAGAGTGGTGACACTTGTGACCTAAAAACAGTGTTAGCTGTTTTTGGATGAAGGCCACTTGGACTACACTGGACTGTTGGTAGCAGTGTGTTTCAATGACACTAAAAAAGAAAATAAAATCTACTATGTTTTTATTTTTGTGTGTTTTTGGTGGTTTGGTAGGATATGACGAAGGAAGTAGGTGAAATAGTTTTTGAGATGGAAGAAAATATGAGCAACCCAATGAGAACTCTTCAAGGCTTTGTGGATTAAATTTCTGTAAAATGATTGGCAAGGGGGATTTTGAAAAGATGAGATGATAAGGAAGATATTTGAAGTTGACTAAGGAAAGACTTGGGGATCATATTTTTGTGTGGAAGTTTTTGGGGGATGATGAAAGAGAAGCTAAGTTGTTAGACTTTGGAGGAGGATATAAGTCCGGTTTTTTATTTTGATTTTGGGTTGTTGCAAATAGGAAAAGTTGTGGGAGTGAGTTTGTAGATCTTTGTATCGAGGGAAAGTACAAAAACATTCAGGTTGCAGTACTTTGGAGTTCCCAAAATCAGGTTGTATCTATCTTAAGAGTATCTAAGAGTATCTATCTTAGAACGGGGTATGATGGATGAGCAAGGGGAATGATGAGAAGTTCTAGAGGTCTCGAGAGCAACCAATAACTTTTCTCAAGAGTTTGTGTTTGTGTTTTGTTTGTATCTGGGTTTTGTTGTTTTGCTTTTCAAGAGTGAGTACCCTAATTTTGGGAACTCCAAAGTACTACAATAGTCCATTGAGTCTACAAGGTCGATCACAAAAGGGATGGGTGTAGTTCTTTGTAAGGATTCTTGAAGCAGTGACTTGGGGAAGTCAATGTGTCGTATTCTTGTCTTTTGTCTTGTCAAATGGAACAATGGTGTCAAGGAAATCTAATCATGTGATTTGTGTGGGTCTGAAGGCTTTGAGAAGAGAGGCCAGTGGGTTTAAGAGAATGAGATCAAAGCGATTTGACCCCTTGAAAACCTTGAGCCTCTCTATGATGAAGAAGGCGATTTCTTTGTTGGTTTCCCGATAGAATTTAGGTGGCCACCGGCTCAGGCTAGTGTGAAGTTAAGAGAGTATATTTGCTGTTCAGTATATACATGTTTTGCATTTTGTTTGTTTATGTCTTTGCTTTTTGGTGATAGTTGGTTTGCAAGGTCCAAGAGACTCACCCCTTCCAATTGTTTTTCATGTTGCTTTTCCTTTTCGTCTCTCTCCTCCACTTTTTTTTTTTTTTTTTTTTCTCTTGTTCTCCTTTTCCTCTTTCCTCCCTTTTTTTGTTGTTCCTGTTCTCCTCTTCCTCTTTGTCTCTCTCCTCCTTCTTTTTTTCTCCTATTCTCCTCTTCCACAGCTTCACACACACAACTTAAGACACACACAAAAACAAGAGAAAGAAAGAAAAAAAGAAAAAACAAAGAGATCACAAAAATCTCAAATAAAGAGATAGAATAAAAAACAAAAAAAAATCATAAAAGCCTCAAACAAAGCCACACAAAACAGAAAATAGAAAGAAGAAACAAAGAAAAAAGAAGGAAAACCAAAGAAAAAAGTGGTCCCAAAACAAGAAGAAGAAATTATGAGTGGGGAAAAGGGAAGGAAAGAGGAAGGAACAGAAAAGCAGGAGGTAAGGGATAGGTAGGCTGGGGGTGCGGGAAGGGAAAAAAAAACTGACCGTTGAATGTGAGGGTGTGTGAGGAAAAAAAATGAACCCAGAACCCTGTCCTGGGGTTGGATTGGGTTTCATCCCATGCAAAAAATCCCAAAACGGGATTTTTTGGGATGGTGCACTGGTGGGTGCTGGATCACTCAAGCCCAAAAAAAGCAGGGGCGGGCGGAAGTTGAGAAGAGGATGAGAGGGTGTGGCGCATATATTGTGGTCATGTGGCACAGGCGAATTAGGTGCTCTTGTTAATGTGGCTAGTGGTGGACTTATATCTAACTTATTAGGTTTATTCAACTCAACTGCAGTTGCATTGATCACAAATAATGAGTGGAAGATTTAATTCTAGCAGCAGCCGCATACAAGGAGCTCTTGGATGATTCCCTTGTGGGAAAATTGTTCAACTTTACCTCCAAGAACAGACTAAAAAGGGGAGTAACAAGGAATTGTGCAAACACAGGGAGTTTTGTAACATTCCCAGGTAGCCTCGCAGGGAAAGTTCAATTGTGCCATCTAGGAGGTACTATGAACCATTGTCAAAGGGGAAGTTGGTGATGTATCTCAGCTGGTAGGTACTAGGTACTCAGTAGTGTGGCCCGGAGCAGTTCTTTGACCTCTTTAATAAGCACCGGTTCTGGGTATTTGAAAAAAATCACATTCAAACAACCAAGTTGGTTCTCCAGGTATTTGAAAAAACCTCACAGAACTATTGGGTATCATGAAAGGACCAGAGGATTTCTAGGCGGTTCTTTGACCTTTCCAGAAAAAATGAGAACTGTGGTCATATATATTTTTTATAACCACAGTTATAGATATCAGAAACGGTATTTTATTTTTGAGAACCACTGTTGTCATCCTTACGAACCTGTATGATACCGAGGGAGGTTCCATGTTGCAGCTTCTAACAGGCGCCCAACGTTGGTACTCATGAGCTCCAATTACTCGGACTTAGAGATGGCTAAAGTTACTCCATAAAGACTTGAGTAAAAGTAGATTAATTCACTGAACTTTAGTATGTGGGCCAAAACTGTTTGTCACCATTTTCAACATGGACATTTACAAACTGGGAGTAGGTACATATTCACGGGGATGGGTAATTAGGCTCACAGTTTAGCTCAAAGGCTGAGAACAAGCTAGCTGGGATGAAATTGGGTTGAGCGCGGTGGTGATAATGCCGGGCTGGGATGTTACCAGGTGGTTGCCAATAGCGGCGGCGCGCTGGCCCAGCAAGGCAGCAGGTGGGGCATCAGCACCAGCCCCACCAGCTCCATCTATCTCAGCGTCCAAAATCAAACCACACAGCCCTCGGCGGCAACAACGACAGTACTACAGACTATGCTACGAGAGGCAGCAGCAGTAATCGATCACGTCTAGTTGATCCGGACTACCGCCAAGGGTCTGAACCTGGTTAATCCTTCACTCTTGATTCTGGAGCGTAGAGATCAGTGTCTCTCATTTCTTCAAAGTCTATATCGAAGAAACTTCAACGTTGTGGTACTCAAGGTTTACTTTGGCTAGTGACCTTGGATTCATGGGCCCGTGCACAGCGCCTTGCAGTTGCTGAACCTACCAGAGGATATGATTCCCGTCTTTCTTGAGCTTGAATACTATCCTGGTAATTCCGCTTCGATCTCTTAAGCAGCCCTCGATCAGATTCTCAACCTCTTTTTTTTTTCCCTCGGCTTTTCCATTTGGAAAACACTTCTTTTCGAAGTTCAGGATCGAAGGTTAAATATGATGATATTCGCAACAAGACTTTTCTCTTGGATTTATATTGCAAAACCGATCACTTTCTGGCTTGACTCGGATGAGCCGAGCTAGTGTAAAGCTTGCGAGAGTGCAAGCTTTTCTGATCCTTGGTCACAACTGAGTTGGAAATCTAATTCCAGCCAGCTTTTATCATCTCCGAGTGTCCAGGTTTTGTGCGCCTTTCTTTCTTTCTTTCTTCTTCTTCTTCTTTTCAGAGAATTTGAATGGATGCCTCAAAGACACTTGTTGCCTACTGCAGATCATCCCAGCTCGCGTCCAATTTCGACAGTTCCATCACGCTTTGAAGATGGTATTGCTTCGCTGTTTGGACTCTGGAGAGGGTTAGGACAAACAACCGGATGCAGAAGGTAGGTATATCCCCCGTATATTTCATCACAGAGCAGTGTCACTTGAATATTTTCGTACTGCCGAGGTTGCGTATGAGTGAAGTCTTCGCACCGTCGTTAAAGACCTCTTCGTACGTAGCGCAGGTTCCTGAGGCGTATGGTAGAATCGATGTGTCTTCAGTTTTTTGTCAGGTGGATGTGTTCGGAAAAGACTCGAGATTGCGGACAAGTTAGCTGAGATTTTCAATCTGGGTGGTCTTCTTGGGCTTTTGACGTTTGCTGCAGCCAGGGCACTGAGAGAGCATGACAGCTGGATCAGCAAGCGGCACAAACACGGCTTGTGCTGCCTGCAAGTACCAGCGACGCAAGTGCACACCTGATTGTCCCCTGTCGCCCTACTTTCCAGCCGACCGGCCGAAGCGCTTTGCTAATGTGCACAAGCTGTTCGGAGTAAGCAACACGTTGCGTATCCTCAAGCACGTGGACCCAAGCAAGCGCGAGGACACAGTGAAATCAATTGCGTACGAAGCCGACACGCGCGAGAAAGACCCTGTGCACGGTTGCTTGGGTGTCATCACGCTTCTCCAGCATGAAGTCTCACAGCTCAAGGATGAGCTCGCTATGGCACGCGAGCAACTTTATATGCTGCAGCAGCAGCAGAGCTTCGAGAGCCAAGAACTTCAGCTGCAGAGCGCGGTGGCGGCATCACCCGCAGCTGTTCCTACCGGTGTGCATGTCGACCCGGCTACTCAAGTCACCGATGTCGCTTTCCTAAGTCAGTTACAGAATTATGCTGGTTTTGGCAACAACCAACTCTCTGCAGGCACAAGTTTCGATGATCAGTTATACTTGCGGCATGAAAGTTTCGATCCACCCAAATTGCAAATCGCTGCGTATCACGACCTACACAGGTCATTCTCGTACCGTGACCCGTCCCTTGATGGGCCCTTGGTACCTATCAGTTTAGAGCAGAACCTTCACATAATTTCTCCTTGTTTCTCGAGATTGCTCTCCTACTTTTTTCAACCTTGAGCCCCTCCAATATCCTCAGTCTGAACTCTTCAGATCTCTCTGAATTTAGATTGGGTTCTCAAGTGTCATGTGGAGCTACTTTTCTTCTCTTATCATGTATCCACACTGAGATCGTGTCCGGCTACCCCATATATAATGTTGAACTAATGTTGAATACTCTAACTATATGAATCATGATCAGCCGGAAGTCTAGCAATGCTCGATTCCAGGATAGCTCTACTACATAATTTGTAAAACTGTATATCCAGGGAAGCATTTTTATAACTGGGGTTTGCAACAGGTTCAGAATAATGTAGTGTCTGGCGACATATATTGGTGGAGTGTCCACCAAGCTAACTTTGTCGAGATTATGTATACAAGGAGCTCTTGGGTGATTCCCTTGTGGGAAAGTTGTCTAACTTTGCTTCCAGAATAGACTAAAAACGCAAGTAACAGGGAATTGTGCAAACACTAGGAGTTTTGTAACCGTTCCCAGGGAGCCTAACAGGGAAAGTTCAATTATGCCATCTAGAAGGGTACTGTGAACGAATGTCAAAGGGGAAGTTGGTAATTTTTCCCTGGTTAGAACTTGCACCTCTTGGGGGAAACTAATTTTCCCTTTGACACTGGTTCTAAGAGGGATTTCTAACAGGGATCACTAAGAACTTTCACACATTGCACACAGAGAGTTGCAAGAAAACTCGTTGTGAATTAAGGTCAAATTATGGTTTCGCAACTCCTCCTGTATTAAGGGTTTAAACCATTATCCGGAGATGGTTCCAAATAATGAATGGATTCTTCATGTACTCGAAACCCACCCAAGATGTGATTTAAGCCCAAGACTAGAATTCAATACTATCCGAGCGACGAGAAGAGAGTAGATTGCTAGGGTTGAGTTTTCGGATGTCATCTAGAATTGAATCGAGTTTGAAGCTCTTCGCCATTTGCAATGGCAGGTACGGCGAAGGTGATTCGAGTTCACTACAGCTACAGGCAGCCTCGGCGATGGGACAGATAAAGCTGCTGGATCGAGCCGACCAGTTACGAAGCTGCAGCTACTTAATCGGCGCAGCTTTCAGACCGAATCAGTTGGACGACAGCTCCGTTAGCCACCATCAAATGCATCAGCAATTGGCACTAGAACAAGAACGTATGAGCATGCACACTAGTGGACTAGTTCCTCGTGGTCAAGTAAGTTTAACTGTTACATCCGAGAACGACCTAAGGAGAGCGAATTACTTGAGTGGTCATGATTCCGTTCCAGACCATGAATTGAGAGTACGAGCTGGGGTTTATCTTACATTAACCAACCAGCATATTGTCTAGATAATAATAGAATTCGATGCAAACTCACGTCGGTTTTGACATCTGCTGGTCCAAGTTTTATCTGCTTCAAGATCAGCGGTCCATGGCAACTGCTCCATTCAGAAGTGAATTCGACACTAATGGCAGCGAATCTTCTTGAGCATAAATTTTCGGTATTGACCTACAGATCAACATTTGAGGTGCTGGCTGGGAGAAGGTCGTGCCTTTTTGAGTGGGGACAAGAGGACGATCATAGGACGCTGAAATCCGGGTTGCATCTGCAGCTTTGTGTAGACCATATATATATGCGCACGACACACGCAGTCAAACTCTCTGTCAAATCCAAATGTTGAAGGTTTGAATTTTAATCAATTCACCGCTAAAACAAGAATCCTACAGCAGCTGGTTACGAGAGTTCTTCGGACTGAACTCTTGAATTCCGCCGAGGCTGTAACCGCGTCTGCACTGGTGATCAGGGTGTACTAATTAGGCCAGTCTAGAAACCTACCAGTTGGAGAGCTGACAGATCTATACAAAAGCATGAATCTCGTTATTTGTACAACGATATTGTGGATTGACCTGCCTGGTTAGGGAGCTGCAGCAGATTGCAGGCTGACTTTTCCCCGTCATAGGACGTCAATCAGTTTAGATTTCATTAGCACGAATCGACACAGCGGCTAGTCATAGGCAGTTGCAATCAGTACATTGAACTCATGATTTGGTCGTTGACAGGTCTCGAAACAATATATAATGATGTGGACATGAAGTGGTATGAATCGAAGTCGACTAGTGCGAGTTATTCTGCAGTTCATTTGTCAACGTACTTGCATCATGAGCTCTTCTCGCTTCTTGCAAATCACGAGAAACTGGGCTGATCATCCATGTATAACACTTGTACGTAATTGGACTGCTGGGTTCAAACTGATTTTGATGGAGGACGTTATCTTAGGTTTTCAGTAGCATTTGAACCTGGATACTGGCCAGGAACTGTTCGCGTGTGCAACACATCTGCGTTTTTCAAAAGAATTAGTCGTCCGCTTTCAAAAACGTGAAACAAAATCCTTTATGTAAGAGAATGGGTGCATCCCTGACTATTGTGTCCAGTGAATCTAGGGGCTCGCCCTACCAAACTTGCCTTCAGGCTAACACGACACAATGGTCAGGGGCTTGCAAGCCCGTTCTCTAATAAATGTTGCTCTCCCTGGACTCATCCCCACTCCCCACGACAACTGCCCAAAAAATAAGCAGTTCTACAATATATAATTAGTGCTAATTTAAGAGATCAGAGTCTAACAAATTAAAACTTGTCTGACGCATCTAGTTACAATACACCTAATATAAGCATCTGGACTCCATGGATGTCTAGACTCTAGATTAGTATCGCCTGACTAGCTGTATTATACATATGTATGTGTGTATATAGTATCTGCATTAATCTGTCATGAGGTCCTATCTAGGCCAATGTTCAGAAAACAGCAGAGAGGAAACAAAGTGTCCCATGGATGGATAATGGTTGGGGAGAAGGTATGCCTAACAAATGATGAGGCCCATGGAAAAGATGTTCCCCAAGGAGAAGATGGGGCTCGAGGAGAAGATGTGTCCCCCGGGATGGATAGTGGTTGGGGAGAAGGTGGGTTTGGGGAAATGATGGGGCCTAAAGAAAAGACATTCCTTAGGGAAAAGATGGGGCTTGGGAAAAAAATGTGTCTTCAAGGATGGACATTCTGTGGGGAAAATATGGCTTAAGGAGAAGATGTGTCCCCAAGGAAAAGATAGGGCCAGGTAGAAGATGTGGGCGGGGGCTGAATGTGGGTTCAGGGACAATTCCCTAGGAGGAGATGGGACCAAGGAAAAGGATTTGGAAGGGTGGGCAATTAAAAATTGTCTTTGGGGGAATTAAGATGGGGTTGGGTTTTGGCAAGTGAATTAGAAGAAGCGGTGGGTGGGTTTTGAGGGCTGGGGGGTAGCGGGTCCAATTGGGTTCTGTTAACCAAAACGAGCTTAATAAATGAAGAGGTTCACGTCATTGAGCTCCGCATCATTGAGGTTTGCAACCCTAATTGTTAGGTTGCATTGCACACCACAAATTTTCAATATCATGAAAATTTAATAGAATCCATGTGTAAATCATAAAGCAATGTGTCCATGCAAAATCTGTGGGTTTGAAAATATAAAAATAACATAATATATATATGATGTGTTTTTTTTACTTATGATGTCTTGATGTGAAGTATGTATGATTTACATTTTAACTAAATCCGGGCAATTATCATGATGTAATTTTGCATTAAATTACGTGATTTTAATGTATTAAACATGAACATTCATGTATGTCATTCAAAAAAAAAGCTTGATGTATTTGAATATTTAAGATATTGAATATGTACAAATATTGTTTATATTAACCATAACATAAAATTCATGTGAATTTTATATAAACCTATGAAACTTGAATTTCTCATGGAATTTGTATAAACCTATAAAACCTCATAAGTTTGCACTAATAAATTTGTGGTGCAAATTATGCCATATTTAACTTGTTGCTTTTGTCTAGTGTTTCCCCATAAGGCTTTATCATGTTTAATGTTTTTTTGAGTTTTTAATTTTTGTGTTTATTTCATGTGTGAAGGTTTTCTTGTGGGTTTTTAATTTGTAGATTTTTATGTAGGTGTTTATGTGGTTGCAAATTTCAACTACATTTTACATCTTCAATTTACAATGTAAAATATTTTTTTCTCTTAAATGTTCATCTTTTTTATGCGTTCATCCATTTTCTTTCCTTCTTTCTACAATGTTTTCTACTATTATTGGAGCTATGAAATTTTTTTGTATTGATTAAGGTTCTAAAGATGTTGTTCTTGGAATCTTAAAGGTGACCTTACTTGAATCAATCTCTCTACCTTTTGAATTATTTGACAAGTGCAATAATCTAGTTTTTCTCCTACTACATCATTGTTTTCTATGCCTTGTGAGGTATCTAATGTCCAACTTTTTGGTTTTTCTCTTGCTACACCAACATTGTCTTCTATGCTTTGTGAAGTATTTGGTGTCGACCAACTTTTTGGATTCTTTCCTACTACACCATCTATTGCATTAACATTATCTTGTAATGTGTTTCATGAGTTATTTTGGTTCATAGATGGGTTTGAGATTTATGTGCAATGCGCTAAAAATGTTGAAAGTCATGATTCTATTTTTAATTTTTTTATTGATAAACATTCTTTTTATTCAACTCAATTCCATCTTGAAGTAGATGTTACTGTATTGGGCATTTATTCAACCCTTACATCTCTTTACATCTAGAAAAGCTTGATATTTTTCCTAATGCTTTTACATTTGATTCTACTTTTCATCACACTTTTGAGGTTGTTTTTTCTATACCTAATCCTCATGGTCATCCCAACAGTGATGCTACAATTGTTTCTACATTGTTTATTCATCTTAACTTTTAATTTATATTTTCTAGTTCTAAGGTTGCTAGTTCTTAGGTTGTTAAAAGGGCTAACTATGAGTATCTTATTAGGGAGCTAGTTATGAAAATTTGTTTCCTTGATATCAATGACAAACAAATGGAAAATGTTAACAAAGGAGGGCAAAAAGTGAGCAAACATGCAAAATTGTGGGCAAAAAATGCTTTCAATGAATGGAAAGTGTTTTGTGGCTATGATACAAATAAATCCATTATTGATATTTCTGAAAACAAAGATTATGTTAAAACTTTCATCAATATGCTATCTTTTTTTTGTCTTGCAAGTAGCCAAAAAAATGGTAGCTTACATCCTCCAAACATGTACATGTTTCTTTCCATTTTTTGAATTTTTTTCCATTTTCTATTTTTGAAAAGAGGGTTAGGGTTAGGATTTAAGCTTTTTTTTACATCATTCAAGTTTTATATTATTGTTGTTGTGTTTCCCTTTTGTGCCTTTGTAGTAATTGTATTGTGGCTTTGTAATGGATTTATTTTTTATGTTTTCTTGGTTGGTTTTTTTACAACCTCTATTTTTTGGTATACGGTATTGGAAGACTTATAAAACAATGACAATAGGAATGTGTGGTTGAATCGGGTAAAACACTTAGTGTCCCCTTTAATATCTTCACGGGTTTGAAGTACCATCATGTTAAGGTTGTTAGTGATGAAGCAACCGTTCAAACATTAATAACTAGTCTTGGCCAGTTTGTGAAAAAACTAATGTGTTATCCATTGATGAAGAGCGCAAGATGTTGGATCAAGAGATTTGTCAACCCACATCTCCATCTAATCTAAATTTTAGGTTATAATATTTTTTCATGTGCAATTTTTTTATAAGGGAAATTTCACAATGTGAATTTTTGTCACAACCCTAACATTGGGTTTGTGACAGAGTGTGAAGTGCAAGGGCCCATGAGGCCAAGAATGTGTTTAGGTGTGAAACACACTTTCACAAATGAGGGAGAATGCAAGGGATGAAGCCCAATGACTCCCAAACACACTCCCACTTTGGGAGTTGCATTCATCCAAGAGTTACGAATGTTCAAAGCCTTGGTTGGAAAGGCATAAAAACACCAAATTGGGCCCCTAAGATACCATTATAAAGGTATTGAAGCATAAATGCTTAAAGTCCCCTCTCATTGTTCATTTAGACTTGATTTGCATGAGTTATGATCAAAAGGAGGGGCGGGAGTGGGAAATTGACTTCCGACCACAAATCCCTTGAAAGAAAGGGTCAAATGAAGTCCGATTAGAACGTGTTATACACCATTGGAAAGATATTTTTAAGGACTATAAAATATTATCCTCATAATTTCAAAAAAAATCTTGATTTGAGAAAGATATGAGCGTCTAAAGTTTTGGGACTCCCATTTGGGAATCCAGAGGAAAAATGACATTTGGATGTAGTCCCTGTGAAGAGGAAAGTGGTGCCCCCTCCCAAAGGTTGTGGGTTGTGTAAAGTTTGTGCTTGAAGTTGTTCCTATTAAATCCGCCACACCATTTCCATTCAACTTCCATTAACTGTCTTCTTTTCTTAGTTGTGCAAGTTAATCTCATCTTGAACTTTTGCTTGTGAGTTCATCCTAATCCCATCACGGAGTTCCAACATGCCTTCCTACCCCCAAAGTGTTGCAAGTTAAGGAACATGCCCTAACTCTCTTCTTCTTCCGTTGTTTCATTTTGGGACCCACCTTTGGGTTTCTTGAGGAGTTTGGGGGCACATCAATTTTGATGAGTTCAATTTACTTTCTTTGTCTATTAGTGTTGTTTTAAGATTTTTCCAATGGGTTTCTAAGAACTAATACATAGATATCATCCGTTGTTCTGTAGGTTGACATTACCTTATTGTGGATTGCCTAGTTGTTGATGTTATTAACTTAGAAACAAATTATTTACCAACATCCTATTATTTAACCTAATGATGAAATTGGGCCACATCCCCTCTTTTTATGCCCTACATCACAAATTTCATGGGCCACAATTTAACAATAATAGTCATGTGAAATTTGTTTTTCATAGGTTCATATGGAATAGACATCGATGTCATTCATCTAGTTGTATTGTTTGAACATCGATATTGTGCATATTGTTTAGACATGAATGTCATATGTTTATTTGTATTGTTTAGACACAAATGTTGTATATTTATTCGTATTGTTTACACACAAAAGTCGTGCACATGACTTCCATGTTCAAATAATGCACAACATTCATATTAAACAATTTGAACCTATGAAATAACAAATTTTGCATGGATTTGGAACGAAGCCATGAAACTTGTAAATTTGTGATGTAAGTGTAACTGGAAATCTTCGTATTAGGTATGGTTTATTGTGTCCCCAATGGGATGCAATCAATTGTGAGTAATTGTTAACAACAAATTTTCCTAATTTATGAGAAAATGTTTTGTCTATTAAACAAAATTGTTCGGGGCACTAAAATCACTTGGATAGAGGAGGCGTTTGTTCCTTAGGAATATGGGATGGAGGTAATAGGTCATAGGGATCCCATTTCTTATGGCAAGTAATTTTTAAAATATTATTTCTATTTTTCTATGTTTTAGGTTTGTTTATGTGTTTTTTTTTGTTTTGCAAACTTGCTAATGTTTTTTTTTCATTTTCATTTTCATTTTTTTGGTGGTTTGTTGTGTGTGTAGGTATAACCAAATTGATAACATTTATGTGATAGAGTAATGTAACGGATTATTAATGGTGAGCTATGATGTGGTCATTTATTGTGCTATGAAGAGGCATTCAATGAAGAGTCAACCACCTATTATAATAATAAGGTAATCTTTTTTCCTTTTTTGTTTGAGTAAATTTTCAACTTACCTGACAAAAATATTCTCCCATTTTAAACTTTTTTTGGTTGATATAGATGTTAGAACTACTTCTAGGATGTCCAAAATCCATTACACATGCTCATGATGCAGGCACTATTGATGGAGATATTGATGTTGCCTTTGATGTGGATTATGTTGTTGTGGGAGTTACTGTTCATCTTGCCCATGATGGGTTTGCAATATTATTTTGAATTTTAGGGTTACAACGAGTTCTAGCGAAACCACTAGCATTCCTTTTTTTAGATGTGTTTTTGTTGTTTCTGGTTTTATAGATCAAGAAAAGACCACTTTTGCTATTGCTCCTATAGTATAGGTACCAAAATTTGGCAAATTTGCCAATCTTGAAAAGACCTTTTGGAACAACTTGTTTGAAAAAGGAACATCCCAAATACAAGGATAGGTTAGATGCCATTTTAATTCCCTGACTACCAGTTGAAATTATTAACATCAACACTTCTTCTAACCATGTTTTTAACCACTTTTCGAATGGCCCTATTATTTTTACTTAGATTGTGGATCCAAAATTTATTCCTACCATAGCACCACCATGAGTAGTTTAGATGCAAATTATAGGAATTTAAGGAGTTTTTTTTTTTGTTTATTGATATGAAATTTCAATCAAGTGCAAGTTTTCTTGCTCGTTATAACACATGCATAATAAAGATTTAAAGGAGGATGTGGAAGTGATGAAAAATCAAGGACAATTCTGGATTTCATGAGGACATGCCCAAGGTTTAGGGTTGGATTGTTGAAAGAACAATTATGTTTTGGGTGGGGAATTTTTGCAAGATATTTGTGATGGTTGATGGGAGGTTAATTCCTATTTGGATTTGTAAGATTTGTGATTTATGTTTTTGGCTAGAACATATTTTTGTTGAAATTTTGGTTTGGGTGAATGTCCATTGTTTAAGCATATGGGGGTTCTTTTCCCGGTAGGAGCTTACTTTTGTTGGGATTTTGTTTTGGGTCAATGTTTAGTGATATGGGGTTTCCATTTTTACCATGAAGAGCTTCTTGTTGGGATTTTGATTTGGGTGAGTGTGTTTGCATATGGGGTTTTTGTTTCTAGCAAGAACTTCTTTTTAATGGGATTTTGATTTAAATGAGAGGGTAAGCACATGGGGTTTATGTTTTTGGACATAACTTCTTCTTGTTGGGATTTTGATCTGGGTGAGTGTGTTTAGATATAAGGTTTTTGTTTTTGGGAAAAAAATCTTTTTAATGGGATTTTGATTTGGGTGAATATGTAAGCATATGGGGTTTATGCGTTTTGGACAAAAGTTCTTCTTGTTGGAATTTTGATTTTGGGTTAATGAAATCCAGATTAATGAACACTAATAGTTTTGTTCCATATTTCCTTCTTATGTAGATCCTATTTGTGTAATTGATTCAAGTTTATTATGAAAACTTGGAGTAGTATAAGATTTAAACCTTTTTTCAAGTTAATTTTTTCCCCTTTTTTATGTTGTACATTTTACCATTTTTTGAAAATAAAAAGTTCTAATGTGTTATAAGTTTATGTTCTATTGAAGAAATAACGAATTTTTTGAAATTTTTTTGAATTTAATGAATTTTTTTAGCACCTTAATTTGTCTTGCATTATTTGGGTCAAATAGTTGAAAAGGTAGGTTGAAAAAATGAATAGGTAAGTTGTAGAAATTACTAATTTTACTACAACATCATCATCATCATCATTAGCAAAAGATTAAGATTATAGCAACATTGTCATCATGATCATCATTTTTTGCCCTTCCCCCGCACCTCTTTCATCTTGCTATCTTTTTATCTTTCTTCTTATCTATGTCCTCTCCTATTTTTCTTCTTCTATTTCTCTTTTGTCTATGGCTCTCACCCAATATGTCTTCTCTCCCATTTACAAGCTTTGAACCATTCGCTCTTCTTTTGTCTCTTCTATTTCTTACTATGAAAATCTATCTTTCATCTCATCTCCTTTTCATTCATTTGGTAGAGGGCTCTAATAGTGAACAATAGAGGGTATGATGATACATCATGAGAATTGTAGAAGTACATTGAACCAAATACCAATTTGGAGATTATGTTCTATGGTTTCCAAGGTCTATAAAAACACATTCCCCTAAGTTTCAGAGGCAATCATTATTAGAATTGTGGTTAATTTGGCCAAATTTATTTACTCATGTTTAGTGTAACCATTTCTAATTTAACCATGGTTAATGATTCCATAATTATTTTAACCATTTTGATTTTAGCCATAAGTACTTCATTCATGTTTGTTTTAGCACAAATAATTTTTGCATAATTGATTTTGTCATAAAATATTTATTCATTAGTTAATTTAACCATATTAACTTTATTAGTGGTTAGTTTAACCAAACCTGAAAAATGTCTTTGCATGTGAAAATCACCACAATTTGGTGTTTACACATGTTCCTCGCAATGCCCATTCACATGTGCAACAAAATATTTCAATGAATGGGAATTTCATTACATAAATGACATTGGGAAGGTGTTGGCTTTGTACACCCCAAGCTCTATCACTTTCAAGGGTTGGTTGGTACACATGGGTGAGTGGAATAAAGGCTACCTTTTCCACACTTCGTGTAATAATGGCTTCCATAACCTTGTTTTTTATGAAACTTTTTTTTTTCATTTCCAATGTGTACATGTAGTGGTGTGTAATGGTTATTGTTAATTACCACACTAACCAATCAATATTATGCCCTCTAAGGCCTTTTGTGTTAAGAGCAAACCAACGTTTTAACACACCATGATATGATTCAATGCTCGCTTGGGTGTTTCGGTTAGAATGGGGCACTTTTCAAACACCACCAACCATAATTTTACAAACATAAACATAATGCACAAGGATGAATAACATTATTATAAAAGACTTTTGAATACTAAACCATGATAAACGTTATCATTTACCAAATTGATGGTAATAAGTCCAAAAGTAATTTGTCCACGCATCACCAGGCCTATGTTTGTGAAAGTTTTCTCTCATAGCAACCTTCCCATGCTCTTTGGAGTCATCAATTGTTTCTCCATGATTGATGGACATGTACATCGTATCATGAAGGTCTTGGAGGATTCCACCCCGCACCTCCAAATCTTTGATTTTTTCAGTACCATGTAAGTGCCATGCTTTGAGAATATGCCAACAACAAAGGTAGATGGGAACCTTGTCCATACCCCATATGACCCTAATAAGGACACATATGTAATAAAATCACCATGAGTGGATGGGGTCAGTACAACATAAAATGCATTTGAAGTAATCAAGAATTTTATGAAAGATACTAAAAAATATCTAAGGAAATAAACACAAAGTAGGTACTAGGTATAAAGATTAGCTTTCAATTCTTAAGGTGCATCATGAACGAAAAAACATGATGGTTTCCAATGTGGCTTATCTGATAACATCTTATTTTTTAATGGTTTCAACCATTCGATCAAATCCTCAACTGTTTGCCTACTTGTAATGATCTAGGCTAAAGGGACACCCGTGTAATGATCATCAAACCCCATCAATGTGAATAGATGGAATTTCATGTCATTTGTGCCAAATGTGGCATCCATAGAAATGACACCATTGTTGACCATATGATAACATGGACTCACATTGAGTTGGTGTTTGAATACCTATGGTGAATGGGACTTGAGTCCCATTGATTTCATTAACATCTTGAAAAAAGAACACATCCTTCGAATGTTGGAAAGCCCAAGACTAAATTGAAATTGTAGGGTTGGTGTGTAAATGTTAACTCCTTTTCTTATGTTTTCGATTCAAATATGCAATGTTTTGAAGCCGAATGAAATCATTTCATGTCATGTTTTGACCTGCGTTCACACGTTCCCACCAAATTGCTTTATGCTTGTCATATATTTGTTTGGCCGTGTAACCTAAACTTAGTTGGGCCCATATGTGTTCCTTTAATGTTTGTGACATGCATGGAACATAACGAGACATACAAGAAATGGATTTCGAGTCATGCTTACCATGTGCAAATGACTCATTAGTTCGTGTATGGGCCTTATGATAAATCGTGATCTTAGCCACATTGGGCCGTGTGTATAGATGTTTGATTGAAAATGACGTTAGACATCCTTGTTTAATAGATCAAGTGTGGGTTGAGTTTTATCGATAGTCCTTTGGTCCATATCTGCACTGATAACTAGACCAAAAAATTTTCAAGACATAAATGATTACATATTTGGTATATGAATTAAAGAAATTAAAAAGGTTAATGCCATAAATGTTTCCCACGTATGTTCGAGGTGGTTTTTAATAGTTGGTTGTTTGACATCTGTTTGGCTTGAAAAGTTTTTGTAAACATTCCATTCCACAAGGTGCTCGTATCCCCTCATTCACCTTCCAAATTTTTTGAGATGTGAGCACATGGAACATAAGCAAATTGAATGGTCACTTTATTTTGCCCTCCACGGTGTATCCTAAACCTCCACATTAAGTCCTTGTTTGAGAAAAATGACTTGGTGGGGTTTTGGACATGAATGGAATGGGACTTTGGAACCCTTCCCATGATTGAAGGAAGTAGGACAAATTCTTGCACTAAGATAAATTATAATTCTATAAACATTCATCATGAAACAAAAACCCAAAAATGTAATACCTACATGGTTCCCTTAAAATTGATGTTGTGACTTGGAATTCCCATTACAATACCCACATCATGATATAAAGTACCTATTGTTCTAATGTACATCACATATAATATTTGCATTATGAACTCATATAGTAAAAAAAAATTTGGTAATACCCACATTGAGCTATTAAACCTTCCATCATTGAAAATGTTCACGTATGCAACACCCAGATTATACCTGAAACCCACAATGTCTAAAAACCCCATGTAGCAACACCCACATAATGATCATTAATGCACACTGTTTGAAAGGTGCAAAATGCAATACTTGCCTTAGGCCATAAAACCCATGTTGGTTTTGGGGAGTAAATGCATTATTCACATATGGGTATGAAAAATCAAACCACAAAGAGATATTGAATATGAAATACCCAAGTAAAGGTATAAAACCTTTATTTATGGTTGTATATTTAATGAAACTTGACACCCGTTCTATATCCAATAATTAATAAATGAAAATAGATTGAATTGTGAAAATATAAACACAAAACAAAAGAAGTAACAAGAGACAAATGCATACTTCTAAAAATAAAAGATGACAACATTCCACCAAAGTTTGTAGTCCTAATTGAAAACACAACCCTAAAAGATCATACCTCATACAAAAGTGAATTAGAAAATATTGAACTCTAACAACTATGAAACATATGGAAACAAAAGAAATTCATAATTATGGTATAGATCTAAACAAGTGATAAGATCAAAAACCAATATAATGAACAAAGTTTAAAATATGAACCTTAAGCCTTGAAATATATGAACCAAATTCCTATGCATTAAATCATAAGGCATAACCCTAAAAATCCAAATGATATTTTGCCATAAGCCTTATTATAACCTTAACTATACAAACCCTAACAAAAAAAAGTCCTAGTGATATATGCCATAAACCAAAAAAATTATATAAACTATACAAATTATATAATGCAAAACAAATAAATCTAAAAGAACATAGGAAAAAAATTAAAAACCAAATTTTATTAAACTATACATATTTATTGATTGAAAGAAAATACCTTAATCTTAAAAAACAATCAAATAAATTTTATACAAAACCAAAAAAAAAGATATGTCTTTTAATTTTGTGTGATCTCTTCAACCTAATTTTTTCCACTCTTTTTGAAAAAAATATATAATGAAATTGTATTACTTCACATATGTGTAAACCTTAAAATTTCCTCCCCAAATTTAGCCTAGGTTAATTACTATACATTTGTGAAAAACTTTTAATTAATTTATGTGTCCCAACCCTAAATTAAACCATAATCCAAAAATACATATTTACAATAATTACATGAAAAGATGTATTGTAATGTCCATTCCATAATAAATTAGGTAAACAAAATTTAGTAAAATATGCATTAACTAAACCAAAATGGTTGTAATTATGGCATTGTTTCCATTATAAATTGTTTGTAATATCTACATATGGGGATCTATGTTTATCATCCATGAACTAGGGCAAACCTTAATAAATTGATAGGTAGGATTAGGGGGGGGGTGGGTTGGAAAAAATGAATAGGTAATTAATTAGGTATTTGACTATGTAAAAAACGTAAATAGGTAGGAAGGTGAGTGCATAGGTAAGTAAATAGGTATATAGATAGATAATTGGGTTAGTAGGCAGTTTAAAAAGTAGAAAGGAAATTCAAAGAGCAAGGTAGATAGGTTACTAGGATAGGTAAGCATGTAGGTAAGCAAATTAGTAGGTAGGAAGAAAGTTACACTAGCAAGGTAGTTAGGTAGATAGGCAAGTTAGTACATAAGAAACAAGTTACTTTATCAAGGTGACTAGATTTGTAAAATATTTATGTCAATAGAGTGGTTGTGTATATAGGGTAACTAGGTCAATAGGGTAGGTAGTTAGTATAATGATTAAGTTAATAGGGTATGTAATTAATAAGGTAATTAGGTTAGAATGGTAGGTAGTTAGTATAGTAATTAGGTCAATAGGATAACTAGATATTAGGGCAACTATGTTAGTAGGGGATAATAAATAAGGTACCAAGGTTGGTGCAGTACTTCTGAGGGTAGGAAGGTGAGTAAGGTAGCTATGTGTGAGGTCAAGTCCAAGTGAAAAATGGTCAAAAAATAAAATAAAATAGAAGTACAATGGTCAGCAGCAAAAAAAAAAAAGGATTGTGATGAACCCTATCTGGCGCCGAATGAAAAAACGCAGCCCATCCAGTGGACAGAACGGCCAACTGGTGCATTGGTGGGTGCTGGTTCACTCTGGCTGTGCGTAACTTCCACCTGGCTGACATTACACTGCCATGGTGGTGGGTAACTTCTGACTGGCTGAAGTTACACTGCCATGGTGGCGGGAACCTTCTGGATGCCTGGGCCGTCAACGAACAGGGTTTCGTTGGGCCAGCGAGGGACCAAATTTTATAGTTTAAAAGCCAAGGCATCACAAACACCCTGGCCCTGCCAATAATGTACAACTACCGACTGTGTCCACACTGTGAACACCAAAACAATCCGTTCCAATCTAAACAGTCTAAACACTTTCACCAAATGTGATACCGGTTCTAATAAGGCAAAACTTCCAAAAGTTGGATCCAATGACATAGTCCCTGTCCCTGTGGGGTCAGGGCCCAAAGAACGCCGATGCTTTACGTGCAGCGGAAGCTTGAGAACACGTGATAGACTGCGGAGTGGGTTAGCGGAATGGGTTAACGTGTACGGGAAACTTCGGACAAAAAGGAAGCTTTTCAAAACCAAGGGAAAAAAATCCACACACACTACTATAAAGAATGAACAAGACATTATAAATGAATTCAGCTTTGAAACACACACATACAACTACGCGCACACACACACAAAGGAGTCTGAAAGTTTGCTGTCGATGATTTTTGGTTAAGTTATGTTGGTGGAATTTTCTCTTTGGGATACACACGAGATCAGGCAGAGAAAAAAGTGGGGAAGTTTGGGAATTGGGGGAGGGGTTGCTTGTTGTCGATAATATTCTTGTTGAACATTTCTTTTTCATTTGTCTCTTCAGTTCTTACATTTGTTTTGAGCTATGGAATTGGTG
>Ga0209611_10003314_pt1 | contig 27987 bp, 14 predicted proteins | sample S1TSphgellanicum_3_FD_187693 | JGI IMG/M metagenome (GOLD analysis project Ga0209611, IMG submission 187693) | Host-associated microbial communities from peat moss isolated from Minnesota, USA - S1T2_Fc - Sphagnum magellanicum MG (SPAdes) (version 2) | ecosystem: Host-associated > Plants > Peat...
TTCATCAATATTGAATGTGTTATATAAGATTACTTTTTTTTTGAGTGAATATGTTTTGCTCCATTTGGAATGATGTTAAAAAAAGGTATGTTTGATAAACTCGATGTATAATGTATCATTAAAGGTTTGAAACATATACTATTTAAAAAATATTGACATGACTACTTTTGTTGAAATTTAAAATTTTGATTTACTTGAAATTTTATAATTAAAAAAATAGATTTAATTACATATTATTTGAAAATTCATGGAAACACGTGTGAATTAAAATTTTGAAGTTGACACTATCATCTTATAATGGGCCCTATCGAAAACATGGAAGCCATGTTTCAAACTTGAAAAAATATATAGTCCTTAAAAAGGACTTGCACCTTGGGACAACTGGCTCTTTTTATTGTGAATGCACCCTTCAAACAAGATGGTGGGAATTGTGAGACAACATTGTCTTTTTCATAATTAAAAAAAATTATTGCAAAAATGTGTACATATGTAACAGATGACACATTATTGTGTGTTAAATGGAAGCAACATTTGTTGCTTTTGATTGAGTAGGGCAAATTGTTAGAAATTGTGAATGCAATGTAATAAGTTTATGATGATCTAGTTGATAACCTTTTGATACACTTGATTATTTGGGACATTTGTTAATATACTTCTTTTTTTTGAGTTGAAATATGATTATGGAATTTAATGTTGAATGTGCTCATAAATTCTTAAAGTTGATGAAAATCAAATCCATTTGAAGTTGTAAGCATGTCAATGTTGAAATCACCTATAAGAAATGTGACACATGAAGAATTAGTGTTACAATGATGAATTTATGTAATGTATGAAAATGATTTTGTAAAAATGATAGAAAGCGATCAAGGCTAACTATATGATTGTATTCATGTATTTATATTGTGGTGGTATATTTACTTGAATTTTCGTTTCAAAAATATTCATGAACATGTCGGTTGGTCTATTGCATTTGATAGTATGGTTCTAATACATAATCAATTTAATATTGATACTTTCACACCTTAGCTCTAAAAATTGTTAAATAAACTCTATTAAATTTGACTTGTCAAGGGCTTTCCAATAACACCAAGAAAGCTCCCAAATTCCAATATAGTTTTCAGTTTTGATTTTAATTAATCTTCATTGAGAAAATGGCTCAATAATCAATGGCATCCACATTGTAGTTCCAAACAATTTCAAACCAAGTTGGTGCACCCCTATTCGTCAAGATCTTTTTGAAGATACCAAGAGCATGACATGGAGCTTCGTGGTTTGGGAGATTTCAACGTGACAAACAAAACAAAATAAACCACCTTGCTTCATACATAGATCCCAATACGTTTTTTTTTCCAATTTTGTGATGTTGTGACACTAATGATCATTCACAAGGAGATTTAGCCACATTTTGTTATAGACTAGATATGAAAACAAAATTTTATTAAAATCCTAAATTATATCATGGCTACTTGTTCAAACAATGTGTAGAAAATTATTATTTTTTAAACATTTTGCCATAAAAAAATAGATGTGACACATCCTTTTATCCTTTCATTCCCAATTTGAGAAGACACATGAATATTCCATTGAACACACATATTGACAACATAAAGTATGGACTTTTGATTATTTTGCAAAGGAGTGGTTTTCATTATCCACTAATGAAAAATTAGGTCATGAGTGTAGAAGCATGTTAAAATAAATTTCACCTATATTTTTGGATAATTTGAATTTATTTTATTTTGAAAAAAAATTATGATATGCCTTATTAAATAACATAAACTACATTCCAAAATTTAAAAAATGTAATCAATCATATATGTTGGATTATTTAGACATCTTTTTTTGATATTTTTTTGTTGGTATTACTATTATGTGATAGATGGGATTAAAAGGGAAAATACTTACTTTTTTTCCTCCTTTTCACAAAACATAAGGAAATATTTTTTTCTTAAATACTCCTAATTGTGGACCAAGGGCACTAATATTCAAAGACAACATGGAGGAAGATAATCTAATGCATCTATCTCACATCCAAATATGACCAGCCATCCAAGGTCATTATAAAATCAAAGGTACGTATTTAAGTCTTTAAATCAAAATAATGAAAAATTAATCAATTTTTTTTTATAGGCCTTTACAAATACCTTATTGTAATCTTTTTATGTTCCTTCCCAAATGGGTGTTTATATGGTAAAATCACAAAAATTACCAAAAATAAGGATTACTTTAAACTTGTGGATGGTGGAACCTTATCCTCCTTTCTTTCCTTCTTTCTCCTTGTCTTTCTTTCCATCTTTCTTTTCCTACCAAGCTCCCCCAAGCTTTGTTTTTCCCTTCAACATTGGATATTTTCTTTTAATGGCAAAACATTGTTACATTAAAACACTACTACTAATGTTGTTGTGAATGACAAGGCATTGTTACACCAAAGGTGAACTACTAATGTTATTGCAAATGATAGGGCATTGTTATATTGAAGGTGTAGCAGATGTGGATGGCAAAACGTTGTTATAATGAAAGTGTAGCTTGAAATAATAAGGCACTACTATAATGAAGGTGCAACAACCAATAAGCTGTTAATGTTTCCCAATATAAGTATTTTTAACTAGTTGTAGAAATCCAAATCACATGGCCCCATGTGTTTCCAATTCCTTGGCAATAAGGCAAAAGGGTTGAAAGTTTATTAAAGTTACTAAAACCGATACGTTTCATTTGTTGTTCCATGTTATTTTATTCGATAAATTATTATACCTTGGGCCCAAACTCATGCACATGTTTATTAAGTGTTGTAACTTGTTCTCCACATCTTGTTAAGGACATATTGTATTTTGGTACTTTTCACATTCTTTAAACTTGAGGATAATGATTGGTTTTCTTCATAGTATCTTAAACAACATTGTTGTCCTTTCGAGAGGATGTTCATGTGTGGTCACAAATCTACTTAATTTTTTTTCAAGGTTGGGGTGCCACTATCTAACATGTGACAACATGTTGCTAGTTGAATATGTCTAATTTTAAACCGTAAACCCTTCACAAAACAATTTTTTTCTGAATTTTTATTTTTATTTTTTATTTTTTGCACTGTTTCTAAAAATGCAATAAAAACTTGTGACGCATCATTTTGAATACATTGTTTGTCCAAAATCACATATTGGAGATTATTTACCCACACATTGTTGGAAATTGATTATGTGATTGGAAAATAGTTATAAATATTCATTATTATGTTTATGGTGAAGAACATAAATATGTTTGTTTTGCAAAGGACTAGGGTCCAAGCATGATTAGGGTACCACATTTGAACCATAAGGATTCACTCCAAGGATTCCCAAATTCACCTTTTTCTTCATTTTCCCATGACTTGTCTTACATTTCACCTTTTTTTTTTCATGTCAAATGAAATAATTTTGTTTCAAATTTTATATAGGCCTCTAAAGTTTTTTTTTTTTCATTTATGAAAATGAGAATAATAAAATTTATCCAATGAAGGCCATGTTCCATCAATAGCCCAAAATTTCTAAAAATTTGATTTTTTGAAACTTTTTACACTACAATAGGGCATTTGGTTCTTGTCACATTCATACATTTTATACACATTAACACAAAAGGTGTTTGTGGTAAACTTGGGCCAAAAACAATGGTTTAGACATTCCTTATAAATCCTTGAACTTTTTTTTCTCATGAAACAAAGTCCTAGATTTGTTTCAAAGACTTGGTAGGAATCCATAAACTTATTCAAATTTGATATTTTACACATAGAATATTACCTTTTTAATCTATTTATCTATGAATAAAATAAAAAAATTTAATATGAATGTGTCATTAAGTTTCAACAACATGTTTAAACGAGGGGATCCAATGAATATAAAATGAAACAATCCTTTTGGGTACTTTAAGCATGTTTTGACCCACTAATAGTAGGGCAAAAGATGCCCCTTTTTTAACTTAATTTTTGTCATGCAATAGCAAAGGGCTTGAAAGGAAAATCAAAAGAAGTTCAGCTGGTTTAAAGAAAAAAATACACATGAAGGGCATGTCTTTCTAGTGTTAACTTTATTACATGTGACTATGTTTCCTTTCATGTGGACTTCATCAATGCAAGCAAATGGCTTCCCCCTCAAGCCTATACTAAGTTCTATTTTCACCTTGGAGGTATTATTTATTTCTTGGACTAAATAACTTTTGTTACAAAAGTGTTTCAAGATAATCTTGACATACATACTACTATCATAAAAAGTTTCTTCAAAGGGCAAAAAAGTTTGGCTACCATATGTGGTTATGCCAAAGCTACCAAGGTATTAGGGTATGTGCTTTGTAAAACTATAAATTGATTACATTAATATTAAGGCAAAGTTTCAACACATGTTTGTTGAATTATTAATCAATTCTGAATATTTCATGTCAAAATTTTGAATATTTGGAAATATTTTATATTTTCCTTTGCAAAGTTTTATTCTTTGAAATTTTTAAACTTTCAAGAAAATTACAAGTAATATAATTAGTGTTGAAACTATCAAGGTACCATGACAAGTTACCTTTTTATTGGAAAAAGTTGTTTTGACCATAAATCCATTGGCATTTAAGAAAAAAATTGCCTCAACATTTTAATTGAACCAAGGAACAATGGGTTAGAGTAAACCAATACCCACTAGTACACCATGAAGAATAGATTGTAAGCAATTAAGAAACAAATTTCTATTGGGTTTTAGTCCCCTAGCTAATCATGGTGGTTAACTCACTTGGTTTTATTATCACCTAACAACCAAATAGTTAATAAAACCCATCCTTACCCACTATTTATTAATTAGTTAATTATTTAGTACTCACCTATTTTCCTACTTGTTTATCAAAGTATAAAACCTACCTTTTACAAAACAAGTAACCAAAGTGAAACCAAATATTGATTGAATTGAGGTTCATATAGAACCAAGTCATAACCAACATCAAGTGGATTGTCTTATTGGTAGGTGTTAGTTCATTTTGGCCAAAATGATGTACTCTCCATTTGTTCCCACATTTTGATGAATGTGCACAAGGTGTCATTATAAGTCCTATGAGTTCATGATCCTTTTTTGTGATCTTCATGGGACATTTTTTATTTTATCATAAAGTATGTGTGTTGCACTTTAGGAAGGAGTAAATGAATGGCATGATTTCATTATTCCAATGACCAAAATCACAACTAAGGATTCCAAGCTTTAATTATATTGGTCCTAGTTTTCATTTTTGACAATAATGTCAACAAGATTTTTTTTTCTAAGTATATCATTTGTAATGTTTGGTGCATTATTTGATTATGATGAACTTGGATGGATCCATAGTTGTAGTTGTCCTTTTGACAAGGGTTTTGTCAAAAGTAAGGCCCAATTTCCATGTGGCCATTGGCCTACCCATCCACTAGTTTTGTAACATGCAACTTTGAGTGACATTGAAGAATTAACATTACATCATTGAATGATAATGTGTCATTTTAGGTCTGATTTGGAAATGAACTTGAAGGACTTGAAAGGACAACAAGGTCCAAAAAAACTTGTAAGGACATGTAAGGATTCAAAAGGACTTAAAATCCTTTCAAGGTAGATTCATTGTGGGCCAAAGCCATCTATCCTAGCAATTGCATTCCATTTTCTAAGTCTAACAATATTCTTTCATGAGATTGTCCATGCATATCTTATGTACATAATTTTTTTTTAATTGAAAAATATGCACCAATTTTTCAAACAAACATGTAATTAAAACTCAACATAAACAAAAATTTCAATTTATGCATTCACACCAAAAAAATAAATTTGAAAGCTAGAAATTAACTAACAAATTGAATTATCAAAGGGACATCACAAACTTAACATTTCATGACTTAAGAATGAAAATTGTGCAAAAAAATTTCATTCATAATTCATACGTTTCATGCATTAATATTGTGCATTGAAAACACATTTGACACACGGATTTACTGAAAGATGTGAAATCCATGTGACATTTGTTCATTCATAGGTTTGTACTTCATTTGTCACCACATTTATTCGTGTGTCAAACGTGTTTTCAATGCATAATATTTGTGTGTAAAATGTACGATTCTATGAATGAACAAACTTCACATGATTTTCATTATTAATTTGTCACATGTCAATTTTGTGATGGAATGATAACATAGTAATAATCAACAAATTGCATTGGCACTAACATTAGTAGTCATAATCTCTTAGCCTTTTAAAGGCATATTTATAGCATGATAATAAATGCAAAATAATTGCTTGCAATCTAATAAAAAGAGCAAATCATTTACACAATATATTACATATGAATGAACCAATGCCACCACCAACCATCCCATCCTTGTTTGTAAATTTGTGCAATTGTTTGATGAATGACATGTTTTTCAATAATTTCCATATGTGTCGTGGAAAAAAAATTGAAATGTTTCAACTAATAACACCAATATCATGAGACAACCTCGTTGGATGTTGGTGATAAAGAAGCCAATTGTGATACCAAAGATAAATGATTTTACTTTTGATTTTAAAAATTGACCGTATAAATTTCATAATGTTTCTTTTTCCAATTGTGAAAAGTGTCAAATTCAACAACTTGCCATTTGGGACAAACCTCACCAATACAACTAATTTCATGAATGAGAACTTATTGAAGATCAAGGTATAGCTCTTATTTCCACAAGTTTTGTCAATTTGATTAAACAATCATTATATAATTCTTTTTTATTATCAACATTCTTCAAAACAAAATCAAGTATTGAACATATATTATCACAATTTTTTTACAAGATGGAAACACAAACTAATCTTTACCATCTCAAACTATACATCTTGGTTTTGAACTAGGTGAATTGTCCATCAAAGTTCAATTTGGACATAATAGTGAAAAAATAAAAAGCATGTAACTCTTTGACCCCTATCCATGTGTGATTGTAATATAGAGAATCTTTTGTAACCATGGACAATTCAAAGGAAGGAACATACAATACTTTAAATAACAACCAAGGATGTCATCTTGTCCAATAAGCTTATGTGATTTATTATTGTTTCAATGTCTTTCATTGACTTGTCTCTTGTTGATGCCATTAATTTCAAGTCCTTTTATTCCAAGAATGCCCCCACCTTAAGGCCTTACCTTGCACTCATCCACCTAAGTGTTTTTCAAGACCTTATTGTTCTTTTGTCACATACAAGATTTGTTAAAAGTTCATTTTGTTACAAGGAATCTTATCCATACCAACCATGTATATGCAAATTATGTCCAAATCAACCATTTTTGCAACTATCATGAATGCAAGCAAGATATTTTGTACATACTTGTTACCTTGTTTTCTACTTGAAAAAAAATAAAATAAAAAATAAAATAAAAATAAAATTCTAACTTTTAAACCTTCCTTTAGCATTTCAAAAAAATGAAACATTTAATTTTCTTCATGGGCATTTTTAACCTCCTTCTAGCTTTTCAAAACAATTTGTGTCATATCATTTGGATTTAAAAAAATACCCCAAAAGTATCCCCAATAATGACATTAGTTTTTAGAAGGTTGGGGATGATTTCAGTTATGAACCCTGAACTCCATTGAGCAAAAAAAAATATTAGAATGTTCACAACATCAATATTGAGGTGCTTAAAAAAAAAAACCAAATATTTGCAAAAACATTTCACCTACTTTCAAGTACTTGAACTTTATTCTTTAGACTACCACAAATTTTGGGTCCAATTCAAGTACTTGCAAGTACTTTATAAAAACATGGTTATAATAATTTAACTTTTGAAGTTCATGCAAACAAGAATTAAGAAATAATGTACTCAAAAAAATTATTATCTTCATATTAAATTACTTATTAGTCCTTTTATTCCTTGAAACTTTTGTATTTTGTTGTTTCACTACTTTTTGTGTATACTCTACCATGCTTTCACCTTCATATTGTCCTTTTTGACACTATGGTAAAAATGACTTGCAATCACATATTTGATTACAAAATGGTTTTAAATTGTAGATGTGACTATGTCTTGCAATTTTTATTGATTTGGATGAAAAGGAAGATGAAAAATGTGTTGATATAATGCACAACCAATAGATAAAAATTTAATTGTTGTTACAATTGGTAATGTAATTCATACATGATTAAACAACATGTGGTGTTTAGTTGAACTTGAATTATAATTATATATCATTTAAGTGTAAATGTACATATGTTAATGGTTGGTTAATGTATATAATATGTCATGATAACTTAAGTACCTAAATAAGCTAGGTAGTCCCCTAGGTACCTTAAGTAGTTTAAGTAGCCCATAAGTAGGGCTTAGGTACCTTAGGTAACATAAGCAACCCTTAGGTAGGCACCTAATTAATCTAAACAACCTTAATTAGTTTAAGCAACCCCTAGGGGGCCTTTAAATAAACCCTTAAGTACTTAGTTAATATAGGCATCCCTTGGTACCTAAGGTAGCTTAAACAACCCATTAGTACTTTTAGGGCAAAAGCATGGTGCGTTGTACCAAAATGGACATGACAAACATTATTTTTTCAAGAAATGAAATTGAATAGGATGTTACATGATAATTGAATTGGATATTTTATGGTTTGGACTCAAATATGTATGGTAGTTTATATATGTAGTGAAATTCACAGAACATTTTTGCAATTAGAATTGGTTGCATAATGTTTTTGGTTTTTTAAAACAATAGATGTATCATGTAACAAATTATAAGGACTTTTTTCACTAAAAATAAATTATTTTGTAAATTTCAATCAGATGAGTTGATCAAACATATTATATATGACATGTGGAAACCAAAAATTCAAGAAAAAATATTTTATTTTATTTTCATGTGCACTCTAAATTTTTAAAAGTCCATAATGGACATAAAAATGAGAAATTGGAAAAAATTATCTAGGAACAATATGTTTGTATTATGAATATGAATAATGATGTGAAATTGACAATCACATTCAATAAGACTCAAGGCATGATGAACATCTACTGATTTTCATATTTAAACATAACTATGACTGGAAAATAAATAAATAAATGAAATGTAGAAAAAAATCCACATTGATTTAAACCATTCTAGTAGACTTATATAGGAAGAAAATAAGTTATAGACCAAGGTGATTAAAGCATTTAAAAAAAAGTTATGAACTTTCAAAAATGAGTATAATGAAAATGTTAGAATTGTGAGAGGGTTTAACAAAGGGATTGAAATAATTGTGTACTCTTGTGTGAACTTTGCATGTGCCACTTTTGGTTCACCACACCATGCTTTCACCCTTTAGGTGACCTAGGTAGCTTAGGCAACCCTTAAGTACCTTAAGTAGCTTAGGCATCTTTTAAATAATCATTAAATAATTTAGGTGACCCCTAGGTAAGCCCTAGGTATCTTAAATAGTCTAGGTAACCCTAAGATAAGCCCCAAGTAGTTTAGGCAACCCATTAGTAGCCCATAGATAACCTAAGTAGTCTTTAGGTACCTTAAGTAAACTAAAAGACCTTTAGGTGGTCACTAAATGACCTGGGCAACCTTTAAAACACCCTTTTGGTAGCCTTGTAGTTAGTTTAAGCAACTTTTAACTATGTACCTTATGTACTTTAAGCAACTTTCAAGTAGCCCATACAACCTTTAAATAAGCTAGTAAGTACTTTAAGTAAGCTAAACAACCCTTAAATAGGCATTAGGTACCCTACTAGTTAGTTTAAGTAATCCTTAAGTAGGCCTTTAGGTATTCAAAATAGTTTAAATAACCCCTAGGTAGGCCACATGGTTCTTTAGTTAATTTAAACAACCCTTAGGTAGGCTCTTACATAACCTAAGTAGGTTGGGCAACCCTTTGATAGTCCTTAGGTAACCCCAAGCTAATTTAGATAGCCTATGCAACCTCTAAGTAGCTTAGGTAACTTGGGCAACCTTTAGGCAACCTCTAGGTAGCCTACATAAGGTAGGTTGAATAGGAAACTTAAGAAAGTTTTTAAAAAGTTTTTAAAAATATGCTTTCCTTATTTTACATAAAAAAAGTTGGTGCAATGGTGAGCACTTTGCGTCTCAAGGTGAAGGGTTCAAATTTTAATTAGTGCAACTTATATATTTAGTTTAAGCTAGATGGTTTAAGTACCTATTCTAGGAAGAGGTGTCTAGTTTAAATCACCTAGACTTTGCCATAGTGCATGTTTTTAGCTTAGGTAGCCTAGGTTAAATAGGCTAGGTAGGCTAGGCACCCTAGCCTAGCCCAACCTAAGTAGGTCGCTATGACATTTGTTCAACTTGGAGCTCGCCATAGTCAACATTTCAATGGTCAATTTTTTTTCTTCAAATTTTCACATTTTAATCATAAAAGTAGTCACAAATGGTTGCGCCATGTGAACATATGTTAGTACACATTTTAGTCATAAAAACTAATCATAAACGATAGTGCTAAATAGGCTAGATGTTAGTTGGATGAAAAATGAATTTAAATCACACCTCAATGCAATTGGCATTTCAACTTGGTGTAGAATAATGTCTTTTGGGACTGAAGTTTTATACGACTTGTTCAATGCTATTAGAGAAATTTATAATCACAAGTGTCATTTAAAACTGAAAAATAATTTAAAAAACCAATCATTAATCTACAATTTTTTAATAATATTTATTAGTGAATGCAAATTTTCATTATTAATGTTTTTCCCTTGTAAAGACCTACATTTATTTTTCTAATGTAATTAATGGACTCATTATAGAGCATAATTTGGAGTATGTTATGTTCCCTTCACTCTTTATTTATGTCTAGAGCCTTTTTCAAAAAACAAATTTGTAACACATGAATTAACAATTTTTTTAAAGGAATTTTCCCTTAACAACTTGCAGATGAATTAAAAATGAGTTCTATAAATAATGTAAAAAGAGATTCCAACATGGAATGTCCATAAGGTGTCTCATACACTATTATGGTACACTAGGAAATTTCCATTTCTCCATGTCCTCTATTGAACCATGAAGGCCCACTTTAAACTAGGGCCCAAGAACTTGCCCAAGTGTAGGGAGCATTCCTACAAGCCCAAAGATCAAAATTGAGTCTATAGAATTCACACTACTGTCAAAGCCCAAGAACCCAAGAATGACGTGGTTGCCTACATGGCATTATTTTGACACCATATTCTTGTGCCAGCTCATGATAATTGCATAGTCACCTGGACTGGAATCGGCAAATAACTGCAAGTTAACCTCCAGTTAGCCCCTAGTTTTCTAGTCTCTCTTTTTTCATTTTTTTCTTTCAAAAATCTAGTGCACTCACTTGCAATTTGCTCCAGTTTTTAATGGTTTTCTCGGCCATGATCTCTGTTTCAAGAACAAGGGGTGTGTCACACTGTGGCCTTGCCATTTACATTTTAAAGTATCTTAAGGCAAAAGAAGAATTATATATGGAAACACTCAAAATATTTGACCATGGAAAAACATAATCTTCAAAAAATCCTCTAAAAGAAATTTAAAAAACCTTCAAGATATTACAACTCTATTGGTAATTAATCTCAAGATTCAACACGAGCCAAAATTTCATTTTTGAAAAATCCCCATATAAAAATAAACCTAGGGGCCAAAATCCCTTAAACTACGATACTCTATACATGAATCTAAACACAATATCCTTGCCTTGGTAGTAGGCAAGGCCAACAAACAAGATGATGTAGCATTGATTGTTGGATCAATCATCCTTTTGTGATATTTGTTGCACTTGGCTAACATAAGCTTACTATGTTGTAGCAATTTGAATTCCTCTTTCTAGTAATGATCCCTCAAGACCTCTCTACATGTTGTCTTTATAAAATGCTCCACCATTGATGTTCATGCATGCCACAATTTGATCCAAATTTGGTTTTATTTCTTCTTGTGTGTTTCAATTGTATCTTCCATTACTAATACGGGCTAATTCCAGGCCTGCTACTTGAACCCTGTTCAATTTCCTTTCAGAAACTTGTTTGTAGCTGGATGGTATTCCTGGATGATGTGAGCTCTAATCTGCAGTCAAGGTATTCTGGAACCCGAAGCATTCTTTGGTCTTGTTCAATTGCAGGTTTCATACAATTAGCTTGTACAACACCACTTTAGCTGCCCCCCCAAGACTTACTTCCACTGACCTGCAATTGAATGTTTTACTCAATCTGCAGAAAAAGATTGCCAATCTTCCAACTAATTTGAGATTCTTGGGGGTGATAGCACCGGATTTCTGAATCATGCAGCTTCAAAATATTGCACTTCCATATAATAGTGCAGCAACTCTATAGCTGTGGAAGAGGATTCTCAAGCTGATACAATGGAGGTTCAGTTCTTGTACTAGTGGGTTCTCCTGAGGGAGGGCCATGGAAGGTCGTTCCCAAACCTCAGGAGAACCCACAAGTACGGGAACCTCCATGTAAGAAACGACTCTTACATGTTTATGAGGGACATGTAAGAATAGGAGGATCTCCCCCTGGCATAACAAACTAGATCAAACTAAGCTTCTTCTCCTGCGGGAGATCCCAGGCAACCGGCAAAACCCAATCCCTGATCTAGGTTGATCTGGGAGAAGATCGACTGATCATAGTTGAGCATGGACGTTGATCATGTGCATTGGTTGCTGACCTCTGTGGTACAGCAACAGCTTGCATGTCTCATGTTATCTCTCCAGCATCTAGATCCATGTTTTTATGTTTTTATGTTTTTTCAATTTTCTCGTGTTGTCCACCAAAAGTGGTGATCAGCCACGAGGCTGAGGATTTAGCCAAATCTGGTTACAAGACAAATAAAGAAGTAGAATATCTAGGAATTCTATTACATGTTGGCAAACCACTAGAACCCTTTTGCTAAATGTGATGATTTCAAAAGAAGAAATCTGCCCAAATCCTCCATAAATCTTGGCCATTTCATAACTTTCTTCCTCCAAATGTGAGGAATTTTTGGGGAAATTTTTCAAAAAGTTCTCTTGACCATGTTGCCGGGGACCTTTTTTGAATAGCAAAATGGCAAGTTTCACCACCCAAAAAATCTCTGATCTAGATCCAGAAAGATCATCTTTAGAGCTGAATATGTAGGGCTGAATATGTAGGGTCGTTTGTGCAGCACATGAGATGCGACTCCTCTGGGGTTTAGGGTTTTAGGTCAGCTGATCTGTGCGGCCATTCACGTGCCATTCTTCAGGCAAGGGATCAAACATCCTTCCAAGAAGAGGTAAACAGGAGAGTATAGGTCAGGTTTCCTCTATAAGAATACCAAATAAGTACACGACACTGGACATGTAGTATATAGGGGAAGACCTGCTCCCAAGGGCCTACGCCCCCCTTCAGGTTGTAGCTTTGAGGGTGTAGGCCCAAAATTTAGCCAAGGCCTTCCCCAGTGTAAAGTGGGGAAAGGCTTTTTCTTTGAATGGTGGTCTGCAGGTGATGATCGGCACAAGGTTCTTTCAACTGAAGAACTAATTTTCCCTGAGGAGATGTTCTTCTTTCACATGTACGGAAAAAAAAACCTTGGAGTGCTTGACGGATGCCATCTACAGCCAAGACCCTCCCTAATAATTAGAGCAGAAGTTATGCATGCCAACAGGCCTCTTACTAGCTAATGTTTTCTTAAGCAGATTTCTCTCATCACTTAAGCATTGGGCGGGCGGGTGGGCATGCATGCGGCTTCAACATCCTGGGTTTTGCGTGAAGGTAACTGAGGTTCATCTGCCCATACATCTGTGATGGACTCTGGTATTCCGAGAATCGTCAATCAGGCAGGTAGTATCAATAAATTCTACAGCTAGCATTTTGATGGTGGGTACCAATTACCAACTGCTAACTAGTCCATTCTTTGCTATCTGGAATAATGTTCAAAATACTTGGGGGGGGGGAAATTATTCAAGAACACGTACAAGGGGGATCTCATAAATTGTTCTGGACTTGAGTAATTCCAATGCAAATCCAACCTTCACAGATGTTAGTCTAGTGTTTATTTAACTGGCGAATTAATTGAAAATTGAAAATTGCATTGTTTTTGGGGGTTTCAATCGCGAGAAAAGAAAGGAATGATTGATGACAGATGGCTATAGTTAGTTCCAATAAGTAGTCAGACATACATAAGCATGATTAAAATTTTGTGATTAACATATGTTTTAGAGTCAGGATTGAAAAAATCTTCCTTGAGGTGATTGCCACTTTTTCTACATTTTCCTATGGACGATCACCACTTGGTGACATAAAAAAAATTCTCTCAAAAAATATTGCTACTATCAAGTCCCAAGTTTGTGGCCTACTTGGTTTTCAAAATATTGATTTAAGAGTTGGGGGCAAGGGCAAGAGTGGTGCATGTAAATAGTTGTTTTATAGACATGATAAAATAACCTCACACAATTAAACACTTACACTTACCCCATTTGCATATCAAAAACCATATAACACACAAAACACTAATTTCATGCAAACCAAAAAAGCTCCAACAACAGTATATATGATTTTTCTTACACACTATTGCAAATGGGGAGACTATTGGGGGATGTAGACCAAGATAAGAATCTTGCTTCTAACTAAGATCAGTTCTTGGGAATAAACCCAAGTGCATGGATTTATTATTGTTGCAACAATTTTGGCCATGTTGCACCCTGGAAATGGGTAGGCATTGCAATGCTATGCTGCTCAGCATTGCACAACACCACCCAACATAGGTACTGCAAAATTCTTTGACAAAAAAATTCTAATGCATGGAAACAAAAAGTAATCAATCTCATCCACCATCTTCTTTTCGTCTGACTTCCCAAAGAGGTTGTCATTTCACCCTGGCCAACACAGGCAATTGCAAAATTCTTCACCAAACAAATTCAAAGGCATGGAAACAAAGTAATCAATCTCATCCACCATCTTCTATCTGACTGACTTCCCAAAGAGGTTGTCATTTCACCTTGGCAGAAAGAGGAGTAACATATGAAAATCGAATTACTTACATGGATTCTTGTCCAGCAACTGATCCAGCCACTTAATTGGAGATCCCCAAACTCAGAAAGCTCTCTTTCTTGTCTCTTTTTCAGCTCCACATTAGGACAGGACGCAACTTCCAAAGCATCAAAGCATCAATGGATGCCCACAATAGGACTGAAGCAAGAAGGGGACAGTAGTGAAGGAACAAATGACTTAAATTCTTGCACTTGATATTATTGTGTTGTATATAAGAAAAGAAAAAACTACCCCGCATGTAGTCACAGGTAGGAAAGCCAAAAGGAAACTCTGATTGTGCGGGCCACTGGGAAATGTTTAAGGAGTAGTTTCATGTAAAAAGGGGATTTTTTTTAACATGTTGTTCAGATTATTAAAGGCTTTTTGTCTCTAGCTTTAGCCTTTGCAGGATCCACCAAGATCCAACCCATCATGTCATTTAACTAGCTAGTACTTCACACTATATTCCACTTGACAGGCTCCACCAGTTCAGAAAACACATGGCTAGCAATTGGAGGTTGTCATGGTGAAAAGTATCTTCTTAAGAAATTGTTGCTCACGTGCTCCAATGCATGGATAGGAAGTAAGTAAAAAGACGCCAATTCCAACAAGACTTGGCCTAGCCTACCAAAATGAGATGGGAGGTCGAACAAGCTTCGTGCGTTGAATACCTCCTGACTCAGATGCTTGTAGCCTCTCCAATAACAAACAAAAATCAGGTTAGCCTTTTACACCGCACATGCTGCTGGGAATGCAAAAATTACCCAAAAAAAAAAGTACACAAATGCTATCGAAAAATAAGTGTGTTTGTGCATCATTATGGACTTTGTGTGCATGTGCCCCACAGTTTACTGAAAGCTAGTGTGGTGATTCCTTCCTTCTAAGGAAAGAGAATTTTAGATAATTAATTTAAAAAAATTCCCTCGTAGGTACCCCATGTTTGAATGAAGATTTTCAGCTGCCTTTTACAAGAACATGTGACCAGAAAATAATAATAATAATAATCATAATAATATTGATCAATTGCTACTATCGTAAGTGATGGGAGCACTATGTTATGGGCTTGACCTAAAGGTGGACGGCCTGGAATAAAGGGTGGACGGTTGGACGGTTGGACATTTGGCATGGCCACAACATACAAGCTCAGAGTACACCTGGTCCCTCATTGCTTTCGGAAACTGGATTTTTTAATTCTGGCACTATGCTCAAAGTAGAGGATTTTTTGAAACTATAAGATCATTTTAAAAAACAATTTAATGACACGAGCTTTGAGAACAGATTGCAAAAATTATGCCCAATTCAGCTTATGTGCACAAAGGCCAGTCTCTTGTTCTGCTGCACGTAAGTGGAGATTGCAAGGTGCCCCAATAGTGTGCCCAAATGTTCAATAGTGTTCCCACGTATGCTTAGGGTTCAACACACGCACATAAAAAGGAAAGTAGAAAAGAATGTTCCTCACAAGTTTGGCATGTCAACTATTCACACAAACAACTCCCTTTATATTTCTTTTCTATGAAACAGGAAAGAAACAAGGAAAGAAAAAAGAGAGTTCATGAGGCTTGACTTCAATGACAAATACCTTTTTCCTATCAATTTATCCAATTGAGTTCAAAACTCTTTTTTACCAACCAACTCCTTGAATGAAATTTCTACTCATTCTTTGCTCCACAATCGGTGTATGTGTGTGTGGTGTGTTGTGGTGACGAGGCGGGAGGGAGGGGATCAGACTGAATTTGGCACAAAAGCCAGTTTTTAAGTGTCCCTTTGCCACCTTGCTGCCCATAAACTGATCATGTTTCCACAACATGACACTGAAAAAGTTGAGCTATGAAACTAGGTGCTCCCGCCTCCTTGAGCCTCCTGCAAGCATCTCCTTTTTCTGAGTATGATTGCAGTTTTTTGTGCAACAAAAGGGTTCCAAGTTTTTTTTCCACACCCCACCACTACCATTAGCCTACACCACACTTGATTTTGCAGAGTTGATAGTGGGATCTGTTGACATCTCTCATTGGATCATTCAAAATCCCCACAACCTAGTTAGTAAGGCTTGGGTGGACAACAATGAAAGATTCTTGCATCACAATCCATGCACCCAATCCAGTAATGTACACTTTTCTGACTTTAGATCAAATTCGAGCCAGAATATGAGGCAAAAAAAAACTTGGGGCACTGGGAAAGTGGCAAAAGGGACAAAAGAGATCATTCATAGATGGGATGGGTTGGATGGGCTAGTTAGTAGTATACCTAGTGGTCACTTATACTTATGGTGCATTCACACTTGATGTTACTTAAATCAATGTTAAATGAAAATCTAGGTGGCATCCTAGGTGGCACCAAAGTTAAATGGGCAATAGCTTCTTTTAACATAAAATCTTCACGAAAAGTAAGTTTAAGTCTTAAATGACTAGTATGGTGTTAATGGATTCAACACTAGAGTCCTTAACACTAAGTGTGAACGCACCTTTAGACTCATTCCTCAACACCCGACACCAGTTTCTAAAGAGTATTTGTTACAGAAATTGGGGGGGAGGCCCTGCTACAAAAGTGTTCATGAGTATTGCGGGATATTCCCTAGGGTAAAAAAAGTTAGTTAGTTAGTGATGTTTTGGGAATGTCTCCTATATACATTACATACATAATATATATACTTCGTAACTAAGGAAGGTGCAATCAAAGTGGTTTTGGCAGTGGGAATGTGGACATTCGGGCCACTACTACGAGAATGTAAGGCTTAACAAAAGAGCCAGCAGAGGGGACCAAAAAAGTGTTGGTCGACTAAAATTAGGCTGAGTTTGTATCTTAAAAAGTGAAGTGGGTGGTGCAACAAATAGCCCCCAACATAGCCAGGGTGCATTCAAATGGATCCCCATTTGTACAACTCCCAAGTTCAACAACAATCTTGGCCCAAAATAGTCTTGGACATGTTGGAATTTGGGTGACCTCTTTGGACAAAGCACGGCAAATGGACTCAACTCCAATTGAAAGAGCAATAGCAAGAACAACACTAGGCAAAGAGGCTCTCTCAATTGTGCAACGAGAATGTCAAACATGGTAGATTATTGTTTTGTTAATGTAAGGATCCTCCCTCCATGTTTATGTGTGATAGTGTTAAAGGGCTTGAAAAATGACCATAATCTACATGAAGATGAATACTGACTGATTAAACAGTATTGGCACTACCCATACCTAGCGTGGTTTGGCAGGCAGATCAAGTCCACCAGTGCTCAGTGCTCAGCATGTGAGCCTGCAAATTAAAATTGGATGGAGAAAAGTTAAAGCACGCCTGTTTGGTCAGCAAAATGGTTTTGGCCCAGCACTTTTGCAGAGGTTTCGTGAGGCTGGCAAATGGCCCAGCAGCAAAAGCCTAACACCTGCCAAGGAAGAGTGCACTAATTGTGATATGACTGCTGCTCCCTGTTTCTAATTGGTCAATCATAATGATTGGGATAGGCGGTTTGCTATGGGTAGTAGTCTCCCATCCATTTTGCACTCCCACTTTTTAGTTTGTTCAGTAGGCTTCCAAAAAAAAGTAAATAACTCGGTGGTGGGCTGTTGTCCATGTTGTTTCCTTCTCTTTGCAATGAATTCTTTCATAGGTGCCAAAAAGAAAGAAAAAGAAAAGTAAATAACTAACTTGGATGTGAGAATTTGTTGTGCAGGGGTCACACATACTGAGCACAGCTGGAGATGTTCTAATTACATCTAATTTTCTTTTTGGCATGGCAGGCAGATGATACTTTTCAAAAACTTCAACACTTCCAAAAACATATTAGTTAGTGCCAAACCAGGTTAGGTACAACAACAACAACAACAACAGTGATACAAACATCACATGCTTCTAGGGCAATGTGAGAGCTGCAAAAAATGACAAGATCATGAAAAAGCAAACATTGGAGCTCAAGATCAAAAGTTAACCCTACTTGCAAAAATGACAAGGGTGTTGGGAGGGAAGTTGATTTAAACTAATGCAATTTCTCAAGGGTGGGTCCTCCCAATGTACGGGGCGCCGTTTGGTCCCTTGGTCACATGTGGTGTAATGCCCTGCTTGCCAGAGCATTACCCTACACTTCACCAGAGGTAATGCTCTGCTACTATAGGGCAATACACTACACTAAAATCCATTTAAAGACGGAACCCGAATCAACTTTTGTGGTGCAAACAAGTGCTCTTTTCAATGTAATGAGTCAGTTGTCAGCCTTGATGTGGGTTGAACTTGTGAGCACATCATACCCCCTAGAATATGGGGTGTAGCATGGTCCGTGCCTTATTTGTTTGAGATGCTCATGAAAGCAAGAAGTAGCAATAAATTGTTAATATAGTGGGCCCTCCTTGGAAGGAGTCTTCAGCATTATTTGGTTTTAAATCTAGGAAAAGGCCACAAAACTAGAGCCATACATGCAAGTTGACATTGTACCTTTTTTGGGGTCGGTAAGGGATCTGTTGTGGCCAATAAAGTTGTATACAAAGCCAAATTTGGAGATGGGGAGGGAGGTCCTTTTCCCCAGTTCCTCAGTAGGTTTGAGGGTAGGGGTGTATAACAATGGTGGTAGTAGCTTGAGTTCCTCTACCCAAGAGCCTAAAGAAAAGAGAATAGCTAGCCCTTTCCCAATATAGCACACTATGAAGCTTTTTAAACAATGACAAATCATGTCCATTTCACATCTTGTTTTTTGTTCAACAAAGACCCATTTCACCTCAAGAAAGAAGAGTTTATCATCTAACATAACAAAGACCCAAAAAAAAAGAAAAAGTGTTGCCTTACATTTTTGTAACCTATTTTAGACCTTCATCTTATGCAAATCTTGATTGATGACCAACATCTACCTATCAAATGTTTTATTTCTTTTTTATTAAAGGTAGTGATGGTGAAAACATATATGAATGTACACATGGATTGAAGAGAATAGGAGAAAGTAGACCTAAGTCTTATCAACACCATCAATACAACGTTCAATATATAGCAAATCGGCTATGAGTGCAGGTTGCTAGTGTCCAAAGGAAGTTGAAGTGAAAATGAATTTGAGTGCCATAACCTGACTTGGAAATAAAGAAACTTGCAAGCTGTAGTAAAGTGCAAAGCAAAACTCAATGTCCTTGAAAAAAATTAAGGTGATGGAAGATTGGGAGTCTTTGGGGGTGCCTTTGATGTCCCAAAGTCTTATTTATCATCCCAAACTTACAAGAAATATTGTTAGCTTATTATCAGTCGTGCATGCAATAAAATTCCTCAAATTTTTTTAAGGAAGAAATTGATCACCCCAATGTCCATCTACAATTTCTTAAATGATGAAGACAAAAACAATCCCTAACGACCTCATGTGTGTTCGTGTGCTTGCTACCGTGGGGGCAAACAAGGGATATCGGACACACCTAATGGGGTTGATTGGTTGGGTTACAAACACACCAAGGTGATGCAACTTCCGACACAAGGATGAATAACCCAAGTCAAATGTAATGGAGAAATAAATATTTGCACAACCCAAAAACAAAAAAGAGTTTATATAGATTCCAAGTATATACACACGACACACCACCAAAACATGCAGTCCTGTCAAAACGAGAGGACGAGATGAGAGAGCTTTTGCACACGTGTATCTATATATATTGTGACGGCCCAAGCAACGTAACATGCCTTATGGCAACGTGTTAAAATTGCTAGCTGAGTAGATAGAGAAATCCAAAGCACTGCATGTGGTACAGTTGATTGGTGATCCTTTGCTTTGCCAACCCATCTCAGCCCACCCTGAGTTGGATTACAAGATCATGCCGTGTGCCATACACGAATTCTTAATTGGAATGCAAACTAGGTTGTGAAAGTCAGGAGCATGACATTGCATTTGCAACAAACACATCAGCTCCGCTTGATAAAGTGAGCTGTGGCCAGGTCAAGGATCTACTTTAGAAGGGGGCGCATTGGCCATCTTGGCAGATATTGTGTCATCACTACTTGATTCTACATTACGTAGTCTTTACATAGTCAGTTAATATCATTGATCACGTTTTCTCTCGGGCCTCATATCTTCTTCATAGATTGAAGATGAAGTAGGTGATGATCCTGAGCTGTCTCATGTTTACTACACTCTGAAAAAAGTATGTCAAAAAATTGGGTTGTAGGATGTAAGCTTTTTTTAATATGTCAAAAGTTGGTTTGTAGAATGCAAACTTCTTTTTTAATGTCAAAGTTGGGTTGTAGGCTTCTTTTCATGTTAAAGTTGGGTTGTACAATAGAGTTATCCATAAAAGTAACCATGTCTTCACCCTGTCTTTGGGCCTCCTTTCACCCCATATCCCCTCTTTCAGTGGTATTCACAAAGTAAAGGCATTATATCAAATCACAGTATGAAATGCTGCAACTCAGTACGCTGAAACTCAGCATTTAATGCACAAGGTTCGAGAGTAATTATAGTAGTTGTATTAAGTAGGAGCAGTGAAAATATATGTAGCAGCAGTGGAGGCGCTCAGGAAAAAGGAAAGACGGGATGAAACCCAGTTTACCACTAAAATTGATGGTTTTCTGAGTTTCACCCCCAGTTGAATACTAATGTACTTTCTTTCGCAGGTTTGTTGTGAATCTCACCTTGTATATGACCAAACTCAGGGTTCTGGTGCTGTGTTTGTCTTACTTTTACAGATAAACTATAAGGTAAGCTTCTTCTTTTGATATGTCAAAGTTGGGTGGTAGAATGTAAGTTTCTTTTGATATCTAAATTTTGGGCACCATGTTTTGAGAGAAGCTGAAACACCTTTGTTCAAAAGTATTCACCAATGCGTGCAGTACAAATGGTGTGACCTGTGACTACGATTAACAAGTGGGACCAGGGAGGTTCTAGGCTACCCTTTTTGGCCAGGCTTTTTTTCAAGCAATTTGTTGGGTTCAAGAGGCTGGAATGGGTTGCTCTTTTTATATTGGGAATTTTAAAAAGTGCAATTCTGGGTTTGCTATTTTCTCATGAGTTACGACTATTTTAGGGTTGTTTGCACCTGTAACACCAAAAAGTGTTCATGAAAGTGTGTGATGACTTTGTGAATGGGCTGGTATTCGGTTCTGTCTAAAGACCTCTCTTCTTAGGGCTGGGCCCCTACTTGTTGGTTTATCATTTTCAAATTTGCATCAATTGTGTGACTCAGTTCTTTTGTTCAATGAACACATGGCCGAGTTGAGCACTTACATCGGTACCAATGTTGTGCGGTTACCTACTTTGGGGTGGATTGGAATCAGCAATTTCAGTTCTAGTTCGAGGAACCTACCTGGAACTGGTTCTCAATTTTGGAACCGACTTGTTCCCAATGATATGGTTTTAAGTGGAACTAGAGTCAAGGTAACAGTTCCAAAGAGGGAGAGGACCTGGACCTGGACCAATGTTCTGAAAATGAACAACACATGGCCAAGGTGAACACTTACATTTATACAAACGAGTGGGTGCCCGTGACCTTCGGCCACTGTGAAGTCCCCCGGTTTCTTTAAACTTGATTAGCGTTTTAGTTTTTTTTAGAAACTTTTAACTTTTTTTTAAATTTTTTTTTATGTGTTTTCTATTTTTATTATTATTTTGTGATCATCCAGCCGGACAGACATTTCATCGATCCCCTTAATTTGGACGGACAGTAGCTAAAAGAAAAAAAGCTTCCCCTAAATCCGTCCCGTCATCAAGCCGGACGAACATTTCATCCATCCCCTTAATTGGGACGGACAGTAGCTAAAAGAAAAAAAAGTTAGTCTTGGTCAATACAAAAAAAGAAAAAAATTGATTCTGGGCTGTCCAAGGCCTAAATATTTTTTTTCTGGTTTTCCCCTAAATCCGTCCCGTCATCAAGCCGGACGGACATTTCATCCATCCCCTTAATTGGGACGGACAGTAGCTAAAAGAAAAAAAAGGTAGTTCCACTTAAAAACCACTTTAGAAAAGTGGGCTAGAACCATGTTGGGTGGTTCTCTCATTTTTATGAGAACCACTGGTTCCAATTCTTTGAAACACTTGAAAGGATCGACATGGTTTTTTATAAAAGTTTTAAACTTAGGATATTAGGGTATTATATTTTATAAAAATTTAATCAAGTCAGTTCTCAAGGCAATTTTCAATGTGATAATAGTCAGTTTTTATGTTCAATTTTCACAAATCGGATCGTAGATTTATATTATTTTTATAAAAAAAACCTATGTAAAGAATGATGAAAATGTTACACAAGTTTTCTTATAATAGATTATAGTTTCAAAATTTCATCCTTTTCAAATATTCCTTTGATTTCCTCTAACTCCTTTTTAAACTTTGCATCAACTTCAATTAGTTCCATTAAACTAGAAAAAGGTTTACACAAAAGAAAACACAACATAAAGAATTTCTACCATGTGATTTTCAAAAAGAATTTTAACATGCAATTTTCTTATGTTTTCTTTCATTGTTTTTTTTTACTTTTAGAATTTGGGCTGCTTTATGTTTGAAGATTGAGGTTTGTTTCACATTCTTGCATACATTTTTCCTCCATTGCATCATTCATAACACTTCACATACATTTTTGACTAATCACATTTTCATTTTCAAAAGATTAGGCCATTTTCAATTTTCACAAGAGAATGCAACTTTGAAATGGAAACGAAATAAACCAAATAGATTTATGATAAACTAGAACACCAAAACTTGTCCTACAACCTAGAATGCAAGATTTTACAAAAATATTTACAAATTATTCAAAAACAATTGAGAGCATATGCAACTATAAGATGATTGTGGTTTTGTTAATGTTGAGCCCCTTTAAAAAAAATTGCGAAAAAAAACAACAAAGATGTGATTAAACAACCCAAAAATAAAACCTCTTGAAAAAACAAAAAATTAAAAAAATAGAAAACCAAAAATAAAATACAATAATAATTTTGGAAAGACTTTTTTTTTCCCCTTTGTTTCTAATCACAAAGGACTTCCACCACTTGCATAACACAATGGGTGGGGGTAATACCTCACCATGGCACATGTAACCACAATGGACCAATAGTAGCACTAACAATGTGACGGATTAAAAACAACATTAATAATAGAAGGGGGAAATGGCGATGGTGTGTACTTGGTAGCGAAAGGTGTACAACAATGCAACAAACCACCAATGCACCATTTACAAAGCAATGGCAATGGGGGTAGCACTTCACCAAAACACATGCAACAAGAATGACAACTACCAACAATATGGGGGGATTGGTTCATGTGAGTAACTAGGAGCACAACAAACACCATCAACAACACCAACAATATGACAAACCAATAACAATACCAATAATGCAACACATTAACAATAACACCAACAACATTGACAATGCAATGCATTCATAACAACATTAGCAACATGATGGACCATGAGCAACACCAACAACACAACGAACCAATTTAATAGTGATAATGTGATGCACCAATAGTAGCACCAAACGATGTGATGCACCAATAGCAACACTAGTAACATGACACACTAAAAACACTAGTAAAACAACAAACCACAAGCAACACCAAGAATGCGACGAACCAACAACAACACGAGCAATGCAATGAACCAATAGCAACAATGTGATGAACCAACAACAATAGTAGCAACATAACAAACTAACACCACCATTAATAACACGACACACCCACAACAACACTAACAATGTGGCAAACCAATAATAACATTAACAACATGACATATCAACCCAAAGGAGCAATGTAAAAGAATAACATGAAAGAATAATGTAAAGGAACAATTTGAAGGAATAATGAACATAAAAGAACAACACAAAAAAACAATGCAAAGGAGAAATGTGACAAAACAACACAAAGGTTCAACACAAGAGAAAAAAATCCCTCATTGTGATTAGGAATAATTAACCCCAAAAGGTTTTTTATATGCTTGGTCACCACTTAGACTTCTAACTTAATAATTAACTTAATTTAATTAGTAACCTAAACCCTAAGCTTACTTATTTAATTACTAACATGAGAATTAGGTTTTGACCAGTTCTCTCATAAAATCGATCCAATTCTCCAATTTAAAAAATGAAATTGATTATCAATAATCCAGTTCTCTTCCTGGGCGAAAATTGTCAATTTGGTTCTCCAACTAGTTATCACCAAATGTGAAAATTGAAATGAGAATCAAGGGTCCTAATGAGAAATGTTCAACATTGGTTAAACTCAAAATGAAACCAAGGTTTTGAAAAAAAACTTAGTTCTAGTCCCATTTTAGGGTTCAAGGTTTTTTTTTGTATTCTTTTCTTATATTTTGGTTTCATTTTGTTCATGATGTTTGGATTTTGCACATTTTTCATTTTTAATATTTGTAATGATATTTGTGATGATTATTTGGTTTGTTTTCACACAAACATGCCACATGGGTAGTTTTTTTTCATGTGAAAGTACATTGTTTATTAACTCAAGGTCATTATTTTCGTGTTCATTTTGGTTGCCATCATCTTCTTAAAGCTAATTTTTTCATATTTATTTTTTCATGATGGTGGTGATGATGATGTTCACTGTGATAATGATGGTGTTTACATTTTTTTGTGGGCATCTATTAAGTTCCTAACCACCATTGCCTTCTATGTGTTCATCTTGTTCATGGTCACCATTGCCTTTTGAACTTGTTCCCAATCACCATTGCTTTTTTTGTGTTCATCTTGTTCTTGGCCATCATCATCTTCTTCATGTTCATTTTGTTTATAGTCTTCATCGCCTTTTTTGTGGCCTTGGTTATTTTTTAAGGTTTAGGGTTTCTCACTGTCACATCGATAGTGTAGTGGTTTTTCATAACTTAAAAATAATTTATCCCACATAAAATTTTCCATTGGAGACCAATTGTAGTGGTTTTAATTCTATTTTTAATGATGTTACAACAACATTAGCAAAAAAAAAGTTCAACAAAAAAGACCACAATACAATGGGCTTTGTTGGTGTAATAACAATAATTTTGAAAAACCAAAAGCCACACTACCATAGCTTGAATATTTTACACATGTACCAACTTGTTTTCCTCATTAGTAAATTCAAGTTCAAATTAATTTGAACAATTGAAATGTGTTCTATGTTATTTAGTTTTTTTAGTTGCAAGGCTTAAAAAAAACACTATAAACTACAAGTCTACAAATGGAATTTTTGCATTTCAAAAACATATTGAAACCAACCATTAACAAATTTGGAATGAATGGGAGAAAGATAAATTCAAAGAAAAAAATAAAGGTATAATGAATGATCTAGCCCCACCCTATCTATTATTTATTTATTATTTGTAGTAGTGTTCATTATACCAAGGATGATTTTTACTAAACATGATTTGAAAAGGATTTGGAGATTTTCATTGCCAAGAAGCCAATGTCATTGTCATTCATCAAAACACCATTTTGAAAGAGTAATTATGAAACAAAATATTGTTGAACATGAGTTGTTTCAATCATCTTAAACCCCCAAGTGCAAATGGGATAATAGGAGCCACATAAATCCTTTCAATGAATGTTTATTGAATAATATTTTCAATATATTCCTATTTGTAACTTGAAAAAATATATCAATTATTTTTTTGACCTTATAAAATGTTGATATTATAATGAAAAGATATTTTTAAAGAATCTCCCCTAAATATGTCATGTTTAAAAAATCTCCTCACCATTATGAATCTTTATAATGTTTTTAAGCATTGGTTCTAATGCCTAACAAATGTTCGAATATTTTATCTTCATTATATTCATTCCAAATCATGCCACATGTTTACATGATATATTAAAAATGTTGCCATGAGTGTTTTTGAATGACTTGCAACATTAAATGAAAATTTGACCAAAAAATGAAAATAAATAATGGTTATAATCATTTGTGGTTCCTATTAGTGTAATGGGGAGGTGGGGGGTGTTGCATTTAAAATTGGAGTAGAAATTTTTTAGTATTGCAAATATTTGTACAAACTTGTGATAATTTTGATTGAGCACATGTAATCTTGAAATGTTTATAAGCATCTAAAAAAATAGCTTATTGATGCCCATGTTAATGGTTTGGCATCCCTGGACCAATTCATAGAAATAAAAGAATATTTAGTGAAAGAAAATCAAGATGTAATTGCTAAGCTTGGGCTTTTGAAATTAGAAGATCATAAATATAGATTACACATAGAAGATTTACTCTTTTTCATATATAGTGTCAAAATTTTTTTGATGGATTATGTTTAGTTTAGCTTGATGTGTTCAAATTCTTATTTTCTTTAATCCTAGGTCTTGGAGCAATGGAATAACTATGCAACAAAATTGTCACTTTATGACCTTAACATGACCTTCATTCTAAAAGATGATCCAACCTAGAAAATTGTTAAGTTTCATGATTTTTTTTTCTTTGTTATACACAATTCCATGATTTCTCATGACTTTGTTAACGTGTTGGAAATGCCAAAGCCATTACACAATGAATTGTGATTCCTCTTTTATTCTCATTTTCCATCATAGGTTAACATCCCCCATCCTATAACACATTGTAGGTAAAAATTCCATTAATTTACAAGTGATAATTAAAAACTTAGTTACACTTTTTAATTTTTTTTAATAGTATTCATTTTGCACCAAAATTGACCGTGATACATGGTGTTGTCATTCTTCACGATTCAGTTTGAACTTGCCTTATAAGGTAAAACCATTGCATGATAGTGGGTGTCACAATTTGGTTATTGAACTCTCAATAATTGGTGACTCAATAATCAATTATCTCTTTCATATAAATAGTTGCATGGTAACCCTCTAAACCTACAAAGAAACCCATATTCAAGCTTTTCTTTGTCATGCAAGGGAAAAGACAATTTCCCTAAGGGACCACACTATGTGAGGTGAGAGTCACAAGAAAAATGCCTACTCTTTATATAAGAGACCTACCCACCAGTCAAAACCCCAAACCCATTATTCCTCTTGAGTCTTGTGCCCTATTATCATATTAGCTCTCCTCTAACACAAGAATATTTCCATTGACTTGCATGGATCTTGACACATGTTGGTAGGGTTCAAAAGCTCAGCCCCAAGATCTTTGGGGAACCCAATTCTCTTGTGCAAGGGACCTACATACCCACCCCCCCCCCCCCCCCCCCC